>Ga0082212_10006382_pt1 | contig 15873 bp, 14 predicted proteins | sample TergutNt197P3_FD_71548 | JGI IMG/M metagenome (GOLD analysis project Ga0082212, IMG submission 71548) | Neocapritermes taracua P3 segment gut microbial communities from Petit-Saut dam, French Guiana - Nt197 P3 | ecosystem: Host-associated > Arthropoda: Insects > Digestive system > Gut ... | reverse complement strand
TTATCCTAAAAGAATTGAATAAAGATAATTGAAAATTGATAGTGTTTATTTTATTCCTGCTCCTCTCCATACGACAAAATGATTTCATCGCATACGCCGCCCATTTTCCGCAGAATAGCTGCGATCTGAGCCCGAAACTCGTGTGCTTTAAATTTGTCCATCGGCGGATAGAAATCACCATGAATCGCCCAGATTTCATCTTTGTAATCCTGCATTTTTTTGTACAGAGGCAATAATTTTTCTGCCATTGCCAATTCAGGATATTGTTCAACTGCGTTTTTGAAAAAATCATACGCTGAACTTGTGCAAACACAGCAATACGGAGCGCAGTGTAAATTCCAGCAGATACCGCCGAGCTCGTCATCGGTTTTATTATCGAAATACTCATCTGTTTCGAGTGTTTTTGCCCATGTTTCAAATGCCGTCTTGCCGAAAGCGTACATTCCGCCGTCACCTTCGGTTGGAGGCAGGGTTAAAAACATTGGAATGGAGTCAATCACACTTTGGTAAATTTGGCGCTTGTCTACAGGAGGAAGTTTTTTACCCGCAAAAAATAAACCTTTCGTAGTATCAAGTCCGTTTGTGATTGTTGAATAAATGAAAATCCTCTATTCCTGAACCCAGTTTAAGACCAACAGAACAAATAGCCGAACAAAGAAAATAATTCTGCCAGTTTTCAATTTTTTTGTATTCCTTTATTTTGTTTGACACGCGGGGCGATTCCGCACCAGCAAGCAGTTTTGCGATAGAATCCGATTCATACGATGCGTATTGCGCAATTGACAAAATCTCACGTTGATTTGACATTTCAAATCCTCCTTGAATTATAATATTAATGGTCAGCGGGCGGAAGTATTTAAGCCGATGACTCTGCTTCCGCGCGCTGTTGGGAGTAACACCGTGAAAACGGGTAAAAGCCTTTGTAAAACTTTCCTGCGAATCATATTGATACTTCAATGCAACATCAATGATTCTATTTTTTGAAAGCAACAAATCCTGCCCGGCTAAACTCAAGCGCCTGTTCCGGATATAGTCGCCGATGGTTATGCCGGTTGTCAAAGAAAACACACGCTGAAAATGAGCGCTGGAAGCATAAGCATGATTTGCCGCATCATTTACAGTGATTTCATGAGTCAGATTGCTTTCAATAAACTGGATTGCTCTTGTTAGATTTTGCCAGTTCATGACGATTCCTCCTATACATATTAATATATAGAATCATGACAAGAATGTTATGTTTAAAAATGCTCAATTTTGTCCAAAATGAAATGCTGCTCCCCAGCTATTGACAAAAAAATTAATTTAGTTTATATTTACAATGCAATGTCAAATTAAACTTAAATGAAATTATGCTGGAAAGAACAATAAAACCATACATAGAACGCGTGTCACGCGATTTTCCCGTGCTTCTTCTGACAGGTCCCAGGAGAATCGGAAAGAGTGTTTTGCTTTCCATGATAAAGGGAGAAAAACGGAAATATGTAACGCTGGACAACCTTGATGATCGCGCGCTTGCGCAAAATGATCCCGCAGTTTTTTTTCAAAAATATACTCCCCCCATAATAATTGACGAAGTTCAATATGCTCCGGGGCTTTTTACATATATAAAAATATGGGTGGATAAACATAAAAATGATTACCTGCTTAAGGGTAAAAGAACGGCAAAGCCTCAGGGTGCGTTCTGGCTTACAGGTTCTCAAAAATTTGCATTGATGAAGGGCGTTCAGGAAACTCTTGCAGGGCGGATTGCAATAATCGATATGCTGGGATTCTCGTACAAGGAGATTGTTAAGCGCCCTTTTGAAATCGCACCTTTTTATCCTTCAATGGAAATGATCCACAAAAAACCTGCGGAAAAACTTAAACTGATGGATGTATATCGGTTCATTTGGAAAGGCTCTTTCCCGGAATTGATTGCAGGAAGAAAAATAAACCGTGATAGTTATTTTCATTCTTATGTTCAGACTTATATAGAACGCGATGTAAAAGATTTTCAAGGTATCAGCAATGAATTGAAATTTTATTCCTTTGTCCGCGCAGTCGCGGTTAGAACCGGAAACTTAATTAATTACAACAGTCTTGCCCGCGACTGCGATATTGATCTTAGGACTGCACAGGCTTGGATGAATACTCTTGAAAGATCGGGATTGATTTATCTTCTGCCGCCGTATTCACCTAACGTCACAAAACGAATAATAAAAACTCCAAAGGTTTATTTCCTTGATACGGGGCTTGCCTGTTATCTTGCAGGGATAGACAATCCCCGGGTACTGGAGGCAAGTTATCTTGCAGGTTCAATGCTGGAGACGTATGTATTTACAGAGATTTTAAAGAGTTTCTGGCACAACGGAAAAGACCCGTTAATATATTTTTACCGAGACACTAACCAAAAAGAAATTGACTTTATACTTGAAAAAAATATGACGCTGCATCCTATAGAGGTAAAAAAAGCCGCTCTTCCCGCAGAAAACGGCGTAAAAAATTTCTCTATTCTAAAACACTTAAAGAAAAAAATCGGAACAGGCGCGGTAGTCTGCCTTAACCCGATAATCCAGCCGCTTCCAAAACAAGACGCCATATCAATTCCCGTCTGGGAAATCTAAAAAAGTACTAAAATCAATTTAAGTTTAATTTGACATAGCTATGTCAAATTAAACTTAATTCAAATTCACAACAAAAACGCAGTTTTTCAATAACCGTCCGACATCGAACGATTAACGTCGCGCTGGTACAACTCCTGATACACAAAACTGCGGGTTTTTAATTTTTCTTTTACTTCTCTTGTGAACGGCATATAGCGCCAGAATGTTCCGCGCACATCTTTTTCAAGTTTTTGAATTCCCTCGGCTTCCTTTGTCATCCACATAATATAATCATTGATAAAGTATTCTTTAATATCGCCTTTCAGTTTCTGAGCCTGAAACCACTGGTAATAATGACCTGTAAGCCCTTCTTCCATCCAGTAAAACGAAGCCTTTTCTTTTGCTACCTGCCAGCGTAAATCCGCTACTGCGGTGAGAACTGCCATGTATAAATTTTTCGGGTACATAGGGATGATAATTCTTCCGCGGCTTGTCGCGCGATTGTGGCGGTCAAAGGGCTCCCAGCAAAAACCTGTGTCGCCGTAAGTTGGTATTAAAAGAACGAAAGGCACTATACGGTTCAATTTGTTTTTATAAATGCGGCAAAACGCCTCCGCGTCAATACTTTCAATCTTTGCAAGCAGGGAGATGACATTCTCGCGCGTCCCGGTATCCATCGGTCCGCAGTGAAAATATTCGCCTGTAAGAACGGGGAAGTGGTTTCCCTGCCGTCCGCAGGTCATCTTCGCCATCTGCCGTATCGTGTCAAATTCCGCGTCGATTGCTCCGACATCAATAGCAGTAGCTCCGCCTTCTGCGTCAAGCTTGTCTGTGAGAACATGGACATCTGCTTCCGCTGTGACATAATCTCTGATGCTCAGTTCAATATCGCGATCGTTTTTTATAAGGTCTTTAAGCAAGTTTTGAATTTCCGCAATTGCCGCTTTCTGCGATTCGGTTAAACACTCGCTGACTTCGCTGTATTCCTGCATTGGGATGCGGTCAAAAATCGAATTGAATCTGTCGTGAAGAATCCTTTCAATGTCCTGCCGCTCCCTGTCTCTCTGCTTCAGCATTGTTCTTGCGCCGTCAAATTTTCCGGTCGCTTTTTCCAGCAGCGCTGAAATTTTTGACTGCGGATTTTTTGACACCCGTACTTCATCAGTTGTAGAAGGGCGCATTTTGCTTATACCGACAGCATTAAGCCATTCATCGATATACATTATGGGCTGATCAGAAATGTTTTCTACTATAATGGTTGCAAAATAATTCCGCACTTCTACGGGGAGGAACGTTGGATGCAAAAGCCCGAAGCGCAGAAGAAATCTTTTTGACGCAGGCAGTTTTCCGGTCGCTTTTCTTGCAACATTTAAAAGGAATTCCCAGTAGGGCGAAATAAACTGCTGACGAAAAACACTGCGATCCTTTGGATCTTTTGTTGTAAGGTACTTTTGCAGAATACCGTGAACCCTCTGCGCAATATCGCCTTCATTGGAAAGAGCCGCTTTGTAATAATTGGGATCATCAAAATATTGATGAGGTTTTTCTTCGTAGAATTTTTCTATTTTAGGGAATCCGGAAGCCGACATATCGACAGAGTCGGGCTTTACAGGCTCCTCTTTTTTTTCACCGAAAATATCGTCAAAATCCGGAAGGGGGGCGTTGCCTCCGCCGGCAGTCCCCAGCAATGCGGCAAGTTCAGGATCCATGTCTCCGTGAAAGGAATTGTCAGCCATTATTAATATGATAAAATTTTTACAACTTCATGTCAATATTTTAGGAAGCGGGTAGTTATTAACGGCAATTATGCATATTACCCGGTTAGCGCTTCCAAATCGATTTCCCCTGCGGTGCACGGAACTGTAACACCCCAGTTTTCAAGGACTTCCGGGTGAATCTCGCCGAAAACCCCGATTTTTTTTCCGCTGTAAATAACGGCAGCTGTTCTTCCGGGGATAAACCGAGGGTCGTCAGACTCCTGCACTTCATATTCGCAGGAAAGGTAATAGAAAAGAGTCTGGAGTTCTCCGGCTGCCGTGTTAAAATTGGCGTCCGATCCCGCATGAAGAAACCCGGCAAACTGACGGGTCGCGCTTTTGCAGTTTTCATCTTCATCGAGCCATGCGATTTTCCCAGTTTCAAAAATTTTATGCGGATAAACTGAACGCCCGGAAATTGATTCGCTAGTCATAAGCGAGGCGATTATAGAATCGCGCACATATTCATAATTTTCCGTCATAGGGTTGAAGATGCGGATAGTTTTGCTTCCGCCGCAGCGCATGTTTTCTACAAGGTCTTTTTTTGAACCAAGGTAGTTGTAGATCATTTCTTGATAACCCATGCCGATAAAAAGTTCCTTAACTTGCCTGCTGAACAAAGTGATGGGAAGCAGACGGCCTATCGTTGCATCAGAGGGGCGTTCCGCTTTAAAGGAAGAAAGGGAGCGTCCTATCATTATATCTTCTACGACATCGGCGGCATGGAGGAAATCGTTTCGGTACGGCGGAGGAAATGCGCGCACTCCGGGTACTCCCGTTTTTCCCTCCTGCCCGCGCTCTACAGCTTCGGCTTTTTCTGCATTAACGCCCATGCGCGCAAGAGCGTTTACACATTCATCTGCGTTCAGTTTTTCGCCGAGAAACTTTTCTACTCTGGAGAGCGAGCAGAAAACCGGCTCCTGGAAATAAAACGGGGTGACTATTTTTCTGCCAAAAGGAGTGTCAAAATCATATTCAATTTCGACAGGCTCGATTGTAAAACCGTTATCTGCAAGATCGCATGCCACAATAGAAGCGGACAGTACAAGAGACGGCATATCAGTTCCAGTAAGTTCGACAAAAATTTCGCTGTCGCCGACCTGCACAGCGCCGAGATCGTTGGAGTTTATAATAGGCGGGTAGGAGAGAATGAATCCTTTAGAGTCTGTCAGCAGAGGATGAACTGGTTCGTTCTCTAAAATGAATGCGAACTCTTTTCCCTTTGGATGCTGTTTTAAAATTTCGCGGAGTGTAAGAGGACTGTTCGCGCCTTCCCAGGCAGGTGATTGTAGCGGCGTAAAGGAAACGGAATCGGGATCGACGCCTTTATAAATTATGTGCCAATTTATTAATGCCGTTCTGTAAAGACCCATGGAAATGCTTTTCCGTTTCCGTCCGAAATTCCAGGCAAGTTTTTCCTGAGTTTGAATCATGTCCTTGAGCATCGGATCGGTTATCGCTTTTCCGCTTGCGACAAAACCTGTAAGGTACGGACGCACTTGTTTTACGCTTGCTTCTACTTTTATTTTTTTGGACGCTTTTTTTAAATCGCCTTCCCGCGAGAAAAAACTATACATTGGAATTTTTGAGTCGCTGTAAACTTTAAGCTGACGCGCACAGCCCGCCGTTCCCCAAAGGTCGGGGCGGTTTGTATCGTTAAGTTCTATTTTTAGAGTTCTCTCTTCCGGCGGAAGATTTTTATCGCTGTCCTCGTCAAGCTCGGCTTTTGCACAGGTGAGCGCTTCTTCAAATTCGTCTTTGCTTTTCCAGCCGCCGGGACGTCCTGCAAGAGTATAAAAAGCTTTTTCATTCACTTCGATTTTTGGCATACAGAAATTATATTTATTTTTTAATGCAGGGTAAACCAGCTGCGCTTATATTGATTCTTACAGGTTAATGCCTGTATAGTGAATATAACTTTTAAAATCGGAAAGAAACATCAAATGAACTTTTTAAAACCTTACGACCTGCTGGAAAATGTTTTGCTCAAAATTGAAAACGGAATTAAGGAAGGAGTCAGCGCAGAAAATCTTGCCGACTATTTTTCTCTTTCGCAGGGTCATTTACGCAGACTGTTTAACTTCGCTTTTAAGCAGTCGTTATCGGGTTATATAAGGTCGAGGAGGCTTTCGGAAAGCCTTGAAGAACTTTTAAAGAATGACACCAGCGTTCTTGATATTGCACTAACATACGGGTTTGAATATGAGCAGACATTTATCAGGTCTTTTAAGCAGAAATTCGGAATCACTCCCGGAGACTTCCGCAAGAACGGAAAGATAATAAAGGTGACTCCGCCAATTCGTCTTTTTGATAAGAATAAAATGCCCGAAGGCGCTTTGTTCGGACCGGACATTGTAATAGTTCCGGAGTTTTATACAATAGGAAAACTTCACAGGATACCTCATGCAGAGTCAACGAAGATGGCGCAGGAGGCTGCAATAGAGTTTTGGAATAACGAACGTTTGAAGAATGAACATTTATTAAAAGATATTATTGCAGAACCTAATGTGTATTTTGGAATAACACGTAACGATGATTTTGCAAACGGAATTTCTGAATACCTGCCGTCTGTAAAGGTGAAAAATTTAAAAACTGTTCCGGAGGGGCTTTGCGGAGAAATTTTTGAATCGGCGTTATGTGTCAATTTCCGCTATATCGGAAAACATCATTATTACGATATTAACGCCGAAAGAGCGAGATCAATGTACTGCGCTGTAGAAGACTTCATCAAAAATGACAGCTCAATGTATAAATTAAAATACGGCAGGGTCAATTTTTTTGAAAAAATAGATACAAAACTCTATGACGGAACATACTGTCAAATGGAATGGTACGCTCCAATCGAAGAAAAATCAAGGTAAAACCGGCTGAAAGGCGTATTATTTCACATAACGTACTAAAGCCGTACATTGACTCTTTCAATAAGCTCTTGAAAAGAAGCTGTCTCTTTGCGGAAGGCTTTGATAAATTGATTATTTTCCGGCTTGCCTAAAACCTGCTCCATCTCTTCGTGATTACGGAAGGTCGCTTTTTTAAAATGATTGCGGTAATCTTTTTCCCTGCTTTCAAAAATCTGCTTCTCTATCCAGCTCCGGATATCAAGAACCGAGGCAAGCTCTTTTTTAAAAGCGGAAATGTCCGGTATATTTTTTGTCCCGCTTAAAAAAGAAAGCGCCGCCCAGGCATGACGCGATTTATCAAGCTGATACGACTGCTCCCAAAGATCGTAAACTCCGTGAATCTCGTCCCAGTTTTTAAATCTGCCTTCTCCGATTTCCCTGCGCAGTTCATCAATACGGAAAGCGGGAGCAATTTGCCCGCCGCAGTTGACCCAGTCTTTGACACGTTTGTCCGGATCGGGGTCGCCGAGTAACTCGCAAAATTTTTCGTAATTTATAAAAGACTGCGAGTCATAAAACTCCGCGAGTGTTTTGACGGCGTAATATCTAAGCATCTGACGATAACCGGCTATTGCCTGAAGCGGGTTTATGATTACCTGCCCCCGTTTACTGTGTTCAAGGTGGCGGCATGTAATGTGACGCGCCATGACGCCGTCTTCGCCTGTCATGTCCATTGGAGAGCAGCCGGCTTCACCCAGCCAGCCGTCAAGGAGGGAAAGCGCTGTGATGATTTCTTCCGCTGTATCGGGGGCGAGATAATCGGTTTCTATCCTCTGAATTTTTTTCTTTCTTCTGTCGCGGTTTTTTGATTTCCACGAATTGCGTTCAAGCGCGTAAAGATTGTGCATCCATAAATAGGCGGGCATAACTTCCAGCCTGTTTTTATGAACATTGTTGTTCACAAGAGAGAACGGCAGCGGGATATTCAGCTCTGAAGGATACTCGCCTTTTACAATCAGCGTATATGAAGAAAAGACGCTTGAATGTTTAAGGCTGACTGCAAGCCCAGACCAAAATCCGCGTCCTGCGCGTATCTCGCCGTCATTTGCGCGGCTGTTGTGGTTACTCCCGATTGTCGCGGCTGCCGCCATGTTGGACATCCCGCCGATAAGACTTGCGATTAAAAATGAATTATTGTGATGCTGTTCATGGATGGGGAAGATCAAATTGTTTAGAATTTCGCAGCACGATACTGTGGAATTGTCACCTAACACCGAATGAATCAAGCGCGCCCCGTATTTTAGATTACTGTTTCTGCCAAGCACAAAACGCACAGCCTTTGAACCGTAAAAAACATTGCAGGAGTACCCGACAATGCCGTTTACCATTTCAACTCCTTCTCCAATCTGCGTCCGCTCTTCCTCTGATGAATGTATCGTGATATTTTTAAGTTTATTCGCTCCTTTAATGTAGGCGTATTCTCCGACAGCGGTGTCTTTAATAATTGCGCAGCTTTTTATAACAGAGCCCGAGCCGACAACTCCGTAACTTCCGCGAAGACTGCCGTACTGTTTCTGCGTTATTTCTGTCAGCTTTTCACCTAACGCGGTGTCATCGCGGTATGCAGCCCAAAGATAGGCGTCCGCTGCGATCATGTCCTCAAACGGAAGGATGGAGCGTCCCCCCGCTTCGTTCATCACGTCGATCCGCACGCGCACTTCTTCGCCTTCTCCGTCCTTAATTACTCCATTCCCGAATTTTGAATGGTTAGTGCACTGCATTTCATTAATTTCCGAGAGTATACAGTTGTCCCCGATTATATAATGGGAAATATACGCGCAATTTTGAATCGCAGAGTCATCGCCGATGTCGCAGGAGATGATCGTGCTGTTTCTAATCCCTGCAGGAATGCAGAAATCGTGATGTTTTATAACTACATTATTTAGAACGCCGATACGCACAAGTCCGTAAAAAGTAGAGTCGCGGATAAGTTCAGGATTAAACGGATCGCATACCAGAAAATCATTCCAGTTTGGACAAATGTTCCTGTTTTTAATAAGCGTTTCTATTTCTTCATTTTTTAAGTTGCGCCATGTACCGGGTTTTCTTGAGAATAGCTTTTCCTGCTGCGCATCACGCAGCCAGTATTCATTAGCGTCAAAATCCTTCGGCAGATATTCTACGGGGATAAAATCATACCCGTATTTTTCTGCGGGTAAAACTCTTTTTTTCATTTTAACAGTTTTCCTGTCAACCCGCTTTCGCTCTTCTTAAACGGACATTTTCTACATCATAGCTAAAGAGCTCGCGCAGGTCGTTTAAGCCAAGAGCCATAAGCGCCATACGATCGATACCGATTCCCCACGCCGCGACAGGCACATTGACGCCGAGGCTTTCCGTTACTTCGGGGCGGAAGATGCCGGAGCCGCCAAGCTCAAACCAGCCGAGCACCGGGTGTTTTATATGCACTTCTATAGAAGGTTCTGTAAACGGGAAGTAACCGGGAACATATTTAACTTCTTTCGCGCCTGCGACTTCTGTTGCAAACATCTCCAGCATTCCCAAAAGAGTGCGCAGGTTTACATTTTCACCTAACACAATTCCCTCGGTTTGATAAAAGTCGGGAAGGTGGGTTGCATCAACGCGGTCGTAGCGGAAACAGCGGACGATTCCAAAATATTTACCGGGGATTTTTGCAGTTGGAAGAGTCTTTGCAGAAACCACAGTCCCCTGAGAGCGCAGTATAAGGCGGCGGGTAAAATCGCGGTCAAAGCCGTAATTCCAGCCGCGGCTGCCGGTTTTCCCTCCGTTTGTATGAGCGGCGGCGACATTGGAAAGCCACGGCTCTTCTATGGAAGCCGCCCTTGCAACTCCGTCTTTCTCTGCAGAAGAAAAGTCTGCAATACTGTATGCGTCGTGAATATCGCGCGCAGAATGAAACTGCGGCATAAAAAGAGCGTCAGAATTCCAGAACTCAGTTTCAACTAACGGACCGTCAAATTCTTCAAAACCAAGGGAAGCAAGTTTATCTTTCACATTTTCCAAAAATTTTGCGTAAGGATTGGAACGTCCAGGAGTAAGACGGACGGGAGGCGTTTTAACATTATACGACCTAAATGTCTTTCCCTTCCAGCTTCCGTCCTCAAGCATTGCCTGCGTAAGCGCGCCGACCTCGTCCCCAGTGATTCCCGCCGCCCTTAAAGCGGCTGCCGCCTGCTCTGCCGGAACAGAACCGTCTTCCATAACGTTAAACTTAAAGACAACTATTTCTCTTTCTATCAAACGGAAAGGAGCGTCCGCCGAACCGCGCTTCTTTGCATGATTCGCCATGACGGCTTTTTCATCGGCGGTCAGCGAGGACTCTGGTAAAAGACCGTCCGACTTTATCACTTTGCTGAACAATCCGCGGATAACAGAAAAACGTTTAAACGCCGGGTTTTTTTCCGGGTCTTTAAGAACTTCAAGCGAAAAAGAGAGAACCACATTTTTATCATCATCCAGTTTTAAAACGCCCAGTTTTGATAAACTCCCGAACGCGCTGCCGATTTCTTTGTTCTCCATATTAAGAGCCTGCGCAATATCAGGAAGTTTAAAACCGTTAATTAGCGGCGGAAGAGGCGGCAGATCTTTTTGCCCGCTTTTAAATTCTTCAAACCTCTGCCTTACTAAATCGATAATTCTCTCTTCGGGGCTGCCCTTATTATTCCATTCTTCGCCAAGACCCGTAAGCTCGTAAAAAACTACAGTCTCTCTCCGCAGTTCGCTAATCAGCCCCTTGCCTGCAAGCCACGAAAGCGCTTGATTCCCGTTCCCGGGTTTAAATTCCAGCTCTTTTTCAACTTTTTCTATGGTGAGTTCATCGCCTTTTTTATAATGAAGAAGAATCCGCACTTCAAGCGGATGCAGATTTTTTACCGCGGTTTGAATATCGATCGACATGATGTCAGAATAACAAGTTAGGGGACGCTTTTCAATAGAGGCGGCGAAAGCCATTTCCGGAACAGCAGCGAAATTCCGTAACCGCCGAACACAGCGATAAACCTGTCTATTATATTGATAGGAATGCGCGAAAGAACAGCCGTCGCAAGAACAGGCACATTGTTGCGCAGAAGCCCAAGCTTGAAATTATCCTCTGGAGAGAAAAATTTCGGTACGGATAAATAGGCGAGTGTTGTATCGATTATTCCGCCGCAGATACTGATGACAACGCAGTCGATTGCAACAAGAACGAGCAGCTGCGCCGCAATACCGATAAATGAATTAACAGAGGGTTTTTCAAGAAAAGCGGCTTCCCGTGTTTTCATTTTTGAATAAAAAAGACAAACCACAAACACTTCGGCGATTACACAGACAGCATAGATATTTCGTATAACGCCCATCGCAGACGAAAGACCGTGAATATACCTTACCAAAAGAAAAAAACACAGAGGAGAAAATAACGCCCCTGTAAGAATACCGCCCAAAAGCCCCGCTGTAAAACACATTGCAATAGTAAACATTGTATCCGCATACAGCGGGATTTTCGCAACCATGGTAACAAAATGAGAAAGCGCTGCATTGCCGATTCCTGATGCAATAAAGAGAACAAGTAATTTCAGGTTTCTGCCTTTCATAGGTTATTAATTATAATATAATAATAATGATGATTAAATATCCCCTGTGGTTTATATTGATTACAGTAATTTTCACTGTAAGCTGCGAAAGAGATTCTGCTTCAAAGAATGACGCGTCCTATCAGTCAGTCGCATCAATTTCCGGCGAATGGATTGCAATTAAAGTTGAATTAAACGCAGCAGATTTTTCACCAAACTTACCCTCAGCTAATTTAGAAAATCAAATCGATAATTTCCGCTTTTCCTTGAATCAATTTTTCGGCTCTCCTGTAGGATATTTGTACTACATGCACGATTCTGATGAAATTCACTCTCTTACGGAAATCGATTCTGCGGCGGAAAAACTTCTGTCCGCTGTAAAAAATAACGACAAGGCGGCAGTATCAAAAACCGCGCTGGAAATTGACGCAAGCCTTTTTAAGCTTCAGAGTATTGATGAAAACCTTTCCAACACAAGCCATGTTCACTCCTTCCAGCTTTTCTTTTTCTTTACGGTTCTTGTCATCATCATAATTCTTGCGCTTAAAATTCTGCACTCAAGACTGGAAAGGGCGGAAAACAGGGAGCGGCAGAGTCTTGCATTTTCCAGGGAAACGACAGCGGCGCAGGAGCACGAGCGTAAAAGGATAGCGCGCGACCTTCACGATACTGTCGCGCAGGATCTTTGGCGGCTGTCTCTGAAGACCGATATTATCGGCAGGAGCGAAAATCCCGAAGAACGAAGCCGTCTTTGCAGCGAGGTAAAAGACGGGCAAAGGGAGCTGCTGCAGCGGATTAGAAATATCTGCAATGACCTAATCCCGCCCGATTTTCAAAACCGCCGTCTTGGAGAAGTGCTCAAAAATCTATGCTATGAATTTGAACAGAGAACAGGCATCGAATGTCAGATAACGGTTCAAAATGATCTTCAGTTTGATTTGATAGACAATGATACTCAGCTTCAGTGTTACCGAATCGTTCAGGAGTGCCTTGCAAATATCGAAAAACATTCAGGCGCAGCGGAAGCGCCGGTACTCATACGCAGCGGCGAAGGAGAACTTTTGATCTGCGTTTCAGATAACGGAAAAGGTTTTAAGCCGTCCGTAAAAAAGTATGCGAAAAGGGATTCCTGCCATGCGCTTAGAGAAGATGGGCACTTTGGTCTTTGGAACATGTACGAGTGCGCCGCTTCCATAAACGGAACGCTTGTGATTGACAGCGAACCAGGAGAGGGGACAATGGTGACGATAAAGATTCCAGTGTTAAAGAAGAGCGCGTCATGATTCAAATTGCGCTGATAGACGATCACCCGCTTACCGTAAACGGAATCGGCGCGTGGCTTTGCGCTTCCGGTAGGTTTAAAATTGCGGGCGCTGCGGGGAATACCGGCGAAGCTGTCAGTCTTTTAGAGCGTCTTGATCCGTTACCCGAAATAATCATTCTTGACGTTTCTCTTGGAGACGAGGACGGTCTTGCGCTCATTCCAAAACTAAAAGAAATCTACGCTCAAAGAAAAAGTGCGCCGCCCGGAATATTGATCTGTTCGATGTACGAAGACCCGTTTTTAATACAGCGCGCGCTGGATTTAGGAGCGGCGGCTTATGTTGCAAAGTCCGCAGAGGCGGAGGAGATAACCTCTGCAATTGATGCAATCCTTGCGGGGGATACTTATGTCAATCCCAAATTCAAAATGAAGGAAAAAAGAAACGCATGGTCTGCGCTTACCCGCCGAGAAAACGAAATTGTCACTCTAGTAAAACGTTCCCTTTCCGTGCGTCAAATTGCCAAACAGCTTGGGCTAAGCAAGAGAACGATTGAAAATCACCTGGCGCATATTTATGTAAAAACAGGCGCTGTTTCCCGTGAAGATTTATTGAGTTTATAACGGTACTAAAGACGAAAAAACCGTGCGTAAATTACTCAAGACAAATCAATTAAAACCATGTTGAATTTATAAGTCCGCAGAAAAGCGGAGCTGCCTTTGAGGGCGGATTAATTTAATCATGGAGTATTATATGAAGAGATTTGTAATTTTCTTGATTCTAGCCGTTGTAATTGCAAGCGGCGTTTTTACACAGGAAAGAGCGCAGAACACAGTTCTTGGCGGTATTCATTTCAATCCGCTATTATTAGGTTTAGGTTTAGACGTTGAATATGAACGGACTTTTCCGGATCTTCTGCCGGGTACATTCGCAGTTGCCGCTGAAGCTGGAATTGCAACAGTACTCGTTATACCAATAGGGTTTAATATTGATGCACGCGCACGGTATTATATCAAAGCAGATGGTAATGGTTTTTTTGCAGATTTAGGGGTAGGGTATGGAACACTTGTAGGCTTACCTTCACTTCAATTCTCAGTAGGAGCTGGTTGGAGGTTCGACATTGGTCAACCTAACGGCTGGGTCTTAGTCCCAAGTTTGCAAGGCAATTATTTTCTAGGTTTATCAAAGAAAGATCCGGACGATAATATTTTTGGTGATGTTGGTTTTACCGGACTCTTATTCAAGTTAAATGTCAGAATTGGCTACTCTTTCTAAATTGTTAAAATGATTTTTTCTGCCACGGAGTGTAAGGAACTTTACAGAGAATAAAGAAAATTCCCTCTTGAAAGCTTTGAATCGTTTCGAACCATGTTCTGCCTGCAGCCGCTCCGTGGTTTTTATTAACCTTTAAATATTCAATCTTAAAATAATCCAAAACCGCTCCCGTAAAAAAAGTGGAAAGTTATATAAAAATTTGTTATATTCTATTGCGGGGATATTATGGGTAAAATGGATTCCGAACTTGTAACATGGAACAACACACTGTCATGCGGCATAAAAATAGTCGATGATCAGCATAAGGGGCTTGTAAGCCTTGTAAACGATTTATTTAATCATGTAACAGGCGACGACAGAGAAGAGCACGAATATTTTAACAAGATAATTCACGAAATGGTGGATTATGTAAAAGTCCACTTCGCAACAGAAGAAAAAATAATGATAGCCACAAAATTTGACGGATACGCCGAACACAAAAAAGCGCACGACAAATTCGTCCTTAACACAGTCGATAATATTAAAGACTACCAGGCTGGAAAAAAACTGAGTCTTTCCGCTTTCACAAAATTTCTTAAGGACTGGATTTTATCCCACATCGCAGTAATGGACAAACAGTACTTCCACTATTTTGTAAAAATTGCAACCCGCAAACAGGACGGAAGACTCACCATCACAACAGACGATGTCGAGCATAGCCACATCCATATTGAGGTTTAATGAAAATGTGTCAGCTACCATTCCCGCGGTGAGTAGATTCCTTCAGGCGCAGTAATATTAAATGTTTCACCAGCCGGCTCAAGCACATAGAAGCCGTTTTTTAAAGCGTATATTTTTTCGCTGCCGCTAATTACCACTCCTGCAATAGCGCCAAGAAATATTCGTTTGTCATTATGCGAGTCTGCATGGGCTCGTATTTTTCCCATACGTTCAACATGATCATTAATGTCCTCGATCGTCGGTTTTGTTTTAACCTCGATAATCATTACCTTGTCGCCGTTTTCAAGCGTTATATCAGCTTCCGCAATGGTTTTCCTATTTTTATCTTTGATGCTGGCTTTATGATACGCTTTTTCAAATTCAAATCCCAACTCGCTGAATTTATCCAGTGCGCAGGGAATAACCATGTGTTCAACAATATCGCCGAAGCGATTGCTAAGATCCCCAAAGTGTTTATCCATTCTCTTTTGGTTCTCTCGAATTTCTTTCCATTCCCGTTCAGATTCTTTCCGCCTCTCTTCCATCTCTTTCCGTCTTTCTTCCATTTTTAAGTCAAAATCTTTCTGTCTTTCAATTCTTTCCTGCTTAAATTCTTCAAATTGTTTTTCCTGTCTTTCACGAGTTTCCATTAACGCCGCCCAGACCATTTCAAAGGTTATTCCGCGCGGGTAATCAATTGATGTCGTCTCCATACACATCTCCTTCTTAAAATATAGCCTGTCCAACATCTAAAAACTAGATGCTGGACGAACATACTATATATGGGTGCGGGCATGCATGGCGCTTTATCGAAATTGGGAAAAAATGAAAAAATTTAAAGAATTCGGTATATAATAGAGCACAAG
>Ga0082212_10006381_pt1 | contig 15875 bp, 21 predicted proteins | sample TergutNt197P3_FD_71548 | JGI IMG/M metagenome (GOLD analysis project Ga0082212, IMG submission 71548) | Neocapritermes taracua P3 segment gut microbial communities from Petit-Saut dam, French Guiana - Nt197 P3 | ecosystem: Host-associated > Arthropoda: Insects > Digestive system > Gut ... | reverse complement strand
ACCTTCCAGCCCGGAATGGTCGGCGTGAGCATGACGAGGTTGGTCTTGCCGCAGGCGGACGGGAACGCGCCGCAGATGTAATGGACCTTTCCGTCCGGCCCGGTCAGTTTGAGGATCAGCATATGTTCGGCCAGCCAGCCCTCGTCCCGCGCCTGCACGCCGGCGATGCGGAGGGCGAAGCACTTCTTGCCGAGCAGCGCGTTGCCGCCGTAGCCGGAGCCAAACGACCAGATCATCCGCTCTTCGGGGAAATGGCTGATGTATTTCTCATCCACATTGGGGACGCAGGGCCAGGATTCGTCTTTCTCGCCCGGGCCGAGCGGTTTGCCGACCGAGTGCAGGCACTTGACAAACGCGCCGTCCGCGCCCAGCGTGTCGAGGACGGCTTTGCCGATCCGGGTCATGATCCGCATGTTGATGACGACATAAGGGCTGTCGCTGATCTCCACGCCGATCTTGGAGATGTAGGAGCCGACCGGGCCCATCGAGAAGGGGATGACATACATCGTCCGGCCCTTCATGCAACCCTTATAAAGCCCCTTCATCGTGGCTTTGAGTTCGTCCGGGTCGATCCAGTTGTTGGTCGGGCCGGCGTCCTCCTGCTTTTGGGAGGCGATAAAGGTACGCTTCTCGGCCCGCGCGACGTCGGACGGATGGCTCCGGAACAAATAGCAGCCGGGACGCTTTTGGGGGTTGAGCGGGGTGGCGAGGCCGGCGTCCACGCAGATCTTGATCATGCGGTCATACTCCTGCTGCGAGCCGTTGCACAGGTAAACGTCGTCCGGCTGGCACATGTCTTTGATTTCCTCGATCCACTCGTTGAGCGCTTTGTTGGGCGTTTGAATCATATCGCTGACCTCCTTCTGACTAAAGGCGATTTTTGCCTTTCAAGGAGATATTATATCACGGCCGGCAACCCTCTGTCAACGATTTGCGCGCCAAAATAATGCTTGCAATCCGAAAAAACCCGTGGTATACTGTTTGGGCGCAACGCGCAAATACACACGCGTGTAAGCCAAACCGCTCCTTTACACGCGGAGGGATTAAAGGAGGAGCAGACCTTTATGGCAGTCGTATCCATGAAGCAATTGCTGGAGGCGGGCGTGCATTTCGGCCATCAGACACGCCGCTGGAACCCCAAGATGGCGCAGTTTATCTTTACCGAGCGAAACGGCATCTATATCATCGATCTGCAAAAGACCGTCCGCAAGCTGGAAGAGGCTTACAACTTCGTCCGCGATATCGCGGCCGAGGGGCGGACGCTCTTGTTTGTGGGAACCAAGAAGCAGGCGCAGGAAGCCATCAAAGAGGAAGCCGAACGGGTGGGCATGTTCTTCGTTAACGCGCGCTGGCTGGGCGGTATGCTGACCAACTTTAAGACCATGCGCCGCCGCGTGGACCGCCTCAACCAACTCCGCAAAATGGAGGAAGACGGCACCTTCGATATGCTGCCGAAAAAGGAAGTCATCAAACTGAAGGGCGAGATCCAGAAGCTGGAGAAATATCTCGGCGGCGTCAAGGAGATGCACCGGCTGCCCGGGGCGCTGTTTATCGTAGACCCGCGCAAGGAGCGCAACGCCATCGCCGAGGCCCGCAAGCTGGGCGTGCCGATCGTGGCGATCGTGGACACCAACTGCGACCCCGACGAAATTGACTATCCCATCCCCGGGAACGACGACGCCATCCGCGCGATCAAACTGATCTCGCAGACGATGGCCAACGCGGTCACCGAGGGGCGGCAGGGCCAGCAGGGCGCCGCCGCGATGGATACAGACGAAAACGGAAACCCTGTTGACAAAGATGAAAATGAGGGAGAAGAGGAATAATGGCGTTTACCGCGAAGGATGTGCAGGCGCTGCGGGAAATGACCGGCGTCGGCATGATGGATTGCAAAAAGGCCCTGACCGAGGCCGACGGGAGTCTCGATAAAGCCGTGGAGATCCTGCGTGAAAAGGGGATGGCCGCCGCCGCCAAGAAAGCGTCGCGGATCGCCGCCGAGGGCGTGTGCGCCGCCGCTGTGTGCGATAACTGCGGTGCGGGCGCGGTCGTCGAGTGCAACAGCGAAACGGATTTTGTGGCGAAAAACGAGCAGTTTGTCGCTTTTGCGCAAACCTGCGCCAACATTATCGTCAAAGAAAACCCCGCCGACGTCGAAGCGCTGAAAACCTGCGACGCGGGCGGCGGGCAGACCATTGGCGAAGTTCTGACCGATCTGGTGCTGAAAATCGGCGAGAACATCCAGATACGCCGCTTCACGCGCTACGCCGAGCCGGTCAACGCGGCCTATGTCCACATGGGCGGCAAGATCGCCGTGCTGGTGCATATGGAGGCGTCCGATAGCCTCAAGGACAGCGCGGCCGTGATTGAACTGGGCCGCGACATGGCGATGCAGATCGCCGCGATGCGCCCGCTGTGGCTCGACGAGAGCGGGGCCGACGCCGAAACCCTTGCCAAGGAGCGCGAGATCATAACGGCGCAGCTCAAGCAGGACGAAGCCAATGCCAAGAAGCCCGACAACGTGATCGAAAAAATCGTCGAGGGCCGTGTCCGCAAGTATCTGTCCGAGGTGTGCCTGTTGATGCAGGCTTACGTCAAGGGGGACAAGATCACCGTCGGGCAGCATGTCGCCGCGGTCGCCAAAGAGTTGGGCGGCGCGATCAAGGTCACGAAGTTCGAGCGGTTTGAGCGCGGTGAGGGTTTGGAGAAGAGAGTGGACGACCTGGCTGCCGAAGTCGCCAAAATGGTGCAATAAACGAGTAACCCCCGCTTCCGCGGGGGTTTTCTGTAGGGGCGGATGGCAATCCGCCCGTGGGATGGCAATCCGCCCACGATTTGGGTGGCGGGACGATTGCCATCGTCCCCTACGGTGTGTTGAATCAATGGAGGGATACATGAGAGAACTGCCGCGCTGTCAGATGATCGAACGCAGCCTCCATAAAAAATTCCGCAAAACCCTTTGGAACCCCTTCATCGCGGCCGTCAAGCGGTACGCGCTGATCGCGGAAAACGACAGGATCGCCGTCTGCCTGTCCGGCGGCAAGGACTCGGCCCTATTGGCCAAGCTGACGCAGGAGTTGCGCCGGCATTCGGACGTCCCGTTTGAGCTGCGGTTTGTGGTCATGGACCCCGGCTACCTCCCGGAGGTCCGGCAAACGGTCGGGGACAACGCGGCCTTGCTGGAGATCCCCGCCGTGGTTTATAATTCGGATATTTTTAAGACGGTCGCCGGGATGAAAGGCGCGCCCTGCTATATCTGCGCGAGGATGCGGCGCGGTCATTTATACAGCTACGCGAAGGAACTGGGCTGCAACAAGATCGCGTTGGGGCACCACTTTAACGACGTTGTGGAGACGGTCCTGATGGGGATGCTGTACGGCGCGCAGATACAAACGATGATGCCTAAGCTGCGCAGCAAAAATTTCCCCGGCATGGAACTGATCCGCCCGCTCTACTGCGTCCGCGAGGACGACATTTCCGCGTGGGCGCGGTACAACGGATTGTCGTTTATCCAATGCGCCTGCCCGCTCACACAGGGCGGCGCGGGCTGCGGCGGGTCGAAGCGGCAGGAGGTCAAGGAATTGCTCCGCCAGTTGAGGCAAAACGATCAGGACGTGGAAAACCGCATCTTCCAGAGCGTCCATATGGTCAATCTGGATACGGTCATCGGCTATAAGCAGGGCGGTGTGGAACATTCCTTTTTGGAGGGGTATGATGACTAACGCCGCGTGGCCCCGCGATACCGTCGCGCTGGACGACGAAAACAGCGCGCTGGTCATCATCGACCAGACGGCGCTGCCGGGCGCGTTCAAACTCCTCTCGCTGACCACATTGGACGAGTTTGTGGACGCGATCCAAACCTTAAAGGTCCGAGGAGCGCCGGCCATTGGCGTTGCGGCGGCGATGGGGCTGTATCTCGCGGTCAAGGCGGGGGTGGCGCTCGCGGAGGCGAAGGCCGCGCTGGCCGCGTCCCGCCCCACCGCCGTCAACCTCTTTTGGGCGCTGGACCGGATGGAACGGGCGGCGCATAAAAACCCGTCCGTCGAAGCACTGTATAGAGAAGCCATCCAAATCCGCGACGAGGACATTGCCGCCTGCCGCGCCATCGGTCAGCACGGCCTGACCCTGCTGCGCGGCGGCGACGGCATCCTGACCCACTGCAACGCCGGGGCGCTGGCGGCGGTGCGGTACGGCACGGCGCTGGCGCCGGTGTATCTCGGGCTGGAACGCGGCTATACATTCAAGGTGTACGCGGATGAAACGCGCCCGCTGCTGCAAGGGGCGCGGCTGACGGCGTTCGAGTTGCGCGCGGCCGGCGTTGACACGACGCTGATCTGCGACAATATGGCGGCCGCGGTCATGCGGAAGGGGTTGGTGCAGGCCGTGCTGACCGGAAGCGACCGTATCGCCGCCAACGGCGACGTCTGCAATAAAATCGGGACGTCCGGCCTGGCGGTACTGGCGAACCATTACGGCGTCCCGTTTTATGTGTGCGCCCCCATGTCCACCGTGGACTTCCGGACAGCCTCCGGGGCGGATATTCCCATAGAGGAGCGCGGCGGGCGCGAGGTGACGGATATGTGGTTCGCAAAACCTACGGCCCCCGAGGGCGTGAAGGTGTTCAACCCGGCGTTTGACGTGACCCCGAACGGGTTGGTGACGGCAATCGTCACCGAGCGCGGCGTCGCCCGCCCGCCGTATACCGAATCCTTGACAAAGCCGCCCCGGCGGGATATACTGGAATAGGTTGATTGTAAAGGAGAGACGCGATATGGCAAGCGAACGTGTAAAGCATCTGACCGGCGCGACATTCGGCGCGGAGGTCTTGGAAGCGCCCGGCCCTGTACTGGTGGACTTTTGGGCGTCCTGGTGCGGCCCTTGCCGCATGTTAGGCCCGGTCATCGACGAAATCGCGGGGGAGACGGACGCGGCGGTCTGCAAACTCGACGTTGACGCGGAAGGCCCTCTGGCCGCGCAGTACGGCGTGATGAGCATTCCCACCGTTATCATTTTCAAAGGCGGCAAAGAAGCGGCGCGTTTTGTCGGCGTACAGCCCAAGGAGACGCTGTTGGACGCTCTGAAAGCGTAACACAAGGAGGGGGCGGGCAAACGGTGAAAAGCGAAAAATCCTTCCGCAAGAGCCTGTTTGGCGGCTTTAATACCCAAGATGTGGTGACCTATATCACACGGACGTCGAAGGCGCACCGCGAGGAAGTGGAAGCTCTGCGCGCCGGAGCCGATAAACTGCGCCGCGAGCGTGACGCGTTAGCGGGCGGCGCGGCGCCGGCCGCCGTTGCGCCGGTTCCCCCCGCGCCGGCCGAGGACGCCGGCGAACGCGACGAGTTGCGCATTCAGTTTTATGAAATGCGCAAGGAGCGCGACGCTCTGCGCTCTGAACTTGACGCCGTCCTTGTCCGGCAGGAAGGCGAACGGGCCGCCGCGGAGCGTTTCGAGCGGGAACGGGCCGCCTTTGAAAACGACCGTTCCGCCATGCTGGACGCGCTTACCCGCCGCGAGCAGGAACAGGCGGAACTTGCCGGCGAACGCGCCTCCTGGTGCGCCGAGCGTTCGGAGTTGCTGGAAGAGCGCCAGAAACTGCTGATGGACCTCGAAAACGCGGGCGCGACGCGGGAACGGATCGAACGGGAAGAGCGGGAAGCTGGGGAACGTCTTGAGCATATACGGTCGCAGGCCGAAACGGCCCGTCAGGAGACGGCGAAACTGATCGCGCAGTCCCGCGCCCTTTTCGGTGAAATGACCGAGAAGAGCCGCGCGTCGGCCTTGGAGGTTGTGCTGGAACTTGACCGTATGCGAGGGTTTTTCACGCGTTTCCCCGAACGCTTTGCCGAGCCGGAGCAGTTGCTCGCGCAGTGGCAGAACGACCCGCGCCCCTTTGTGCGGGAGTTTGTACCCCCGGCGTTTGAGGAGGAAGAAAATCCTCCGCCGGGAGGGTAAATCCGCGCCCGCCGGAGCATAGGATAGCATATATCCGCCCGAGGGGGAGTTATTATGCGCTTTCTTCTGACCGGAGGGACGATCAACCCGCTCAAAGACGAATACATAAACGCGCTGTCCCGTTACGGCCACGCCGGCACGGTCGTCTATCCGGGCGGCCCGGCGCCCCGCGCCGACGGATTCGACGCGCTGCTGCTGCCGGGCGGCGGCGACATCGGCCCGGAACGGTTTGGGAAAAAACCGCTCGCCAACGGGAGCGAGACGCCGGACTTGCCGCGGGATGGGCTGGAATTTGCCGTATTTGCGGACTTTTTTCGTCAAAAAAAGCCGATACTCGGGATCTGCCGCGGGATGCAGGTTATCAACATCGCGCTGGGCGGGACAATCTGGCAGGACCTCCCTTCGCAATGCGGGATTGTCCACGCCGCGCCGGAAGGCGCGCCGCGCACCGCGATAGTCCAATCGCCGTTTTCCACCGAAAAATCGTATACCATGTCTGTTTGGTCGCCGCTGTCTATACCGCATAGGACGACCTGCATCCGCTCCCCGTCCTCTCGCGTAAATTCGCCGTTAACGTAGGCGGCCATGTCCTCCAGCGTCAAGCTCTGGCCGTGAGCGATACCCTGGCTTGTCATATGTGGCCCCCAGGCTCGCACGGTCCAATAAACGCAGTTTCGCTGGACATCAACGCCCGCTGTCAGCATCTCCGCCCATCGCGGCACGATCATCGCGGGGAGCGCCGTCTGCCTCTGCAGTACCATGTCGGCGTCCGTCCTTGTATCCACGTCCTCCCACGGTAGACCGAGCCAAGAGTTTTGAAAGTTTTGATATTTTTCCAGGTCGCCTTTACCGGCCATGTACTCCAGGGCTATCTGCTGCCAGGTCACGAACGGGGAATATAACGTGTTAAGCCAAAAAGCGACCGTTGACGGCGTCTGACGCGCGCCGATCCGCCGGGCCACCTCGCGCCATTGACCGGCGCGTAACGCGGCGGGCTTTTGGGCGTCCGTCACAGAAGCGCCGCACTCCTGGCAGTAGTACATCGCGGAAGCGGCGCGCTCCGCGTTGGTTACTCCGTCCTCGCGCTCCGGCCATCGGAGGCAGTCGAAGCGGAGCTCTATCTCTTCTCCGCAATGAGGACATGGAACAAAATAATGCCGCTCGACGTCCGCGCTCTCCTTCGCGCGCCATATATAGCCGTCTCGTAACGTAGGCGTACAGCAAATATACGTTTTACGCGTGAGCCTGTAGGTCTTCTGGCGCTCCTTTACAAGGCTCGGCGAGTCCGCCTCGCGCTTTGACGCTCCGGGCCATTTATCAACCTCGTCCATGACCAGGTTTTTAATGGATTTGCTCGACAGGTTGTCCGGGCTCCGCGCGCCGGTGACGTAAAGCGTCATACCGATAAAACGCTTTATCAGCTTCCGCGACATACGCGGCACGTACCGGTCTTTGAGCGCGGGGCATTTTTCGATCATCGGGTCGATACGCGCCTCGGTAATCGATTTGGCAAGCTCGTCGTTTGATACCGCCAGCATCGCGGGCGCGGGCTCGTTGGCGGCCGCGTATCCCAGGATGTTGAGCCCGGCCTCGGTCGCGCCGACCTGAGTCGGCTTACAAAATATCACTTCCCGCGTCGTCGGAACATTGAACTCGTCCATGATCCCGACTAGATACGGCGTAACGCTGTTGTGCCAACGGCCCGGGTAAACGCCGCTGTTGTCGAGTATCCGTTCACGCTCCGCCCACTGGCTTACGGTCAGCTTTGGCGGCGGCATAATGGCGGCGAGGCGCGTTTTAATCGCCAGGCTTACCGTCTTCCGGCAATTCGTCCTCGTCGTCATCGTCTCCCGTCCAGTCGTCCGCCGTCCGGTAATCCTCCGGCTTGCTTTTAGCGAGAGCCTCCAGCGTTTCAAAAATTTGCGCATCAAGGAACGCCATCACGTCGTCCGGGTTGTCCATACCTATCAGTAGCGGAGTCAGCTTCCCCGGCAGCGCCTGCAGCTGCTGGCGGAAGTCTGTCAGCAAGTCGCCCCAAACTTGCGCGACCGCGTTCGCCTCGTGCAGCTCTCCGCGCATCCGCCGCAGTTTAAGCTTGTCCATCTCGTGGCGGGTTTCCTCGCGGAGCGCACGCTGCGCCTCATAGTCGCCGTGGGCTCCGCGCTTCATCGTTGATTCCAATTTGTGCGAAATATACGCCTGGACGCTCCGGTTCAGCGGGTAACGCCCATTTGGGCGTTTATCAAACACCCCATGCTCCTGCTGTATACGGTTAACCGTCCGCGGCGATACGCCTAAAACCGCCGCCAGCGTCTTACCCGTGACCGTCGTTTCGCTCGAAATCTCCCGCAAATCAAAAAATCCCCCTTTGGAGACGGACAGAGGTATTTTTTTACCCTAAAAAACGCGACATATCGGACTCGCAGGCACCACCGAAGCCCCCCGCCCCTCCGGGAGTACCTTTTTCTTCCGCGCGGCGCGCTGCCCCTCCCGCGCGCGGCTCATCCGGTTCCGTTGGCTGATCTGGTATCCCGCATGGCACGCGGCCCTCCCGCGCGGGGGCCCGGCGGTTTCCGTTCGGTTGTCGTCTGCTTCCGTTAGGTTGTCATTCGCTCCGTCCGATTATCAGCGTCCGAACGCCCTGTCGACAGCTTTCGCGAGCGCGCCGGAGACCGTCTCGCCGGCGGTTTCGCTCATGGGCCCTTTGATTTCCTCGGCTTCGGTCATATTGGGTATGGACGCCGCCATGAGCCCGCGAATCTTCCCGCGGCCGTCTCCGGCGGCCTCGCCGAGCTTATACCGGTTTTTGTACGTCCCGCCGACGCGCTCGAACAGCATGTCGTGATGTTTCGCGGTCCCGCCGGTCCGGGCGTTGACGTTCACGCGCCCGTAGAACGATCCCGGGCTGAGCGTATGGGGTTTGGCGACGTTCACCGACGGCGGGCGGCCGGCGCGGTCGTCGCCCTTGTCGGTCATGAACCTGACGAGCGGTATCCGGCTCCCGCGCGTGACGATCTCATAGGCGGTGCCGGTGACGCGCCCGCTTGTCGCGGCGTTGGCGGTATACCCGCCGGCCCCGGCGAGGCTGTACCGTTCCTCGATCCGCGCGCGGAGCTCTTTCCGCACGGGCGCGGCGGCTTGGCGGAGGGCGCCGCGCATGGCCTTCGAGAACTCGCGCGCGGACAGATTTTTAACGAGCCTGCCGATCTTCGCGCGCGTCTCCGGCTCGACGCTGACATAGAGCCCGTTAACCGTCTTCGGCATAGTCGTATTTCGCCTTCATTTCCTCGATTTTCAGCCGTTGATCCGGATGGCGGCCCATCCTTTTGTCGATATACTCGATGGCGCGAAGGTCGCCGTCGACGGCGCATTTATACAGCGCGACGGCGATGAGCGTATCGATGGTGCAGTCCTCCATGTCGACGCCCATGTCGGCGAGCGCCTTGAGGCGTTTCGGCGGATGGTCCGGCACGCATTCAAGGAGAAGCTTGAGCCGGTCCTTTTCGGCTTTGGCCTTGGCCTTGGCGGCGCCGGACGCGATGCCGCCCTGCCTGCCGAGCTCCTTGGCGCGCGCGGTTTCGCGGATCGGCCGCAGGTTTTCGTGGCCTTTGTTAGCCGCCATTATCGCGCCTCCTTTAGAACGGGAGACGCTGGCGCGCCTCGGGCGTCTTACGCCTAGCTTTTGCCTTCGTCGTCCCGAAACTCTTACGCGCGGCGCTTACTTTGGGTTTCGCGCGCCCCCCGCGTCCCCCGCCGCCGCCGCCGCGGCCCCCGCCTTTTGAGTATTTATCGGCCATTTGTCATCGTCCTCCACAGCTTACGCCCGTTATTTTTACGGTCGCGCTCAAAATGGGCCCGGTTCCCCTCGAAAACGGTAAAGTTATCGTATATCGGCTGAAGCGCGCCGGCGTTCCACTCCCAAAGGTCCGAATCGCACATTAAAGTAAACTGCTCGACCGAGTTTGAACTGGAGAGGTTCGCGCTCCCGCTGATGACGATCCCGAGGCCGCCGTCCCTGATGAGGGCCAGTTTCATGTGGCTCCCGGCGACGGCGACGCTGACGGAGGTATCCTTATACTCGCCCATCATATACGGTATGAGTTCCGCGCGCTCGACGTTGAAATAATAATGGCTGACGATGAGGTTGACTTTACCGGCGAAGCCCGCGATATTTTTGACGCTGTCGATGTTGTTCTGGTTCATCCCCAAAGTCGCGATGTCGACGCGCTCCGGGCGTAAATCGTGATGGTCTATCAGAGCCTCGATGAAGTCGCCGAAGATAAAGTCTCCCGATAAAATCGCGTAATAGCAGGCGCCCTCAGCCAGCTCGATATCGGCGGCGAGGGCGACGGCGTTCTCGTACATGACGGCTTTCGGCTTCTTCGGCTTGACGCGGACAATCTCGTTTTCGCCGTCTACCAAAAATTTTACGTCGAGGTCTATATCGTCCTCCTCGATTTGAAGCCTGTAATGCTCTTTGTCCATGATCCCATTATAGGGCGCGTTTTTTTCCCCTGCAGGCCACTTTTATATAAGCCGGAGATTTTCCGCGACCAAATAGACGAAGAGCCGTTTCTTCCTCCGCATCGTCCGGTCGTCGGGGTACCCTTTACGCCTGAGCGGCCGGCCGAACACGATGTTGGCTATGATGATTTCGCCTTCCGTCCGGCTGAAACGGCCCAGCGCGTCCTCCACCGCGCGGATACGCTTCCCGTCCTCGATCCTCCGCTCCGCGAGGATGAGCGCTTTCCGCTCCGTGGGCCGCGATACGGCGCGACCGCGGCGGCCCCCGGAGGCGTTCGCGGCGGACGATATCCCCGAGAAGGCGATATCCTCTTCGTCCTCCGCCCGGCGGCGGACCATGTACGCGTAACCGCGCACGGTCGCCAGCACGGTCGCGTAGACCCAAGGCGCGCGCCGGTACTCGGCGGGTATGTAATCGCGCATCATGATTCACGCCTTCTCCTACCCGCCGGGCACAAGTCCGTCCCTTTGAGGCTCTGCCGGATTTGCCACTCGCCCACGGCGTCATGGAACTGTTTAATAAATATGCCCTTCATGTTAGTGTCAACCGCGTACATCGTATCTTTCGCAAGCTCGAACCTCCCGCCGCACGCGCGGCACTTATACTTTTTCATCGACGTTTCCCTCCATGTTGTGTTGACAAGCCATATACCAGCCTCGCGGGCGCGGGGCTTTTATTGTTCGAGCAGTTCCGGGTTGTCGTGGATGTTGCCGATAACTTCACACCCAGGCTTAACGTAGTAAAGAACGGAATCCCGTGTGCCTTCAAAACAAAGTTTTTCTGCATTCCAGGCGACCAGCACTCGATTACCGCCCTTGCTTGTAATGACAATATCGCCCTCAAAAATTAATCGCCCCCGTTTGTCGCGCAGGCCGGTACATTGGCCGATGGTGACGGCGTCTATCGGATGCAAGGCTAACAACTTTGTCAAATCATAGTCATTGACTTCCGTTGCATTGTTTTGCGGATGAATATAAGACATGCCGAATATAGAAATAAGATCGCCGTATACAAATTTGCCAACAAAATCACGGATTTTTCCAGAGTACTTTCCACGAAATGAATACCGCTCATTCATCGCGCTTCGCCCGCCTTGCTTGCGGATAAAGCGGTTTCCGCTTCTTCGCGGGTGAGGAATACGGTTTCTCCGAATATACCATTTACATAATCATCAAATATGTGCTGCAATGTCTTGTACTCGAACTCCGCTATTCCATTTTCGATATACGATTTTGCATAAACCGTTTGACCAGTCTTGCACGGCAGGATTATCATTCTGCCTTGTTCTTCCGCGTCTTCGTAGTCCGATAGTTTTTGAACCACGGACTGCGGAACGTCTTCATTGGCATCCAGATCGCAAACCGCCGTACCCGCCAGCGCTCCTGCCGGTATTATTCGCGTCATCCGCTCCATCGTCATCCCTCGCTTTCATCCGTTGTCTCCACAGCGCTCTCTATTGGTATCTGTCACTCCCCCACACTTCATACATCCTCACGCCTCGCTTTCTACCCCGCGCCATTTCCAATCCGGGCATCCATGGCCATTATCATGGTTTTTACACCCGTAATATGGCGGGATGGCATTCATGAATTGTTTGGATTTCGCGCAATAGTCGCATGGATTACCAGCTGTCCGTGCGTCCGCAATGGCCGCGTCCCGCTCCCGCCTCAGCGCGGCGTTTATGGCATTCACAGCACCGCATGCCTCCGCCGCCGCACTATTTTCCCTGCGCAGCTCTGAAACCTTATTGTGTAACAGTTTTTCTGTTTTAAGTGTCGATTCGTGAATTTTATCAAGTGCAAAGTATTGTTTTTTCAGCGCGGCGTTCTCGGCCTCAAGGCGCTTTATGTCAGCAAGTTGTTGCTCCGCTTTTTCGTAAAACATTTTCTTGAATAGCTCAAACGACGAGCATTCTTCCTCAAGGCGCTCCACCTCAGCCAGTAATAGCAGCGCATCCTCATACATTGGCTGTATTTTAGGCATTGCAAGAATCAATCCAGTATATCCGTTGAGCCGCTCCCGAATTTCATCAAGTCTGTCCATGCTCCGCCTCCTCCTCCGGCCCCGTCACAACGTACCCGGCATTTTCAAGCTTACGCTTATATTGGCTTAGGCTTTCCGCGTTGTGACGGCTTTTAAGCTCGTTTTCTATGAGCGTTATATCGTTCAGATGGTATTTCAGGGCGTTCTGTGAAAACAACATACAGTGTCCGAGATAGTGCTTACTCGAAGCAAACCGCCCATATATGTGATTGCCGTCAAACTCGATCGCCCCGTCAATACCGCGCTTCTTCATTTCCTCAAGCAGCGCGATGATGTTGTCTCCATGGTTCATGGTTCCTCCTTATTATCCGCACCGCGCCCATCCAGATTCCAAGAGTGCAACAGCATGTTGAAATAGTTCTTCATCTTCGATATGGCAATGATGATTCAAATGATTCTCAATTTCGCCCCACATAGAATCTTGAAGGCGTGTGTCCCATGCTAATCTCTCCAGTTTTGTTAACACTGTTTTATTAGCAATCTCATCGAGCGCTTCAACGAAAAACGGATTGTCGCCATAGTTTCCTATGCTGTCCAATAACATCTTGCTTGCTTCCTTCAACTCAAAACCTTTCACTCAGCGCCCTCCTCCGCATCAAACAGCGCCCGGTACTGTTCCATCAGCTTCGCGTCATCGCTCTCGAATTTTAGGCACACCCTTACCCCGTTGACGGTTTCAACGATATCGTTTTCCGGCCATTTCGTATCGTCAAACATCGCCTGATTCAATGCTTCGTCAATTTCGCAGTTATCCGGTAACGGCATCCCGTCAGCGTTCAGTTTATATCGGTTGCACCGGCAACAGAAATTATCGTTGAAAAAATAGAACTCACTGCCGTTCGAGAACGGTTTTGATGGTTTGTAGTTCACGTGACCTCCTCCGCATTTTTCGCCGCCCAGGCAAGGACGGCGCGCTCGAAGTCCGCCAAGCCATGATCAGATAGTCCTTGCGGATATCCCCAATCAGACGGGCATACCTTGTAATACAATGGGCATTCAGCATCGCAATCTTCGCCCTTGCAAAGCCTGCCAACTATCCGCATGACTTCCTGAAACGTCCGCGCACGGCCCACCGCGGTATCATCCCGTAATTCACGGATTCTGGCGCAAAACGGCACCGCCTCCTTATTCGGCGGCATGAACGCCAGCTTTACCGGCGTGGAACGCATGTCGTGCATCCCGAAAAGCTCGGCGTAACCCTCCGTCATCCACAGCGGCCCGACATTCCCCTGCGTCGTGAGCATAAAACAGTGCACCATCTCGTGAATCAGCAGATGCTGCCGGTAATAAGCGCTCGGCTGGTCGTAAAGCCAGCAGTCGTAATTAAACGCGAAACCGTCCTTAAACGACGGTAGGATGGACGGCAGATACCCAGCCTGCACGAACGGCAGATTATTCTTCATCAAAAACGCGGTCAGATGCCAGTCATCCTTCCCGATCACGCGAAAATAGTCGCATATCTGCGGATACGCGTCGTCCACCGCTTTCGGCAAAGCGCGAATCGCCGGCGTCAGTTCCATGTCCGTCACGAGCGTCAGGCGTTTTGACCGCAGCACTTTCAGGTCGGAATTCGCCGCGTGGCGGTCATCCACCGCGATTCGCTGGTAGCCGGTGTGGGCCTGCGAGAACGTATCGCCGCCGGAACGGGTGATTTCTTCGCCGTACTGACGTTTTTTGAAAGGAGAATCCGGGTCTTTCGCGGCGGTTTTTTCCCAGGCGTCGGCGTCCCACGCCGTATCCGGGTTTTCGGCGGAAGCGCCGAAGGAAAATTTCTCCTGCGTCAGCTTACCCAGATCGAAATCGTCCGCGTTCTGGAACTCCGAAGCGGGAATCGTGCGTTTTTCCGGCGTTTTGGGTTTTTCGGGCAAAATTTCCGGTTCATCGGCCGTTACCGCGGCGATTTTTTTCTCTTTCGGCGTTTTTTTGACGGGTTTCGGCGAGGAATCGCACCCGAGGCATAAAACGAAAATCAGAAATAGGGGAAGGAGGTTTTTCATATCCCCATTATACCACATCCTCACAAAAAATAAATCTATTTTCCCTTTTCCCCATAATAATTCTTGTATCTCCCCATTTATTATGCTAAAATACAGTGTGTCCATATTTCTGAAATCCGAACCCATTTATCCCCTAAAGGTGAATGAATGCTCCCCAAAGAAACTGAAAAAACCTCCCGAAAATTCGGTCTTTACGACATCCTCGGCGTCCTCGCCTGCGCGGCCTGGTTTGCCATCCTGGTGTTTCTGTACGTGAACCGGCCGGAAATTTCGTTCTTATTACGCCTCCCCGCCGCCGTTTTCCTCGCGATTACCGGCGCCGCGGCGTGCTTCCTGCTTTTATGGCGGCCGATCGCGGAAGACAGCGGTGTCGGCGTTTCCCACGAAGATTTCGGCAGTGCCCTGCGCGCCCAGCGGGTCACCGAAATGTACGTCACCATCCCCGGCCTGAACCGTACCGCGCGGAAGGAAATCGTCCCCGCTTCCATCGCCGCCGCGGTGATTTTCCTCCTCGGATTCATCCCCGCTCCGCTCGGCCCATTTAAAAGCCCGGAAACCCGCCTTCCCGATCCGATCATGCTCATCTCGCGCGACATCCTCCGCCCGACGCTCATGCTGGCCGGGGATTCGCTGGCGGTTCTGGCACCCGCCTCGCTTTCTCCGCAGACGGAATCGCGCGAGAAGGATTTTCCGGATAAAACTCCCGCCATGAAGCTCACCAAGCTGCTGCTTCAGGGAAAAACGCGGGAAGCCGCCGAGATGGGAAATGTCACCGCCGACACACCGGAAGGCACCGATCCCGCGTTTCGGCGGGGTTACGCCCAGACGCTGCTGCTTCACGGCGATTATGAAAAAGCCCTGGAGCAGTACCTTTCCCTTTCCAAAACGCATCCTTCCTCGCCGGAAATCGCCCTGGAGACGGCCGTCGTCCACATGTACCTCGGGGAGATGGAAGACGCGAAAAAGATGCTGGACGCCGCGAAATCCGAGATAAAACACGACGATTTTTCGCAGCCGGAACTGATCGCTGACCATCTTCGCGCGGTTCACGCCATCCTCAGCGGAAAAGGTCTGAAGAAAGCGGATGACACGATGAAACGTCTCTGGAGCGCGCAGTGCGACGCTTACGTAAAATCCTTCGGCACGGATTCCGACGAATCGTCCGCTGCCGACACCTCCGAGAAAAAAGCCGGAAAAAAATCGGATGCCGACCAGCTAAAAACCGTGTCCGACGCCGTCCAGAACGCGAAAAAAAGCGGCCGAAAGGCATCCGAGGCGCAGGCCCGCGCGACCGCCGCGCTGGGTACGGACCTCATGGTCCTGAATAATAATCACGCCGTGCTGCTGGTTCTCACCGG
>Ga0082212_10006380_pt1 | contig 15876 bp, 11 predicted proteins | sample TergutNt197P3_FD_71548 | JGI IMG/M metagenome (GOLD analysis project Ga0082212, IMG submission 71548) | Neocapritermes taracua P3 segment gut microbial communities from Petit-Saut dam, French Guiana - Nt197 P3 | ecosystem: Host-associated > Arthropoda: Insects > Digestive system > Gut ... | reverse complement strand
AAGACCACGCCAATCAACAGAAGACCGAGTATCCAAGGATAAGCCAGCAAGTTGTGCAGGTATTTGAACGCCTCAACCGAAATAACTCCGGTAGTAGGATCTTCCACATAACCGTCTTTCAATACGATCTTAATCAGATACGGAAGGAAGAAAAGCAAAAATCCTACGACATTGTATAACAAATGTTTGCGGGAATTAGCCCGGACATTGTCATCTACTATATTGTTGATGATATACAAATTGCCCAAACAGCGGGATAAGAAGAAAACTGCCAACCCGAGGCAAACATTCCACAAATGGAAATTTGTTGTACTGCCCCAAACGGCTTCCAATCCGCCAAATGGCGTTTGCCAAGAGGAGATAACGGCTCCGCGTCCACCCGTAAATCCGGCTACCAAATTCCCTTTATTCACTACAAATTCCGCACCGAAAAACAGCGTAGAAACCGCAGCGCCCAGCAAGATGGGAGCCAATGCTCCATTCAGGAAAAGAAACGCCTTATAGGTTTTGTTTCCCAATAAATTGCCTTTCTTATTCATAAATTCGAATCCTACGGTTTGAATAACAAAGCTAAAAAGAATCAGCATCCAAACCCAGTAGGCGCCTCCGAAACTTGTAGAGTAGAAAAGCGGAAAAGAAGCAAAGAACGCACCACCGAAAGTTACTAAGGTGGTGTATGTCAATTCCCACTTCTTACCCATGGAAGCAAACAACAGATTCAGTTCACTTTCTTTTTTCCCTAATTGATATATTTGTGATTGACCTCCTTGTACGAATAGCAAGAAAACCAACAGCGCTCCCAGTAAAGAAACCAAGAACCACCAGTAATGTTGTAAAAATGAGTAATCCATAATATGTTTTAATTTTTAATAATTAATATAATGAAAGAATGATGATAATTTCAATTCATTCGATCATTTGGATTTATTTTTCCGGTCCGCCTTTGATTTGTTTCAGCATAATGCCAATTCCTGCAGTCAATAGTACGGTAAACAAGACAAGGAAAATAAAGAATGTGGTCATAACCGATCCCGCACTAACATCTGAAATAGCAGCCGATAGCGGAAGCATATCCTGAATAGCCCAAGGTTGTCGTCCAAGTTCTGTCACCATCCAACCTGCCTGCGAGCAGATATAAGCCAAAGGAATCGAATACAAACATAGTTTTTGCAGCCATGGTGTATCCGCAAAGTCTTTTTTGCAGGAATAATACCATACAAGAAGGAAGAGCAACAGGAAGAATGCGCCCAAGAAAACCATTATCCGGAACGAATAGAAGGTTAGCGAGACCAATTTATTGCTGGGAAGCGCATCTTCTGCCGAATTGAAATAGCCATATCCGAAATAGGCAATATTTGCATTCAAGATCTCTTTGTTTTCTGCCATTGCTACCTTATCCTGCGCTTTTTTAGCTTCGGTAAATCTACCCAACGCAGTAATGGCAATCTTCCCTCGTTGAATTTTTTCATCGATTGATAGCTCCCTTCCTTTTTTCGGATCGGTGTAGCCATTAATTATGTCATTCCTACCGGGAACATAACTGTTCGGATCTAAATCTACCAATAAGGAAAGCATATTGGGAATTTCAATGTTTCCTATCACTTTCATTCCTACGCCGTTACCTCCATCTTCAAGTTTTTCCATTGCAGCTAATTTCACCGGTTGTTTGTCGGCTACCAATTGTGCAGAGCTGTGACCGGTCAGCCACGAAAGCAGAATAGCGGTTGTTCCTACGATTGCAGCTACCTTGATGCTGTCGAGTGCAAACACTTTATCGCGTTTTTTCAGCAGGAACCACGAGCTGATTCCGAGAACAAATACGGAACCCAACACCCAGGATGAAATCACGGTGTGGAAAAATTTATTGACTGCCATCGGTGATAGCGCTACTGCAGCGAAACTGTTCATCTCGTTTCTGACGGTTTCCGGATTGAATTCCATTCCCACAGGATATTGCATCCATGAGTTTGCAACCAAAATCCACCAAGCCGACAAGGTAGCGCCTCCCACTGCCAACCAGGTAGATGTCAAGTGGAATTTTTTGCTGACCTTTTCCCATCCGAAAAACATTACCCCAATAAACGTAGCTTCCAAGAAGAAAGCAACGACTCCTTCAATAGCAAGCGGAGCACCAAAAATGTCCCCCACAAACCAACTGTAATTAGACCAGTTAGTCCCAAATTCAAATTCAAGGATTAGACCGGTTGCAACCCCAATAGCGAAATTCACGCCAAAGAGTTTCATCCAAAACTTAGTTGTTTTTTTCCATTTTTCGTCCCCCGTCCTGAAATACATCGTTTCGAGGATACAAATAATAAGCCCCAAACCCAATGTTAAGGGAACAAACAACCAATGATACATAGCGGTCAAGGCGAATTGCGCTCTCGACCAATCAATTAATGCGACATCAATTTGATTCATTTGAATGGCTTTTTTTGTTATTAATTAATATGATTTTTTGTTAACTCTCTCGACACATATTCGCTCTTATCCGCCTTTGTTTCGCAGCGGCTATTCAGTATATTAGGAAAGAAAAACACCCTGAGAATGGCAAACATAATAAATAATTTAACCAAAGCAATAATCCAAAGCTGTTTTCCCCATGTCATATTTTTTAAGCCTTCGGCATACATAGTAAAGAAATTCGACAAATTTTTAGTGATTCCCATGATAATACTTTAATATTTTAAATAATCGCCGTAAAAGTAGATTTTTTTAGAAAGTATGCTGTTATATATAATATTCATTTTTTTTTATATTTATTTTATATGCTGTTTTCGATACTGACTTGGTGTCAAATTTAGATGCTTTTTGCAAAAAATGGTAAAATGACTTGGGGATGAAAACCGAAATTCGTCGACAATTTGTCCCAGCGGAATATTTTTATCCGAAAGCCTTCCCGTGATGTATTTTATTTTTTGATTTTGCAGCCAGAGATAAGGATTTTCTTGAAAATTTTTCTTGAAAATACGGTTAAAAGAAGAGAGCGAATAATTGCATATATGCGCCAATTCTTTCACGGAACTTGCATTTAAATAATTTGCCAATACTACATTTTTAAAGTCCAAGTTTCTACTGATTATAGGAGCAAACAAGTTTGCAATCTCTCTTTTTGTATAAAAATAGCGTAAAATAAAAAGTAATTCTTTTTGTTTTATTTCATGAAAATGTTTACAAAAAACGCCTTCACCCATGTAAAAAATCAGGTTTGACAGGAATTTTTTCAAAGGTTTATTGATTCGCAGCAGAGGCGTATGTGATTTTTGTTCAAGCAATATGGACAAGTTTTCTAAAGCGGTTTTTTCGCAAAGGTCGATTGGTTTGTTGAAATAGTTCATGATAAAAGTTGCATCCGTATTCGCATAAATTTTATAACCGGACGACATAGGAATAAACCATGCGGTATCTTTCTTCAGGTGGTAGATTTGCGATTCATAAGAGAGGTCGATATGTCCGTTGATGAGAAAAAATAAACAGTGATGCTCTTTATCGGATGGAACAACAGACTCGCCCTGCTTGATTTGGCAACTCTTGAAACCAATATTGTAATCCGATACATAATTGCTACAAGCTCGATGTTCATCTAAATAGAAAACGCTCATAACCCTTTCATCAATGTTTATTCTGCAAAGTTAAAATTTCTTATTAAGATTTCATCATTTTTTCTTGTTTTTTTTGACTGTTTGCATAAAAAAGTTTATTTTTGCAGCGTTTTTGATGTCTGCCCAGGTGGTGAAATTGGTAGACACGCCACTTTGAGGGGGTGGTGCCGGTTACGGTGTGTGGGTTCAAATCCCGTCCTGGGCACGCGGATAGCCTCTTAATCTTTTGATTTTGAGGCTATTTTTAATGCAATTCATCCAATTGTTCCTGAGCAACCGTAGCCGGTGCCTCGACCATGACATCTCTGCCTGAGTTGTTTTTTGGAAATAGCGATCGAATCCTGAAACCATCAACAACTGCTTGAATCACCCATTCCCTGCCCAACTTCTCCGCAGGTATTCGCTCTATACATAAATTTTTTTATATCCTTGAATTCGCTTGCATTTCCAATTTTGTTGGCCAATTCTAAATAGGCAATTAACTATCAGACAAGTATTATTTTCAACTTTTCACATCCCAAATGAAGCCTAAAATTGAGTATTTTTCCTGTTGTCATATATAACTATCCACTTTTTATAAATACAGTAATATAATGATTTACAAATTAATACAATATTTTTACGTAAAAAAATCATTAATCATTAATCATTAATCATTATTTTTTCTTACCTTTGCACCCACGAAAACGAGGTGTAGCGCAGTCCGGTTAGCGCACCTGCTTTGGGAGCAGGGGGTCCCAAGTTCGAATCTTGGTACCTCGACGATTGAAAGAGAGGGACTTACGGTAAAATGTAAGTCCCTCTTTGTTTTAATGGTTTACATTATTATATAGATTACTTCGGGCGATAGCCCGAAGCAATCCAGAAAATAAAGTTATGTGTAAATGTTTTTTAGAAATTATATAAGCCGATTTATAGGCTCAAAACTGAAAATTATCGTTTTACTGATGTCGATAAAACGATATAAAGAATTTTTCTCGATTTTTAAACTCAGCGTCAACATCTCTAATTTGCTGATAGCGTATAAAATACAAAAATCCGACGGTTTCTAAAACTATCGGATTTTTGCACACAGAGGTTCCTGGCGGATTCGAACCGCCGTCGACGGTTTTGCAGACCGGTGCCTAGCCACTCGGCCAAGGAACCCTTCCTTTTACGGGTGCAAAGTAAACTATTTTATTTCATTTTAGCAAATTATTGGCTCATTTTTTAGCTTTTTTAAGGCGAGAAGGGTATAATTAGGTAATCTTATATTAAAACGGATAACCTACTGCGAAATGCCATGCCCAGTTATTTTTGAAATTCGGTTGAAGAATCGCCCAACTGTCTTTTCCGCTTCGTGCCGGATCGTATGCTTTCCATCCGCAATCGAAGCGAAGCAGGAAGAAATCCATATCCAAACGCATGCCCAATCCGTAACCCAAGGCAATCTGCCTGTAAAAAGCATCGAATTTGAATACACCGCCTTCCTGACCGGGGTAATCCTTGATTGTCCAAATGTTGCCGGCATCGATGAATGCTGCCGCTTCCAATTTCCAAAAGAAGCGGGTACGGTATTCGAGGTTGAGATTTAGTTTAATATCTCCCGATTGAAAATAAAAATTAGCGGAGTCACTGCTATAATTTCCGGGACCCAATTCCCGAATCTGCCAGCCTCGCACGCTATTGGCGCCTCCGGAATAGTAGCGTTTCTCAAAGGGAAGTATATCCGAATTGCTATATGGCAAACCAATTCCGCCACCGATTCGCCAGGCAACCGAGTTTTGATGGTCGATAATAATCGTTTGGGCATAATCTATATCTCCTTTGACAAATTGAGCAAAGTAAGTGTTAAACAGTTTGTAAGAGCCTTGTTCATTCCTCTGGGTATGGAATAAAGTATTGATTCCATAAAGCAAATTTCCTGCCGATTCGAGGGAAAGACGCAAGGAATGAGCATTCCTTTGTTTTCGCATCGGATCGAATGTCGTATGCGAATAAGAATATCCTGTTCCGACGATGAATTGATTGGAGTAACCGAAATACCGGGCGTTGACCGGTAACCTGTTCAAGAACAGGGTGTCGATACGCGGAATATAAACATAATCGATGTCTAATAAATCGAATTGATGCCTGCGGATCACACGTTCTCTGGGTTGCCAAATATACCGGATTCCGCCCGATGAAATGGTGCGGTTATACTCGGGACGGGCTTGATGATTGAAGCTAAGAGCCAACTCCGTTGATGTTCGCATTCGTCGGGAAAAAGAATTTTGGATATACGGAAACAGAAATTTAGGAATGTGAATGGAAGCCTCACTTCCAATTTCCAAATATGGATTTTTGAATCCGGATACCGTTTCGTATGCTCCTCTAACCTTCAAATTAAACGTTTCAGCGCCACGAAATAAATTTCGATGCGTATAATTTACCGAAGATGCAACGCCCAAATTACCTGCTGTATTCGTTCCTTCTACCGAATAACCAATCGACTGTTTTTTTGCCGGTGCGGTCAATATGTAAGCATTTAAAAGAGCGGTATCGCCTCGCTGAAATTCATCAAAATTAATATAAATATTATTCAATGCATTCAATGAGGCATAAGCCGAATAGGTGACTTCTTCCCTCAATTGTGAAAATGGCCTCAGTGGGGTGAGGAAGCTGTTATTTATTAAAGTTCGCGAACGAATTGCCGGCTTTTTCCCTTGATAGTAAATGGTATATCTATCACTGATAATGCTGTCGGAAATTACGTAGTCGTTTATATTATTAATTTTAACAGGGTCATAATCCAAATAGATGTACACATGATCGAAATAATATTTTTTATACGGAACCTCTTCATAGTATCCATCAGCTTGTAATTCTCTATAAAGAGCTAACTTAAGATCAATATCCACTCGGTTTTCTATATGGGCGCTGTCGGTTGCATCATACGATATATAATGCTTATTGAAAGTGTAATAGCCTCTGTTACGCAGTAAATTAGTTATCCTGTCTCGCTCTCTGTCCAATACATTCCTGTCGAAAAGCATACTTTCTTTTATCAAAGAAACCCGTTCGGATGAAGGCTCTCCGGTAACACGTTGCAGCATTGGTTCTCCGTTTTCATCACTTCCGGTAAGCAGAACCCGAATACTGTCATCTTCGATAGTGGATGAAAATTGGTGAATCCTGTAAGGCTCGTTTCCATTGATCCGGTAAACGACACGGGCTTTTTTATCTTTGGTCGTTGTAGAAGAGCTAACATCCACGTCGAGATAACCCTTATTATAGAAAAGTTTTTGTATTTCCTCGTTGGTTTTGTCAACCAAGGTAGAATCGAAAATAACCGGTTGCTCTCCGATTCTTTTCAGGAACCGGTTGATCCATTTACTGCTGTCGCTGCCGGATAAATTATAAATTTGAAGCATGGTTTTATTTAATCCGAACATTTTGAAATTCGGTAGCTGGCGGATGTATGGCTTCAGTTCAATCGTTTTATAATTTGGAACATCGGATTCAATTTTGACCTTATCTAATAAATACTCTCCGTCGGCAACAAATTTGGTAGAGCTGCACGAATATAAAGCGCCGATAATCAATATAAAAAGCCAATAAAACCTGCGAAAAAAAATCATTCGTGCAATTATTTTTTAAAATTTGTATGCAAAGATAAGCGTATTACGAAATATTTTTTTAGTTTTGTTGAAAAAAAAATACTAAAAAATGATAAATAAAAATAAAATAAAATTCATCCGCTCCCTAGAAAAGAAAAAATTTCGCATCGAATTTGCCTGTTTTTTAGCGGAAGGGAATAAATTAGTAGCCGATCTCTTGCCTTTTTTCGAGTGCGAGTATTTGTTGGCAAAAGCCTCTTGGTTGGCAATGCAAGGCGATATTTACGCGAAAGAGTTGGTTGTTGCGGAGGAGGGCGATATAGAGAAAGTCAGTTTACTGAAATCGCCTCAGGACGTGTTAGCTGTCTTTCACCGACCGGAATATGTTTTGGATAACGAATCATTGAAAAACGAATTGAGTTTAGTTTTAGACGGAATACAGGATCCAGGCAATCTGGGAACAATCATTCGATTAGCGGATTGGTTTGGCATCAATCGGGTGATTTGTTCTCCGGACTCGGCAGATGTGTATAATCCCAAGACGATTCAAGCGACGATGGGAGCCATTGCCCGCGTGAAAGTCTTTTATATCTCGCTTCCCGAATGGTTAAGTGATATGGAAGGAGTGCCTGTTTACGGTACTTTTTTAGAAGGAAAAAATATTTATACGGAATCATTATCTTCGTCAGGATTGATTGTTATGGGAAATGAGGGGAATGGAGTCAGCGCTTCTGTTGAAAACCGGATTACCCATAAACTCTATATTCCCAATTATCCTCCTGAATCTGAAACGACCGAATCGCTGAATGTGGCAACGGCAACGGCTATTGTCTGTTCCGAATTTCGCAGGAAACAGGGTTAGTGCCAAAAGTTTTTTTGAACGCAGATGACGCGGATTATACTGATCTACGCGGATTTTTGCACTGCTGATAATTAAATATATGTCAAACTACTGAATATTCATTATCTGCGAAAATCCGTATTATCCGCGTCATCTGCGTTCCTTCGATTTCTGTCGTTTACCAATTATAATTAAATCCGAAACTCAACAGTTCGCTGTATTGGAAATAACCCCATTTTTCATGCGGTACCCTGTTGTCATCGAATCGGATAAACAGAAAAAGAGTAGTAGAGAAATACCGGTTAATTGTCATGTCTAATTTATTTTCCGATTCAATCTGAACACTTTCGTAATTGGTAAAATATTGAAAACGAGAAGTAAATTTAACATTTTTATTTATATTATAAATCAGGTTGGAGTTTATGGTTGAACCAAAAGTTGTTTGATGCCTGTCACCTTCTTGAATACCAAACCGTTTGGGGTCGATGTCTTTGTTAAAAGCAGCAAGGTATTTAATGGATAATGGTGAAATATCGGCAGTAAAATTAACATTTCTACTTTTCACATTCGGATACGCTTTATTCATTTGGTATCTCATCCCTAATATACCTGCAGTAATAGTGACCGGAGAAAGAGCGGCAGAAATCGGTTTTTCAGCATTTTCTGTGAAATTTTTCAATAATTGTGTTCTGATTTCAATATTGGTAGAATAATACCAATTCTTGATTGCCTGAATACCAAAATTGCTATATGTTCGAATCAGATCTTCTCCAATACGGTAATGTCTGATTGTATCATTTGAATTGGTAAAGAGATTCAGCCTCCATTCAACAGTATTATTGTTTTGAAATTTATTTTTGGAATAATTAAAATCGGTTTTATTCGTGTTGAGTAGATTTAAATGATTCATTCCTCCTTTATACCAATTATCAGAAAAGCTATATTGTGAAAATTTAATACTGTGATTGCCTGAATAAGTCCAATATCTTCGCTTGGGGCGAAATCGATCCGGTTTATCCACCTTGATCGTATCCAAATCATAATGTACGTCAAATATATGCTGAAAAACATTCGAGGGTATTTTTTCCACCGACTCTACTTCTCCGGAAAAATTGGCTGTTGTGTATCTGATTTTATCTACATTGTTTGTTACTATATACCTGTAAGCATGTTTTCTAATGTCGTTTTTATGATTAACATCGGCAAACAGCCTGTGTTTGGAAATGTTTAACGGGGGAAACAACGGTTTTGTCAATTCAGATTCTGGAGTTAATGGGCTATATGTATATAAACGCTTCGAATCGAATACAATAGGAAGAGGTAAGTTATTAAAAATAACCGTATCTCGGTACACAATTTGATTGGGTATTTGTCCTTGAGAAGATATTTTCATCGAAGTCAAGAACAAAAGCAAAAAAAATAAAGCAGCACGAGTCAGCATCTCTTTGAATAATGTCATAGACTTAAATTTTTCCTGCGAAAATAATTATAAATTTTGTTATAACAATGGATTCTCGTATTTTTGTAACCAAATTCAAAAAAAATAAGTTTTTATATCCCGAAAAAACGAAAATAACTAAAGATGGCTGTCGAATATTTTATTGCTCAACGGATACACAAAGATAGGGGAAAGGACAGGAGTGTTTCTTCGCCGGCTGTTCGCGTCGCTGTCATTAGTATAGCCATTGGATTGGCAGTTATGATTCTCTCTGTGGCAATAGTAATTGGATTCAAAAAAGAAATTCGGGCGAAAGTTGTCGGATTCGGATCGCACATTCAAATCACCAATTTTGAAATCAATAATTCCTTTGAAATGAAACCGGTTGCCGTTAGCGATACCTTGATGTATGAACTGCGAAACCGGTTCAACATTCATCGGGTCGAAAAGTTTGCCACAAAGCCGGGAATTATGAAAACGGACGAGGATTTTCAAGGCGTTGTCTTCAAAGGTGTTGACGAACACTATAATTGGGATTTCTTCCAATCAAATTTAGTTGAGGGAAGGCTTCCGAATATTCGTCCCGACTCAACTACTTTGGAAGTAATTATCTCTCAAACAATTGCCGATAAATTGCATCTGAAGTTGAATGATTCGTTCTTGGCTTATTTTATTCAAGAGCCGGTGCGCTATCGAAAATTAAATATCACAGGGATTTACCAAACCTATTTTTCAGATTACGATAAGATATTTATCATATCGGATATAAAACTAATACGTCAATTGAACCAATGGGACGAAGACATGGTCAGCGGTTTGGAAATCTTTGTAAACGATTATAAGCGTTTGGATGCAACGGCTGATTCGTTGTATTTCGAACTCCAAATGCAGAAAGATCGTTTGGACAACACCTATCTCAGTCAATCCATCAAATACAGAAAACCGGAAATTTTCGATTGGTTGAACGTTTTGGATATGAATGTAGTCATAATTCTTACTCTGATGCTTCTTGTTGCGGGATTTTCAATGATTTCCGGATTATTAATCATTATTTTGGAAAGAGCCAATATGATTGGCATACTGAAAGCCTTGGGACAGAACAACACAAGCATCCGGAAAATATTTCTGTATCTATCCGCTTTTCTGATTGGAAAAGGATTGTTTTGGGGTAATATTTTGGCGCTAAGTATCTGCCTGATTCAGTATCATTTCGGAATACTGAAACTCAATCCCGACGTCTATTATTTAGCAAAGGTTCCGATTGACTTTTCTATTGTGTCGGTTCTGCTGATAAATCTTGGCACGCTTTTTGTAACATTGCTTATGTTGATACTGCCATCTTATTTGGTTGCGAGTATTTCACCGGCAAAAACCATTCGATTCGAGTGAGTGAAATCTCTGTCTGTTTGTTATTCAAAGAATTTCACGTACCTTTGTCGATTCATTTGCAAACCATTGGGCAAAATACAGAGGATAAAGTTTTGAGAATAAATAAATTATAATAGATAAATAATGAATGTCACACTAAACAAAACAGATGCGGTAAATGGAATAATCAGTATTGAGGTCAAAAAAGCCGATTATGTAGAGGAAGTAGATAAATCTCTGAAAGATTTGCGGAAAAACGCTGTCCTGCCGGGGTTTCGCAAAGGCATGGCTCCTCCCTCGCTCCTGCGTCAAAAGTATGGTATATCCATACTCGTTGAGGAAATCAACAAATTGGTGTCTAAAAGCCTTTCCGATTATATTCGGGAAAATGAACTGAATATTCTGGGAGAACCTTTACCCCCCCACGATCAGGGAAAAAACACTTTTTTTAAACAAAAAAAAATTAATTTTGCAACATCAACACATAGGAATGTCAAAACTAAAGAACATATCAGTTATAATAGACGAAAAATGGCAACCGTATCTTGTCTTTGTTATGCTGGCATTTATATTGTATGGCAACACTTTAAATCACTTTTATGTGCTGGACGATGAATTGGTAATAACTAATAACAAATTTACACAACAGGGAATTAAAGGAATTCCCGACATTCTCATCTATGATTCTTTTGTGGGCGAATTATTGAGCTTTTACGACGATATGACTGCCGAACAGCTGAATAGAGAGTTGGTTTATAATGTAGGCGGCAGATACAGACCATTGTCATTAGTAACATTTGCATTGGAAGTGGAATTTTTCGGCAAAGAAAATATTCTTTCCAGTAACAATAACGATCGGTTTACAGGAAATGCGTTTATCAGCCATTTTATCAATATCCTGTTGTATTTACTTACTGTCTGCATTTTGTTTGCGGTTCTAAACCGTCTTTTCACACCCGACAAAAAGGAAAAGTGTTTTTTTTCATTTCCGGTTATTGCTACTCTCCTGTTTTTAGCACATCCCATTCACACCGAAGTAGTGGCAAACATAAAAAGTCGGGACGAAATCATGGCGCTACTTGGATCGCTTGGCGCTTTATGGTTTTCAATTAAATTTATTGACAGCAATAAATACCGTTACCTTATCGGGTCGGGATTGTGCTTTCTGGGGGGATTGTTGTCCAAAGAAAATGCCATAACTTTTGTTGTAATAATTCCTCTTACACTATACTATTTTGTAAGCAGAAAAAAAGGAGAGATCGCAACCTCAATGATACCTCTTATTATCGTTACTACCCTGTTTATTGCTATTCGCACAATTATAATAGGACCAATAGACCCGTCGAAAACGCCTGTTGATTTACTAAACAATGCATTCATCAATGCAACAACAGGCGAAACTATTGCAACCGTATGCTATACATTAATTATATATATAAAACTATTATTCTTCCCGCATCCGCTGACATATGATTATCATTTATACCATATAGAAATCGTTGACTGGTCGAATCCTGTTTCAATCATATCTTTACTGTTTTATGTGGCGATCGGCGTCTATGCAGTTTACGGATTGGCAAAAAAAAGAGATGTTATCTCTTGGTCGATATGGTTATACTTGTTGCCACTTTCAGTGGTTTCCAACCTCTTTTTCCCTTTAGGAGGAGCCTTGATGGCTGAACGGTTTGTTTTTTTCTCGTCAGTAGGATTCGCTACATTTATAGGTTGGTTGACAGTTACAGGTATTTCGAGGATCACAAAAATCCGTCAAATTTCTCCTGAATCAAGTTCAGAACTCAATTTTCAATGCTCAAACTATTTTACAGGTGCAATAGTAATAATTATTCTTTGTCTCTATGCTGCCAAAACAATCAGCCGGAACAGTGTATGGAAAAATAATTTTACCTTATTAACCACCGATGTGAAAACCTCGAAAAATTCGGCAGTCGGTAATAATGCAGCCGGTTCCCAGTTTTTTCAAAAAGCAATTTCTCCAAACAATTACAATGAAGCTCAGCAACGAAACAATTACTGCGACGAATCTGCCCGATATTTCAAGCGAGCAATTCAATTGTATCCACACCACATAGAATCTTTCGTACATCTTGGCATGCTTTATTTTGAATGTTACAGAGATATAGCCCAATCATTGCATTATTTTGCAATGGTCATACCATATAACACTATAAAAACTGACGCTGTAATCAATTCTTCCAAACAAATATTGAGCGTAACCCCGGCACTCTTAGACGAAAAACAAATCAATTCCACTCCTGAAGAAATCCTCCGATCATGCGACGAATTGTTGAGCGTACAACCGGAGATTGGAGAAGCGTATTATGTGAAAGGGGTTATCTACGGGAAATACCTTAATAATATAGAAATGGCCTTGTCAAACCTTCAACGGGCGCTTGTGATTGATTTTCCCAAAACTACAGAATTTTATGAATATTTGGGTACGGCTTATGGCATTTCTGGTAATTATCCGGAAGCCATTGTGTATTTATTGAAAGCAGTCGAAATGGGAACCAGCAATACAGATACATACTTGAATTTAGGCATTATTTATCAACAACTTGGTGATATGGATAATGCCCGTTTATACACATCGAAAAGAAAGGAATAAAAAGGATTAATGAGGTAATTTATTATTGAAATTAACAAAAAATATGTTAAATTATAAATTAAATTATATATTATTAATAATATATATATAAATATGCAGTCCTCCCCTATTATTTGATAAAAGATTACCGCGACTCATCACCGGTATTTTTGTGCTTAAAAAAACGTGCTTAATACTGAAAAAATCGACCATAATGCATAGTTTAAAACAATTAATTGGATCCAAATGCGCCTTTGAATTAAATAAAAAGAGGCTGTTAAGCATTTTTGTATTGTGTTATAATTTTTTTCTATAGATGTATAGAACTTATCTATTTGACAAAGCTTGCCAATCAATGTATTTTTGCGGAAACACATATTGTGGCGATTATTGCGCCTAATGATAGTTTTTTAAGTGTGGAATATGTTTTATATTTTGTGCTTTGTTGTTTGTTATTGTGCATGCAATATATTTATTATTATTTTGTAACAACCGGAAAGCGGAATAGAAAAATAATTGATAAATATTTTTATCAAATAATTTTCTATGTATGTTAAAAAATGTTAATTGTTGTGGATATCAAAATATTAATATATCTTTGTGCCCAAAATGTCAGGGTGAAATTTGAGATTTTATAAAAAAAAATTTTAAGAAAAATAAATAAATTTATCAATTAATTATACAAGTTTTATTAAAATAAACGCAAAAAAAATGTTATGAGGAAGAAAATTATCTTATTTTTTGTGTCACTGGTCGTACTTATAGTCTCCAGTGATAGTGTTTTGGGGCAGGTTGGGGTATTGAAGCCCGAATATCAGCTCAATACGACTTCGCAGGTTGTGTCAACACAGCAAGATGCTGTATCAACCAGGCGTGGGGATGCTATATCAGGTATTCCCGATTACCTTGAAAATACTGCTGGGACAGTAAGTAATGCGAATGTAAATAATATATTCGGTGCAGGCGAATCTGCTACTATAAACGGCGCTGTGTTGAGTTGGCCGGGGACTCATAGCTTAATCCCCGTAACGCCTGCAACAACTCCTGCAGCGCTTCAAATAGGAAGTGGTGATATTTCACAAAACATTGTTGTGAATACGTATAATGCAAACGGATATGCAACAGAATACCTGCAAATTACAGCCAATGCATTTGCAGGATCTGGTACTGGCTCTGCCAATCGGTGGAATTATCTGCAGTCTTATACCGGCGAGCTTCCATCCAACACTATTCCATCTTCCGCTAATGGTGGTTATTGGCCGTTTCCCCAGGGTTTTTCCTTTAGTGGTTCCGTAACCTCCGGCAATATCAGCATACCTCTTTCGATCAATCAACAAAGTTTTGGAAATTTAGCTAATCTGGTTGGCGCCATAGCATTAACGAATCCTGCAACACCCTTTTCATCATGGTCAGTAGGTTCTGTTGATTTTTTTGTTGGACTCCATACCGGCTCAACTACGTTACATCACTGGCGACTGAAAGAATTAAAATCAAGAATTCCCTTTACGGTTGAAAGAGCTGGTAGCGGAGATGATAATGGAATTGATCTGGTACAAACAGCCGGGCAAGCGCTTGACGATCCAAATAGAAATCTTACATCTGTGGGCAGCGCACCCGGGTCAATACGTAATTCCATGAACACCTACAGTCAAGCACAAACTGGATTACAAAATTATATCCGTCCGACAACGATTGCAGTTGAAGGTAATACCCAATTCAATCAGATTACGATCCAGGATCTCAACTGGTGGTATAGAGCGCATAATATGTCGGAGTTTACTAACGGTGTCCTTTTTCTTCAGACTCCTTCTGGCGCCGGCGTCTATAGTCCTTTTATTCCAATGATGAGTTGTGTACACACCAACACTCAAGGTTACAAGACGACACAAGTAGGTAACTGGCTGATACCCAGCACTCCAGGCAGCGCCTATCAAGGCACAAATTTCCTTGATGCTGCTGTTCAAATAATAAGCGGAGCCAACGTATGTGTAAGTAACAATGTAGAAGATGTAACTACTTCAATGGGACAAATAGGTGTTACCAACGGAACAACAACAAATGCCGTTCTTGCATTTCCTGTCGTCGGACATAACTACTCATTATTAGTCGGACAGAACTACAATAATTTATCGATGGTACATGATGGGTCTATCAATAATCAACGTTATTGGGCAACCTCATCAAATCAAACAATACCCGCAGCGCCGGCAGGTGCAAACTTATTTCCCACTGTCGCTGCTACGGATATCTATTTGAATGCAGGAACACCTGCACACAGTTTTGCCGGCCCAGGTACTTTATTGCGTAATGCCTCATGGCCAGTCAGTTATTTTTCAAGTGTAACCAACCTGCCTGCAGTTCCATTTACTACCACAAGTAGCGTTTTCGGCGTACGGGGAAACTATAACGGATATTCCAATATACATACTTCCGATGGCTTGGCA
>Ga0082212_10006379_pt1 | contig 15877 bp, 16 predicted proteins | sample TergutNt197P3_FD_71548 | JGI IMG/M metagenome (GOLD analysis project Ga0082212, IMG submission 71548) | Neocapritermes taracua P3 segment gut microbial communities from Petit-Saut dam, French Guiana - Nt197 P3 | ecosystem: Host-associated > Arthropoda: Insects > Digestive system > Gut ... | reverse complement strand
GGTGGTAGTTATGCGCTTTCGCTTATTGCTGCTTTGGCAATTGTCCAACGAATAAATATTGAAACAAAAAACAAGAAAATAAAGGTTTAAATGATCATAATTTGTAAAAATAACTAAATTTAGTTATTTTTTTTCGTAAAAAAGAAGGTGTAAGGCCCTCCCGCGTCGTATATTACTAATAGAGGGAGGTGATAAAATATGATGAAAGAATTAGAACATTTACGCGCAACTACATTTGAAGATATCAAACACATTGACGAATTTGGCAATGAATACTGGGAAGCTAGAGAATTGCAGAAAGTACTAGGATATACAAAATGGCAAAAATTTTTAAACATTATTTATAAAGCCATAGAAGCTTGTAACAATAGTAATTTCAATGTAAAGGAACATATTACCCAAGTGGGTAAGTTGTCAAAGAGAGGCAATAATACAGTTGTTGAAATAAATGACTACACACTCAGTAGATATGCCTGTTATTTGATAGTACAAAATGGCGATCCAAGAAAAAAGAAAACTAGTATCTGCCATAGAAGAAAAATAAAATCATTTTAAAGAAAGGAGAAATATGCTAGAAAAATTACATGTATTAGATTACGAAATAAACATTAAAACTATAAATAACGAAAATTATGTATCGTTAACAGATATGATAAAAGCAAAAAATGGAGATTTTTTCAAAAAAAGAAGGTGTAAGGGAGTTACGCGCCCTTTGATATTAATAGAGGGAGGTGAAAAAATATGATAAAAGAATTAGAACTTTTACGTGCAACTACATTTGAAAATATCAAACACATTGACGAATTTGGTAATGAATACTGGGAAGCTAGAGAATTGCAGAAAGTACTCGAATATAAAAGTTGGGATAAATTTACACGTGTGTTAGACAAAGCTATCATTGCCTGCAATGCCAGCAAATACAACGCCAAACACCATTTTTCCCAAGTGGGAAAAATGGTTAAAATTGGTGTTTCCAAAAAGGAAATCAAAGACTATAAACTATCTAGATATGCATGTTATCTTATAGTCCAAAATGGCGACCCAAGAAAAGAAGTAATTGCTTTAGGTCAAACCTATTTCGCTGTGCAAACAAGGAAACAAGAATTAAGTGAAAAAGAATATGGCTTATTAACCGAAGATGAAAAGAGATTTTATCAAAGAAGCTTAACTAAAAAAGGCAATTATTCTTTAAACCAAGCAGCTAAAAACTCGGGAGTAAAAAACTTTGATAATTTTCATAATCATGGCTACAAAGGTTTATATAATGGAGAAACTGCTGACGATATTGCCAAAAGAAAAAATCTAAGATATAGAGAAGAAATATTAGACAATATGGGTAGTGCTGAGCTGGCCGCCAATTTATTTAGAATATCTCAAACAGAACAAAGATTGTCCAATGAAAGTATTAAGGGCGAAAAAAATGCTAACAACGCCCACTACAAAGTTGGTAAAATTGTTAGGAGTGCTATCAAACAATCTGGAGGAACAATGCCAGAAAAACTTCCAACACCTAAAAAGTCGTTAAAAGAATTAGAAAAAGAAGAAAAAAGAAAACTAGTATCTATTAGAGAAGAAAACTAATAAAAAAGATATATAGAAAGGAGAAATATGCTAGAAAAAATCAAAGAAAACAAGATAATAATTATATTACTAATAATCGCCGCTTACATCGCAATTATGTATACTTTTGGTATGCCGAAGGAGAACATCAAAGAAACTAACCCAGAAGAAGCTCCACGTGATATTATAGAAGAAGAACCAAAAACAGTTAAAGTAGATATTAAAGGACAAGTTAAAAATCCAGGTGTATATGAATTAGATGCCAATTCAAGAGTTATTGATGTAATTGAGCTATCTGGTGGTGTAAACAATAATGCCGATAATTCTTTAATTAATTTAAGTAAGAAAATCAAAGACGAAATGGTAATTATTGTTTATTCTAAAATTGAAGTTCAAAAGCTGAAAGAAGATAAAATTACAGAATGTGTTTGTCCAGCAAGTAACGATGCGTGTATAACTAATGAAAAACAAGAAACCTTAACAGAAAAACAAGCTTCAAAGACTGATAACACTTCTAATGGAACTAATGATAAAATATCAATAAACACTGCCACTTTGGAGCAATTACAAACATTAACTGGTATTGGTGAAGCAAAAGCCGAAGCAATTATTGAGTATCGCATGAAAAATGGGCTGTTTACAACTATCGAAGAAATAAAAAATGTTGCTGGTATAGGAGAATCAATATTTGAAAAAATCAAAGATAACATCACAATTTAAATATTTTGTTGTTTCATTATTTATAATTGCTATTTTTTATACTATATATTGGCATGACAAAACACCCAAAAGTATTTATAGTGAAGGGATAGGGGAAGTTAAAGGAACAATAACTTCATGCACAGAAAAAGAAAATGGCTATCAAATAGTATTAAAAAACAAAGAAAAAATCGTCGTTAACTACTATAATGATTTTAAATGTACCTTGGGTATTAAAGTGCATGCTAAAGGGGAATTTAAATTACCAGGTAATAATACCATATTTAATTTATTCAACTATAAAAAATATTTATTAAGCCAGAAAATAAACTATACCTTTTTAGCACACACCATTGAAATAATCGATACCGATATTAGTGTTAATTATAAAATAAAAAATAGTTTAACCAATAGAATTAATCAATATAAAAGCAAAGAATACTTAAAAACCTTTATTTTAGGTGATAGTAAAACCATAGATGGGGATGTAATGAATAGTTATCGGAGTAATGGCGTCAGTCATTTACTAGCCATTTCTGGTATGCATATTACTTTATTATCAGCTATATTGTTATATATTTTAAATTTGGTTTCTAAAAACAAAAGAAAAAATTATGTAATCGTTATTTTAATACTACTTTTTTATGTTTTTTTGACGAATTTCACCCCTTCAGTTGTGAGGGCGACTTTGTTATTTACCACTTTAACAGTTAAAAACACTTTTAAACTACCCATTGAAACTAAATATCTTTTAATATTAATTTGTACTTTATATTTATTTTATAATCCATTTATGATTTATCATATAGGATTTATGTTTAGCTTTATTATTGCGTGGTTTTTAATACAATTTTCATATTTAATAGAGGAAACAAAAAATTATATAGGCAAAACCTTTATAATTTCATTAATAGCTTTTTTAGCAAGCACCCCAATACTAATAAACAATTTTTTTAACATTAACTTATTATCACCACTAATAAATGTTATCTTTGTACCATTAGTATCGATAATAATATTTCCATTATCAGTACTAACTATTATAATGCCGTTCTTAGATAGCTTTTTACACCTACTAACAATTTTAATGGAAAACATATCATTATATTTGGAAAAAATATCTTATTTTAACATTCCACTAAAACATATGAATTTGTCAGTAACTGTTTTTTACTACTTAATAATTTATTATACGATTAAAAATTTAAAGAATATAAAATGTCTACTGATAGTCTTAATTATTTTTGTCCATTATAATATTAATTACTTAGACAAATATCCTGCAATAACAATGATAGATGTTGGACAAGGTGATAGTTTATTAATAAAACTACCATATAATAAAGGCAATATATTGGTGGATACAGGTGGTGAATTTAGATTTGATGGTAAAAAGCCTTATGATATTATGACTAATAAAACAATTCCTTATTTAAAATCCGAAGGAATTCACAAGATAGATTATTTAATATTAACGCATGGAGATTTCGATCATGTTGGTATGGCAGGGAATTTACTTAACAATTTTAAAGTTGAAAAAATATTTTTAAATAATCAAAATGACAATATCCTTGAGCAAAATATCATTAACTTAGCAGAAACAAAAAACATAGAATATGAACGGGTAGGGGAAAAGACTTTTAAAATAAAGGAATACAAGTTTGAAATTTTTAATAGACCGCTAGCTAATGATGAAAACGATGATAGTTTAATTGTATATACAAAAATAAATGGCCAGAATATATTATTAATGGGAGATGCTTCAGCTAAAGTAGAAAAACATATTTTGGATACATATAAACTTCCAAAAGTGGATATATTAAAAATAGGACATCATGGTTCAAAAACAAGTACATCTCCTGAATTGTTAAGTAAGACTTTGCCCAGAATAAATTTAATTTCGGCTGGGAGAAGTAATTTGTATAATCACCCCCACACGCAAACTATCAAAAGATTAGAAAATAGTATAGTTCTAATTACCAAAACAGAAGGTTCTGTCAAATTAACTTTAAAAGACAAAATCTTCTATACCTCTTGTCCGCTACAGCGTTAGCGTTTATATAGATAAGGCCTCATTGGAGGTCTTTTTTGTGTAGAAAACTATTGACAATTTTTACATATAGAGGTATTATATTAAATACATTTGAAAGGGTGGTTATAATATGATAAATTTAACTGAAATGGAACTAGGATATAAGACAAAACTAGAATGTGAAGAATGTAAAGGCTTAGGAATTAAAGAATATTTCGAAGAAAGGTATTTTCCTGATACTTGTGTGGATTTTTGCCATGAGTGTGATGGGAAAGGTTATTTTGAGACAGAACTTAATGAAAGTAAAAAGCTATTTCTAGATAAAGAACACAACATGGTTTATGCAGTGATTGATGGAGAAATAACACAAACTGTAAAATTATTTCAAGAACTTGATGATCAAAAAAAATGTATAGACATGAGAACGGAAAAAATTAAAACAAAGACTAAAGTAAAATCTAATAAATAATTATAAGAAGATTAAATTCTTTTTTTGTGTAAAAAAGTGCTTATTTTAACCTTATTATATGAGAAATTGCAAAAAATATGAATTTTTTTCAAAAAAAAGAAGGAAATCGGAAAGTTTTGTCGTATATTATATATAGGGAGTGTGATTGTTGTGAGTTTATTAAGTCAAGAACAAATTAATGAAATTCGTAATAGTGTAGATATTGCTAATGTCATATCAAATTATATCGCACTCACACCACGAGGAAAAAATTTCTTTGGGGTTTGTCCTTTTCATGACGATAATAATCCAAGTTTGAGTGTTAGTACTGATAAAAAAATCTACAAATGTTTCTCATGTGGCGCTACAGGAACAGTATTTAAATTCATAATGGACTACGAGAATGTTTCGTTTCTAGAATCTGTTAAGAAAGTAGCCGATATTGCTGGAATAAATGTTGATGTCGGTAAAACAAACAAAGTAAGTATTTATCCAGAGTTACATAAAATATATGATTTAAGTTTAAAATTTTATATGAACAATATTAATACAGCTGGTGGTAAAGCTGCTAAAGAATATTTAAAACAAAGAGATATTAATGAAGAAATAATAAAAGAATTCCAAATTGGACTAGCTTTAGACAATAACGAAGCTTTAACTAAAATATTAATTAAAAAGTTTGAACAAAAAGATTTGCTTAAAACAGGATTACTTGGAAAAACCGACTATGGATTTTATGATTTATTTCAAAGTAGGATTATGTTCCCATTATATGATTTAAATGGACAAGTTGTTGGATATAGTGGGCGTATATATAATAAAGAAGATAACTCCAAATATATAAATACTAGGGAAACCGAAATATTTAAAAAAGGTGAGCTATTATATAACTACCATAAAGCAAAAGACCCTGCTAGAAGAGAAAATGTCGTTATCGTTGTCGAAGGCTTTATGGACGTTATTAGAATGCATACCATTGATATTAAAAACGTTGTCGCAACCATGGGAACCGCCACTACTATTAATCAGGCTAATTTAATTAAGAAAATGGCGAAAGAAGTAATAATATGTTTTGATGGTGATAAAGCGGGTGCCAAAGCGACAATGAGTTTAGCTGAAGAACTGATTAAAATTGGTGTTACCCCTAAAGTAGTACGTTTAGAAGATGGTTTAGATCCCGACGAATACATTAAAAAACATGGGAAAGAACACTTCCACATGAAACTTGACAATCCTATTAACATATTAGATTTTAAACTATCATATCTAAAAGAAGACCGAGATATTACTAATACTACTGAAATGGCTAAATATGTCAATGACAGTATCAAGGAAATAGAAAAAACTAATGATGAAATACTTCAAGATTTGTATATTAAAAAACTAGCCGAAGAAACAAATGTTACAGAAGAATTAATTAGAAAAAAAATAACCAAAAAAGAAATTATACCTATAACTAAAGAGGTAAAAGAAAAGACCGACAAATATGAAGTTGCTCAAAGAAACCTAATTAATTATATGCTTAAAAGTCCCGAAGTTATTAAGATGTATGATACTAAAGTTACATACATTCCAAATAAAGAATATCGACTTTTAGCTAGAGAAATAAGCTCTTTTTACAAAAACAATGGATTTATCAATATCGCTGATTTAATCGACTATGTCGAATGTGATAAGGATTTACTTGATACGATTGCTAAAATAGAAAAAGCGGCTTTAAAAGATGATTATACAGTAAGAGAAATAGAAGATTACATAATGGTTATAAAAAGTTTTAATATTAAAAATGAAACTATTAAATTAACAAAGGAAATGAAAGAAGAATTAGACTTGGTAAAAAAGGCACAAATTGCCCAAAAAATAATTGATTTAAAGAAGGAGAGTAGCAATGTTTAATGAAATAAAAAGTTTTGATGAAAGAAAAAATGATTTAATTACTATTGGTAAACAAAAAGGAACCATTACTTATGAGGAGTTAGCGGACAAATTAAAAGGTTTAGAGCTAGATGCGGATTCACTAGACGACTTATATAATGCTTTCAGTGAAAATGGCATTCAAATTGTATCGGAAAATCCAAATGATGACGAAGATAATGGTGGTTTAGATACTGAGATATTAACTAAAGATTTAACTATTAACGACCCGGTTAGGATGTATTTAAAAGAGATTGGTCAAATCAAATTATTAAATACCGAAGAGGAAATGGAACTAGCTGATAGAATTGCGGATGGTGATATGTTGGCCAAATCTACTTTAGCCGAAGCAAATTTAAGACTAGTTGTAAGTATCGCCAAAAGATATGTTGGTAGGGGTATGCTATTTCTAGATTTAATTCAAGAAGGTAATATTGGTTTAATGAAAGCTGTTGAAAAGTTTGATGTTACAAAAGGTTATAAGTTTTCAACCTATGCCACTTGGTGGATTAGACAAGCTATAACAAGAGCTATTGCTGACCAGGCTAGGACTATTAGAGTTCCAGTACACATGGTGGAAACTATTAATAAATTAGCGCGAGTTGAAAGACAATTAACTTTAGAGTTAAATAGAGAACCTACTGAAGAGGAACTATCTAAAAAAATGGGAACATCAGTTGAGAAAATTCGTGATATTTACAAAATAAGTCAAGAACCAGTAAGTTTAGAAACACCAATAGGTGAGGAAGACGATTCCCATTTAGGAGATTTTATCCCTGATGAAACTAATATGAGCCCTGAAGACTTTGCGATTAATGAGTTATTAAAAGACGAAATTGCGGAAGTTTTATTAACTTTAACTGAAAGAGAAGAAAAAGTAGTTAGATTACGTTTTGGTTTAGAAGATGGCCGTCCACGTACTTTAGAAGAGGTTGGACAATTATTTGGCGTTACTAGAGAACGTATTAGACAAATAGAGGCTAAAGCTTTAAGAAAATTGCGTCATCCTTCTCGTAGCCGTAAATTAAAGGATTATTTAGGTGATCAATGACATTATCAAAGCGCTTAGCTAATATATGCGAATTTGTTCCTGAGGGGTCTAATGTCATTGATGTCGGCGCTGACCATGCTTTAGTTAGTATTTATTTGAACAAGCATAAAAACTGTACTTGTTTGGCAACTGATATATCTAAAGAATGTATTAAAAGTGCCGAAAATAATATTAAAAAATCAAAAGCTATTGTAAATACTAAAGTAACTGATGGATTAAAAGATATCGATTATAAGGATTCCATTATCATTATTTCTGGCATGGGGACTAATACAATAATTAAAATACTTAATACGCCTATTAGAGAGGACTTAATTATATGTTCTCATAAAGATATTCCGTTACTTAGGAAAACAATGCATAATAAAGGATATTATATTAATAAAGAAGAAGTGGTTTTTGATAAACGTTATTATGTAATTACCCATTACAAATGTGGTAAAAGAAAGAAAACTAATTATATAGTAAGTCCATTTTTAATACATAATCATGAGTATATGAAACATTTACTTGACTATTATAATATTAAATATACTAATAGTGTAACAATATTAGATAAAATTAAATATTATAAGGTTGTTAAAAAAATAAATAAAATATTACAAAAAAGAAAATAATCACACACTATTTTCTTTTTTAAACGAAAAATTTTGGCCCCGCATCATAGTTGCTTTGTTTTGTTTCGTGCTGTTTAGAAACACCTTCACTATGATTAACTGTCCCATTATTTTGGCCAGTATCGTCCTTTTTAAATTCATTCATTACTTTAAACATTGTTCTCGCATTCTTTACTACTGGTGATACTTGTTTAACAACCGGTATCGCCTGATTAATAAGTCCTAAAGTTTTATGTGTTCCATCGACTACCGTGCTGAGGGTTAAACCACTACGACCAATACCTCTTGTTAAAAGACTTAATAATCCTGGACGTGCCGCTCCTCCAGCCATACTTCCTGCCATACTTCCCATTCCTCTAAGTGGTGCCATCATTAAATATGGGTTATAATTCATATCTTTGACCTCCCTAAATTATTATATGTTATTAGACCAAAAAGTTTTGTTTAATAATTAAATACGTGTTATAATTATTAAGAATATAAGACTGTATTAAGTAGTTAAAGGAGGGGTCTTTTATGATATATGTAGGTATGTTTGTTTTGGGATCAATTCTAGGCTATTTTTATAATTTTATAGGACATAAGTTTCCTAAAAAAGAAACAAATAAAACTTTTGATAATTACTATTCCAAAATAAAAAACAATATTGTTCCTGCGTCTTTAACCGGCATTTTATTTGTATTAGCTTCCTTATCCTTTGGTTTTACTTTAGAATTAATTATCGCTTTAACCTTCATTTCATTATTAATTATTGTTGTAGTTAGTGATTACCATTATATGATTATTTCAGATACTATATTGATTATTTTTTCTATTATATTAGTTATTGAAATTTTATTTATATCAGATACAGATATTTTAATAAAAAGTTTAATTGATGGAATTTTTGCTTTTGGTTTAATGTATGGTTTGAAATTACTTGGTGATTTTATATTTAAAAAAGAATCAATGGGTGGAGGAGATATTAAACTTATGTTTATTATAGGTTTAATATTAAGTTTTCCTATGGCCATGACAACCGTATTTTTCGCTTCTATTATAGGGTTACCAATATCACTATTGTTAATGAAAAAAAATACTGAGCACATTATTCCTTTTGGACCATTTTTAGCAATCGCCGCCATTATAATACTACTTTTACAAATTGATTTGGATTTTATTTTAAATATTTATAATTAGACTTTATTAAAAAAGCCTTTTTTGTTATACTTGTTTCAGGTGATTTTATGAATTATCAATTAGAAATGGAAAATATAATAAACAATCTTTCTACTAGGCCAAAACTTTTATTACATGCGTGTTGCGGAGTTTGTAGTAGTTATGTTTTAGAATACCTAAATGAGTATTTTGATATTACTGTTCTTTTTTACAATCCCAATATATATCCAAAAACAGAATATTACAAGAGATTAAATACCCAAAAAGAAATAATAGATAAGTTAAAATTTAACGTAAAATTATTAGAAATAGCCTATAACCATAATAACTTTTTAGAAATAAGTAAAGATTATGAAAACGAAATAGAAGGTGGCAAAAGATGTGAAGAGTGCTTCTACATAAGATTAAAGCAAACCGCAGAATTAGCTAAAGAAAAAAATTATGATTATTTTTGTACAACCCTTTCAGTAAGTCCTTATAAAAATTCAGAAAAACTTAATGAAATAGGAAAAATATTAGAAAAAGAATATGGCGTTAAATATTTATATTCTGACTTTAAAAAGAAAAATGGTTATTTAAGAAGTCTTGAGCTTTCTAAAAAATATAATTTATATCGACAAGACTATTGTGGATGTGAATTTTCGTTAAAAACTTTAAGCAAGATTTAAATCTTGTTTTCTTTGTGATATAATGATATCAAGGGTGGGGGAGTATGCAGTATAAAAATCAAATATTTACAATTGCATTTACAACTGTTATTTTGATTATTTTAGTCAAAATTTTTACCTTTGGCAATAATGAATACATTGAATTTAAAGAACTGCCACCAAAATATAATGTAACTATTGATAAATACTTCGACATTAAATATCCCAATCCAATTAAAAATGAAAATACCTTACCGAATGCTATTCCATCTATAGTATCAAACAAAACAATATATTTAACTTTTGATGATGGGCCAAGTTATTTAACAAATGAAATTTTAGATATTTTAAAAGAAGAAAATGTCCCCGCAACCTTCTTTATTGTCGGTCGAATGGTTGATGGATATGCAGACGTTGTATGGCGTACTTATAATGATGGTCATACGGTAGCTTTGCACACCCATACCCACAATTATCCTTATATATACGCTGATGACGAAAATTATTTTAATGATTTAAGAGATGTAAGTAATACCTTATATAACATTACTGGGAAAAGATCGCGTATACTTAGATTACCAGGAGGTAGTTCTAATGGTATAAGCAGACAATATAATTTGGGAATTATGACGAGAATAACCAATAATTTAGAGATCAATGATTACTATTACTTTGATTGGAATATAGATTCTGGTGATGCTTCTGGTAAATTAACTAGTGAAGAGATATATAATTATACTGTGGGTAGTTTAAAGTTTCAACACAATATTGTCTTAATGCACGATACTTCTACTAAAAAAACCACTGTTGAAGCTTTAAGAGATATTATTTGGTATGGTAAAGAAAACGGTTATACATTTGCGAGAATAACAAAAGATACCCCAACTACCCACCACAAAGTATTAAACTAAGGAGGAAACATGACAAAAAATTTAAAAGTAAACAATTTATATGTTGTTAAACCAAGTACGTTGGTTAGGATTGATAAGTATACCATTATACCCGAAATAATTTCAAACGATAAAAAAACTTTTGGACTTAGTAATTATCGTCCAAAACTAAATTATTATTTTAATAATTATGATTTCGAGGGTATTCAAAAGCTTTTTGATGATATTTCTGAAGATTTTATGAAATTAGAACTCTTATATAGTGGAACCCCTTTTTACGATTTACTGTATAGCCATATGGAAACAGATTTGTCAATCGCATATTATAATAACGAAAGAGGCCTTTTAAATGATGCTTTTACAGATATAGAATATCTATTCCATTGGAAACAAGGACAACTTATAGAAAGATTTTCTGAAAACTATAAAGAAGGACATAAATATATTGGCGTTTTTGATGATGATAGAGTATGCCTATCTGACATTGTTACAGACACAGATAATAATGCAGATTTATCTATTAATGATTTAGAAATAATAAAAAACAATCTTTTAGAAGGTTGTAGTAATGAATTAACAAGCCATCAATTTACGAAGAAATTAGTGAGGTAATATCACTAGTTTTTTATTTGAACGTTTGACATATTTTGACAAATAGAATATACTTATAAAAGCTAAATGGCTTTTATTTGGAGGTTCCATGAAAAATGTTTTTAAATATTTAAAAAAATCAAGATTAGCTATTTTATTTATCTTTATATTGTTAGTAATCCAAGCGTATTGTGATTTGGCTTTACCAGAATATACGGCTAAAATGGTTAATATTGGTATTCAACAATCGGGAATAGAAGAACCAGTTCCTGAAGTAATTAGGGAAGAAAAATTAAACACTCTTCTTCTTTTTGCTGATGAAAAAGAAATAAAAATAATAAAAGAAAATTATTCAATAATTAAAAACACCAAAGATAACATTAAAAAATATCCTATACTAAAAGAAGAACCTTTATATATTTTAAACAAAGATATAAAAAACAAAAAATCTTTAGAAAGTTTTTTTAGACGTGCTTTAATATTAGATAGTTATTTTAATAAAGATGATAAAGTTAAAGACATGATATTAGAAAATATACCAAACAGTGAAATGTTTCAAGATAAAAGTATGTATGATATTTTAGCCATTTTACCACCTGAAAGTAAAGATAAACTTTTAAATGAAGCTAATAAAAGAATAAATAATATCGAGGAATCTATTTTAACACAAGGAGCTATTGCGTTAATAAAAGAAGAGTATTTAGAAATTAAAATTAATACTGGCGATATGCAGACAAATTATATACTTAAATCAGGAGCTTTAATGCTTTTAATTGCTTTAATAAGTATGGGTTTAACCATCTTAGTTGCCTATATTTCTTCAAAAGTATCAGCTGTTTTATGCCGTGATTTACGTGATTCAGTATTTAACAAAGTATTGGGCTTCTCTTCAACAGAATTTAATAAATTTTCTACCGCTTCTTTAATTACCCGTAGTACCAACGATATTAATCAAATAGGGATGCTGACGGTAATGCTGCTTAGAATCGTATTTTACGCCCCTATAATGGCTATAGGCGGCGTAATTAAGGTGTTAAACACCAATACAGCCATGACTTGGATAATTGCCGTAGGAATCGGTATTATTATGGTATTTGTAATTATATTGTTCATATTTACCATGCCAAAATTTAAATTAATTCAAAAATTTGTCGATAAAGTTAATTTGGTTTCACGTGAAATATTATCTGGATTAAGTGTTGTTAGAGCCTTTGGTAGAGAAAAACACGAAGCTAAAAGATTTGATAAAGCAAATATCGATTTAATGAAAACCAATTTATTTGTTAATCGTACAATGGCTTTAATGATGCCAATTATGATGCTGGCGATGAACGTTATCATGATTACCATTGTTTGGGTCGGTGCTAGTCATATTGATTTAGGCAATATGCAAGTCGGTGATATGATGGCTTTCATGCAGTATGCGATGGAAATAATAATGTCGTTCTTAATGATTGCGATGGTATCTATTATCTTACCTAGGGCAATTGTTTCATTAAATAGGGTTAATGAAGTAATAACTACTAAAATAGTTATTACCGATCCGGATAATCCCTTAAACTTTGATAGTAATAAAAAAGGGTTAGTGGAATTTAAAAATGTCAGTTTTAGATATCCAGATGCGGATACCGATGTTATAACCGATATTAACTTTGAAGCTGTTCCAGGAACTACTACCGCTTTAATCGGATCAACCGGGTCAGGTAAAAGTACGGTTGTTAACTTAATACCTAGATTCTTTGATGTTACAGATGGAGAAATAAAAGTAAATGGCGTTAATATTAAGGATGTTAACACTAAGGACTTAAGAAGCAAAATTGGTTTTGTTCCACAAAAGGGAGTATTATTCTCAGGTGATATAAAATCTAACATTACCTATGGTAAAGAAGAGCTTAATGATTTAGAAATTGATAAGGTACTAAATATCTCCCAATCATCGGAGTTTGTTAATAAACTAGACGATGGAGTTAATTCTGAAATATCACAAAGTGGAAAAAATGTTTCTGGTGGCCAAAGACAAAGACTATCGATTGCAAGAGCAATTGCGATTAATCCTGATATATTTATCTTTGATGATAGTTTTTCAGCTTTAGATTTTAAAACAGATGCGAAACTAAGGCGAGATTTAAAAGAAATAACTAAAGAAAAAACTGTTATTATCGTTGCGCAAAGAATAAGTACTATTATGCATGCGGAGCAAATAATAGTTTTAGATATGGGTAAAATCGTGGATATCGGTACCCATGACGAATTAATTAAAAGATGTGATATATATAACCAAATAGCTCTTTCACAACTAGCAAAGGAGGAGATTTAATATGAGTGAAAATAGATCTACTCCTAAAAGAGGTCCAATGGGTAAAGGCATGGGATCCCCCGCCGAAAAAGCTAAAGACTTTAAAGGAACCTTTAAAAAACTAATCAAAAGTATTGCCCAATATAGAATTCAGCTTGTATTTGTTGTTGTATTTTCAATTGGTGGAGTTATATTTAGTATATTTGGTCCTAAAATATTAGGTAATGCGGTTACTGAAATATTTAACGGCCTTATTTCTAAAGTTAGTGGGGAAGCTGGTATTGATTTTGATAAACTAGGGGGAATTTTACTATTTCTTCTTGGTTTATATATAATAAGTACTATATTTAGTTTTATCCAAGGATTTATAATGAGCAATGTTTCGCAAAAATTTTCTTATGAACTGAGAAAAAAAATAGAAGCGAAAATTGATAAATTGCCAATGAAATACTTTGACAAAACCCAATCAGGGGATATTCTTTCACGTATAACTAATGATGTTGATACTATAAGTATGAATTTAAATCAGTCGTTCTCCCAACTAATTTCTTCTATTGCGATGATGATAGGTGTCCTAGTGATGATGCTTTCCATCAGCGGAACTATGACTTTAGCTGCGTTAGCCATCATACCTGTTGTTATGCTTATTATGGTAATTATTGTTAAGAATTCACAAAAACATTTTACCGCCCAACAAGAATATCTCGGTAAAATAAATGGCCATATAGAAGAAACATATTCAGGTCATACAATTGTTAAAGCCTTTAATGGTGAAGAAAAAGCTTTAAAAGAATTTAACGAACTAAATGAGACATTATATAATTCCGGATGGAAAAGTCAGTTTTTATCTGGCATGATGCAACCGATGATGAAATTTATCAGTAATTTGGGTTATGTCGTTGTTGTTATATTAGGCGGTTATTTAGTTGTTCAAGGTAGACTGCAAGTAGGGGCGATAGTTTCTTTTACGCAGTATATTAGAAACTTTACCCAACCAATATCTCAAGTCGCCCAAATTTCCAACCTTATTCAAGCTTTAATGGCTGCTTCTGAAAGAGTATTTGAATTCTTAGATGAAGAGGAAGAACCAGAAGACAGCAAAGAAATTATTAATAAAGAACTTAACGGTAATATCGAATTTAAAAATGTTTCCTTTGGTTATAACGAAGATAAAATCGTTATCAAAGACTTTAGTGCCAACATCAAAGCTGGTACTAAAGTGGCGATAGTAGGTCCGACAGGAGCAGGTAAAACAACTCTAGTAAAACTTTTAATGTGTTTTTATGATTTAAATAAAGGCAGTATAAGTATAGATGGAGCAAATATTAAAGATTTGAAAAGACATGCTTTAAGAAGTGAATTTGGTATGGTCCTGCAAGATGCTTGGCTATTTAATGGAACAATTGAAGATAACATTAGATATGGTAAATTAGATGCCACTCATGATGAGGTGGTTGAAGCTGCCAAAGCCGCTCATGTTGATCATTATATTAGAACACTGCCAGATTCTTATAACATGGAAATTAATGAGGAATCCAACAATATTTCTGCCGGACAAAAACAATTACTAACAATTGCTAGAGTGATACTAGCCGATCCTAAAATGTTAATATTAGATGAAGCCACTAGTAGTGTTGATACCAGAACTGAAACTCTTATTCAAAAAGCTATGGATAATTTGATGAAAGGTCGAACCAGCTTTGTAATTGCCCATAGATTATCTACAATTAAAAATGCCGATTTGATTTTAGTAATTAATGAAGGTGATATCGTTGAGCAAGGTACTCACAATGAATTGATAAAGAATAATGGGTTTTATGCCAAATTATATAATTCACAATTTGAGGAATAGTTTATCTATTCTTTTTTTGTCTTATAGAAAAGTTCATAAATAAATAATTTTTTCAAAAGCCCCCTTGACGAACATTTGTATTCAAGATATAATATTATCAGATAGTTAATAAAAGAAGGTGA
>Ga0082212_10006378_pt1 | contig 15881 bp, 12 predicted proteins | sample TergutNt197P3_FD_71548 | JGI IMG/M metagenome (GOLD analysis project Ga0082212, IMG submission 71548) | Neocapritermes taracua P3 segment gut microbial communities from Petit-Saut dam, French Guiana - Nt197 P3 | ecosystem: Host-associated > Arthropoda: Insects > Digestive system > Gut ... | reverse complement strand
CTTCAATTTTACCCGCATTGCCTTCACATGTTCGATGAGTTTTCGATTTCTTTCATTTCCCTTCAACTTATCAAGTTCCGGTGCCGCTGCCAAAAATTCCTTCTTCAATGCCTCAATGCGTTTTTTCTGTTCATCGCTCAAATCAAAAGCGTTGTAGCGTCCAAGTCTGATAGTGACTTCCTCGCTACCGATGTAAGTGGAACTCATCGGCATTTGCCATTCCAATTCCCAGAGTTTTTGGACTTGTTCCGGCGAAAGTTCTGCCAACAGTGTTTCGTCCGCTTTTTCGAGTCTCTCACCGGTAAGAGAGTTTCTCTCCTTCGCAAGAGCCTTTAACTCTTCTGTATCCTCGGTGATAGCAGCCTGTACGAAAATATCCACCAATTCGTCGGGAGGAAAGTCCGCCAAGTCCCACATCGCTAATCTCATATTTCGTACCTGTTCCAACGTAATTCCAGACCAAGCACGAAATTCGGGATTCTCGCCAAAGCCCGGAAATGGACCAATACCTGTTACCAAAATGGGCGAGGGCGTTGCAGTTTCACTTCCCAAGAGACTGGCAAGGTGTGCCGTGGTGGTTATGGAATCAGCCATGACGTCACTCAACTTTTCGTTCCCTTGCATAACCTGCCGTTCCAATTCGGAGAGCGGATTGCCTTCGCTGTCCTTATAAATATCGTTCCAAGTGCCGTCCGGATTTTTCGTGGCTTCCCACTTGAGAATCTTGCCGCGAAACGCCATTCCAATCGACTTGGACTCGTAATTCCGCTCTTGTGCCGCTACAGACGCAGCAAAAGAGAGCGAAAGGAAAAGAAAAAGGATCAATGTTCGCATTGCCAGTTGGGGGTGAAAAGGAAAGTGCGCTTGCGTTGTATCATAAACCCACGTAACCTGCAAGCCCCAGAAACGAGTCGCCGGGCGTGTTTTTTTCCGTCACTCTCGCCCCCGATCAGATCGAGGGCAGGCTCCGGTCTGGAGTCCAAAGAAACAGTGTGCAAATCGCTCGTCTAGATTCCCGCTTTCGCGGGAATGACGGTGCTTTTTACAAACTTGCAGGTTACGTGTATTCTGTGTTAGGACAGATTACGTTCCAGTCGAACTTTTTCGATTCGCCGGCGTGTTACGGCAATCACAGTCAGCCGAACCCTTTTGCCGTCACGGTCATAATCGACAAACTCTCCTTCTTCTGGAACGTGCCCTAGTGTTGAAAAAATAAAGCCTGCCACCGTGTCGTAATCTTCTTCCTCCGGCAAATCCAAACCTAACCGCGAGTTTAGATCATCAATGCGGACCTTGCCCTGTACTTCAAACACGTCGGGATTTAATTCCACGACCGATTCGGTCGTCGCGACCGCATCATGTTCGTCCGTAATTTCGCCGACGATTTCTTCCAAGATGTCTTCAAGTGTTACAATGCCTGCCACCCCGCCGTATTCGTCCAGCACGATGGCTAAATGTCCCTTGATCCTGTCATGGACATCATCCCCCGTCGATTGGGCATTTTGAAATTCTTGCAGTAGAGTATCAACGGGTTTTGTTTCGGGAATGAACAGCGGCACCGACATTATTTCTGTCCAAGGACGGCGTTGTTCCACAGGGGTTAACGCCAGTTCACGGAGCAAATTCTTTGTATGGATGACACCGACAATGTCGTCCCTGGTTTCTTTGTAAACAGGAATTCGCGAATGTGATGATGAAGCCACAGATTTCAGCATTTCCTCCCACGTCAGTGAATCCGCAATGCACAGCATATCCGTTCGTGGTGTCATGATTTCGGAGACCGTCACGTCATGCAATTCGATCACGCCTTCGATCATTTCCCTGGCTTCTTCTTCGAGCAATCCTTCCCGCTGTCCTTCATTGACAATGGTGCGGATTTCTTCTTCAAAAGCGTCTTCGTTTTCAGTATAACCTGCGAGGCGGCAGAAAAAGAGCGTCGTAATACGGTCTATTACAAGCAACGGATACAGTACTGTTGCCGTCGCACGCCAAAGAAGCCAGCCATGATAGACAATGGGTGTTCCCCAAAGTTCTGCGAGGGCGCGGGGGAGCCAAAATTCGGCAAATAAGATCAGAAACACGATAATCGTTAAAACTGGAACGATCTTGCTCCCTGAAGGCAAAACACCGGATGGCGATACGAGACAGAAAAAGAAAAAACAAATAAGAAAAAGAAAAACCGATAGGATTCTGGCAATGCTGACTGTTGCCGCCGCGTCATCGTGTTGTTTGACAATATCCTCAAGCCGTTTTTCGGCACTCCGCCGTCGACAGAAGTCTTCTAATTTATGCCGGGAAAAAGATTCGAGTGACTTGGCTCCCAACGAAAAAACAAAAATGACTAACAATCCCAAAGGGACAAGGTAGAATATCGTCTGCAACGTAAATCAGAATTTCACAGGAACATTCACCTTCGATTGTACACGGAATAGGCAAACACGTCAAGAAGTGCTATCGTTTTTCATCAAAATGGGTGCTGAACCATAGCGGATCATCGCAGTCGGCTTCCGTTTGAAACATGATCGAGTCGGAAGCACGTTCGACGGCGGTAAAACCTTGCCGATCCTTTTCAAATATCCAAACTTGAGACGGATGAGTGCTGTTGACCAGTGTTGGATGGTTGGACGTGATGAACACCTGGTGACTCTTCGGCTGCGACGTTGCCTTGAATCGATTGAACAGTTCGACCATATTTTCCCTATGTTCCCTATCCGAACCGTTTTCCGGTTCTTCAATGATGGTCAATGGTGCCGGTTCCTCCTCCTCCAAGAGCAATGCGTAGGTAAAAAGACGGATCGTTGACTCCGAGAGATGAGTAATCGGTATGGGTTCGTCTCGATCCCACATTTGGAATGACAATTTTGGCTTATCAGGGTCGGCATCGTCAAGGATAATCCTTTCGACGTTCGGAATCACAGCCGCCACACGGTGCAGAAGCGATTTCAAATTGTTTCTGTGCCGTTGGATGACGTATCGAATTAATCCCGAAAGGCTGACACCATGAGACGAATCGTGGCGGCGAGGGCGCGAATCATCCAAGCCTCTGGCAGGGTCTGGAGTGAAATCGCAGAGTGTCCAATTTTCAAAAAGCGACCGAAACGATTCCAGCACTGGATATTTTGGATGCGATGCCAATGCTGCTAAACCAAGACGATTGTGGTCGGTGAATTCAATTTGTGTCAGTTCGGTATTGGTCAATCGTTCGTCGGGAGCAAGGTAGCGGATGCTTTTTTCTGCACCATTTTGCAAAAAGATGACGGGCAACGAATTGTCTCCCTGCCGATAAACGAGGAGTTCCGACTCGATGTAGGGAACCTTATTTTTGGTGCGGTAAATACTGATGGCATACGTTGCAACGTCCGCTTCACCTTTTTGCTGATATTCGAATCCAAAGGTAATCGCACCCTTGCTCCCTTGTGCGTAGATGGTATCGAACCCGCCCCATTTGAGACAGGCAACCTCGACACCATATTTGTAGCAATCAGAAACGAAACTAAACGCATCAACGGTCGAACTTTTTCCCGTACCGCTGACCCCTGTGAGGAGCGTAAAAGGACCGAGATCAAAGGGCGCAACGGTTTCATTGTCAATAAAGACAAATTTCGAGTGGCAGGTTCCGATCCCAACCTGCCGGAGCGACTTAAAATTATGTACCCAGAAACCTTTGAGCATGACGACGAAAATTATAACCGTATCAGGACAAAAAAACAATACGGCACCTGGAGTCGATTTCCTGCTTTCCTATCTATTTTGACAATTTACAAACAGACTTTGCTCCTATCCTCGATATTCTTGGAAATTGACATCCAATGCGGAACATGGTACATTGAAAAGCAGTTGGTTGGTCCCAAGACTATGAAGGAAACAGACATGTCCGTTTGTCAGAAACAAAAACGTGTCAATACTAAACGGACACAAGGGATTTTTGGACACCCCCCAGTAAATTTCGAGTGATTTGTCTTGCCTATTTTAACGCGGCTTTGGAAAGAGCAGGGATAAACCTTGTTGGCATTATTTCACAGACCGAGTACAATGAGCGTATGGACGAACCGTTTTGTCATAGTCCGCGAAACATTTGGCATGGACAAGGAATCGTGGAACGCAACGGCCGCCTGACCGAAAACACATGGCGGTTGACTCTCCGCACGGCGGAAATGTTGCCTGCCGTCCGCGCAGGACAATTCGTCATGCTGCGATTGCCCAACCGCTCCGATCCGCTGCTGGGTCGTCCGCTTGCCCTCTATCGGGCAGAGCCGCACCGCATTGAAGTTGTCTATGTGGCAATCGGCAAAATGACGTATCGGCTTGCCGAAGTAAAACCGGAAGACCCCCTCGAACTGTGGATGCCGCTCGGGAATGGCTTTCCCGAAAACAAGGTTCAGCACACGATTCTCGTGGCGGGCGGTATTGGACAGACTCCATTCCTGATGTATTGCCAAAATCGACTGGAACGAGTCACCTTGCTTTACGGAGCGAGAACGGCATCACGCATAGCCTGTATGGATGACTTCCGGCAACTGGGAATCGAGCCGATAATCGCCACCGACGATGGTTCCGAAGGTTTTTGCGGTGTCGTAACGGACTTGATCGAAAAGGTTTATAAGCCGGGTGAAGCAACGCAGTTATTTTGTTGCGGTCCCTCACCGATGTTGCGTTCGGCATTTTCGATTGCCCAAAAATTGGGTTTGCCCTGCTTTGTGTCGCTGGAAACGCCGATGAGTTGCGGATTGGGAATCTGTTTCGGCTGTGTCGTGCCGTATCGAGACGATGAAAATGCGGATTGGGACTACCGGCGAACGTGCATTGACGGTCCGGTTTTCGATGCCTCTAAACTCCGCTGGGATTTATGACAGTCCCCCTGCGGAACTTTCGAGCGTTCCCATAGTAAAGCAAAATTTGGTAGAATGGTGAAGTCATGATACGTGAGTGCCTGTACGTTGCCTCTTTTTGCGTCCTTTTCCTTTCCTCGTCGGTGCTTCTTGGGCAAGTTTCCGATGAAAAAAGGAATCAAGCGGTCGCAAAGGGACTCGATTGGCTTGCCGCCCAACAATCGAGACGCGGAGGGTGGGATGCGGACGGCTTCTATCCTTCGGCAATGACCGGAATGGCAGGGATTGCTCTCCTTGCCGAAGGTTCGACCGCCACACAAGGGAAATATGCTCCGAACATTCGGGAAGCCGTCGATTTTTTCATGAAACAATCAAGAAAAAACGGTTTGATCGGCAGCGATATTGATGACCGATACACTTATGGGCACGGATTCGGACTCCTCTTCTTGTCGCAGGTGCTCGGCGAAGAGGAAGACGAATCTCGGCGGGAAGAATTGATTGATATTATCACCAGAGCAATCCTTTTTTGCGGGCAAGCCCAAACGAAGGGGGGCGGCTGGGGATACGTCAGTGCCAAAGATGGAAACGACTTTGACGAAGGCTCGACGACCATCACGCAAGTACAGGCTTTGCGCGGGTGCCGAAATGCCGGTATTCCCGTACCAAAAGAAATTATTGACAAAGCCGTCGGGTACATTCGGAAATGTGCGGTCAAGGAAGGCACAGACGGCATTCAATACAGCCTTAAAAGCGGCGGAGGCGGACGACCGGCAATCAGTGCGGCGGCGATAGCATGTCTCTTCAATGCTGGCGAGTACGATGACAAATTCGTGCCGAATCTGTTGCGATACGTTGATCGGACATTGGGAGACTTCAACCGGAATAATGGATTTTGGTTTTACACGCACTACTACTATGCACAGGTCAAATATCGGCAAGGGGGCAAAGAGTGGACGGACTACCGCGACAAACTGTTTGCTCATTTGGTGTCCACGCAATCAAGCAATGGTTCGTGGAGTGGAGAAATCAGTCCGGTCTATGCCACCGCTATCAGCCTTACAATTTTGCAAATTGAAAATGGAACCCTGCCGATTTATATGCGGTAACGAACGGACAACTGCCAAAAAACCGTTTGCGTTTTAACGGTAAAACACGATGAAATAACGATGACCTACCAGACTTTTATCGAAACCAAGATCGGACGCATCGGCATTGCCGAAGAGAATCAGGTTTTGACCCATGTGTTCTTTCACCATAAAAAATTACCAACCAATGCCGTCGAGAAGAGGACTCCCTTCTTGCGTGAAGTTGCCAAACAATTTAACGAATACTTCGTTGGCAAGAGAAAAACGTTTGACCTTCCTCTGAAACTCTACGGTACAGATTTTCAGTTGTCGGTTTGGAATGCGCTGATGACGATTCCTTACGGCGAAACTCGGTCGTATGGGGAAATAGCCAAACAAATCGGCAATGCCAAGGCATGTCGAGCGGTGGGAATGGCAAATCATTGGAATCCGATAGTGATCATTGTTCCGTGCCATCGAGTAATCGGAGCGGATGGTTCGCTCACCGGTTTCGGCGGCGGTTTGCCCCTGAAACAGCAATTATTGGATATTGAAGGGACAACCCCACGCTTGCGTTTTGACCGTGAAACGCAATAATAAGTGCATGTTTGACGCAGTCAGTGACCCAACTCCGCCGCCGATGCCCATGCCGGAGGAATCGCCTCCGCCCGAGAAGAAGGAGCAACGCAAGTTCATCGGCGTAAGGTTCAACTGTTGCGGCGTTTACGTGCGGATTTATGTTAACAAGGATGGTACCGCCTACGAAGGGCATTGTCCAAAATGTTTCCGCCCGGTAAAATTCACCATCGGCAGTGGAGGAACCGACCACCGATTTTTTGAAGTCTATTGATTCCAACCCCCTATTCCCTAATGACAACATTTGAAACCCTTTGGGCACCGTGGCGGATGGCGTATATTGAGGAAAACACGAAGCCTAACGAACAACCAGTGGCAGTGGGAGAGGGTGCAGACCCTGAATGTTTCATCTGCCAGGGTGTCTTTGATGAATCCGATGACCAAAAGCGGTTCGTGGTTCGACGTACCGCTCTGACGATTTCCATTTTGAACCGCTTTCCGTACAACAATGGGCACATTCTGGTGGCTCCGCGTTGCCACTGCGGAAAGTTAGCGGAGTTGACCGAAGCGGAAAAATTGGCACTGATCCACGAAATCGACCGATGGACGGAAATTTTAACGCAAAAAATGTCGCCGGACGGATTTAACATCGGTCTGAATTTGGGACATGCGGCGGGTGCCGGGCTTCCGGGACATTTGCATTGGCACATTGTCCCACGATGGAATGGCGACACAAATTACATGACGACCGTTGCGTCTGCCAAAGTTATTCCGCAGGCACTTGAAAGCCTTTGGAAAATTTTAACAGATCAAGAGACTGCTTTTTAACGATAATCCAATTCGTCTGCCTTTGGAATATCGTCGAGCGATTGGATTTGGAACACCTCCAAAAAACGCTGAGTTGTGCTGTAGTGCACAATGCGTTTTTTATCCTGCACTTCGCAACTTGTACTCAATAAATTGCGGCGAACCAGTTGATTCAACACTCCCTTTGAAGACTGCTGCCGGAGGCTTTGAATCTCGCCCGCTGTGACCGGTTGCCGATAGGCAACCACTGCCAAAGTGTCGATGGCTTGTTGAGAAAGCCGGGGTCCGCGAATTTTTCCGTAAAAATTGTTGCGAACCGACTCAAACTCCGAACGGAGCACCATTCGATAGCCGCTGGACTCGGAAACAATGGTATAAGGACAGTCCCGCTCTTGGTAATGCTCGTTCAAGTGGACAACCGCTTGATCAACCTCATCTGCGGAGACGTTTCGCAATTTTTCAGCAATCTGATCGGCATCGAGCGGTTGGTTTTCTCGATTTCCAACAAAGAGCATCGCTTCGATAATCGTTTCGAGGCGAATTTCCACCGTCATGGGAGGTTCGGCACTGAGAGCCGGCAAGTCTGACTCGTTTTCCAAGCCGATGATCTCATCGCTGTCGTAATCTGGTTGCTCTGGAGATTCCGGTACACATCCTGTCGAAAATTCGATTTCGGGCAACGTTTGGGCAAGTTCCACCTCGGAGGAGTGGATCGACGCAAATGCTTCGCGGAGCGACTCAAACGACAAAATATCTGCCGATTCGGCATCGTCTTCGTCCGTATCGAAGTTTTCCACGAAATCAACCGCACCGGGAAATCGGTTTTTCCAATCGGTGACTTTCGTGCTTATGGAAACTGTATCTCTGTTTTGCACGACGGAGGATACACAAAAAAGCGATGTCTTTGAAGAGCAAAACTCCCATTTTCCGCAAGAAATTTGTGGTCGTCGATGATGATTTCACTCTTTACCGACAACATGGGGCTTGTCTGGCGTGGTGCTATTCAAATTTTTTCCAATAAGCCACCATCCAACGCTCGTCAACGCTACCGATAGGAACATGGTACAGAGTACGCTCACGATCAATGTACGTTGACGCGCCATCCACCACTGAATTTTAGACCAAACGGAGGGTTCTTCGGCGTAAATCGGTTCGCCATCCAGCCATCGGCAAAGGTCATCGGCAAATTCAGATGCCCCCTGATACCGGTTTTCCGGTAACTTTTCTATCGCTTTTAGGCAAATGACCTCTAAACCGTGCGGAACGTTTGGTTTGAGATTGGAAGGCGGGGTAGGACTACAGGCACGAACTTTATTTAACACTTCTTGCGTGGAACGACCCGAAAACGCCGTTTGCCCCGCCAAAAGATAGTATAAAATGGTTCCGAGACTGAAAACGTCGGAAAGCGGACCGACGACGTTGTCCGCCGCCATCGCTTGCTCCGGCGACATAAAGGCGGGTGTACCAACGATAGCACCCACCATTGTCAACTCCGGTCGCGACTGCTGCGTTTGGTAAATAATCGAAGCGGTCGGCTCTTCCTTCCAATGGTTGTACGGTTTGGCAAGACCCCAGTCCATGACGAGAGTTTCACCATACTCGCCAATCATCACGTTTGTCGGCTTCAAATCGCGGTGAATAACACCTTTGCTGTGGGCAAATCCTATCGTTTTTGCGATGGAGACAAGACGGCGGACAAGATTTTGGAGCGTAGCGCGGGTCGGTTTACGATGATAGGCTTTGATCAAATCCTGTAACGTTTCCCCTTTGATCATCTTCATCGTGTAGTAGGGAAGTCCATCACTTCCTTGTCCGAGACTATAAATCGGTACCACACCGGGGTGTTCTAACTGCGCCGTAATTTCTGCTTCACCGATGAACCGGCGGACAATGGTTTCGTCATCTGCAACATCAGGGTGGAGTTCCTTGATGGCAACTTCACGCTTCAAAAACTGATCGTAGGCGACGAGAATTCGACCCATCCCCCCTTTCTGGTGAAGACGCAAAACACGGTGAATTCCAAACTCCCCCCCGCCAGAGTAAGGAATAACGGGAGTCGCCGGTTTGGCAATGGGGCGCATGACCCTTTCGGAAAGATCGTATTTCCCGCCGTGCGAGGAGATACCGCCGGATGGGGAGGGATCGCTACCCTGCTCAACGGAGGACCCTTTCTTGGGAGGAGTGTTAATTTCAAAATCGTCGGTGTGTTTGTGCGGTGACTCCGCATCTGCTTTGCCCTGGACTGGAGAGGCAGGGGTGTGCATGATGGTGGCATCTGGATCAGCCGCAGGATCAAAAGCGGAGCCTCCCCGAAAGTGCGAACCTGCGCGTGAGTCTGACTGCGGTCTCCCTCCTAATGAAGCCGGCAGGTGGTCATCATTAATGAGGTGCTGAAAGTCGGCTTCATTTTCGGTAATCCGACGACCACAGCGCGGACAGCGGTATTCAGCATCCGCTTGCTCGTCAAACACCTCTATCGTGTTACCACATTCACAAGTGAAAGGAGACTGCATTGTACAGGAAAACGAACGGGAAATAATAAAAAAAATGCACCTACTCGCTAACGATGCTAACTAGGATACCTCCAATGTGCGAAAATGTCAACGGCGTGATGTGGGTCGCCCCTAGGGTTTCCTCTTCAAGTCAAACGTGAAATGGTTTTTGTTCGAACCAACGTTTTCGTTGAACGGAGGTGTTGCGGCTGACGATGTATAGGCAACGGGCAAGGTTTGGTGAGCACGAATATCTTTGACTGGCTCAAGGGTTACGGAGTCCGGGTAGTAGGATTTTCCATCCCATTTTTGTTCCACCTTGCTGAAAGTCACCGAATAGTTTCCGGCGAGCATTCCGAAACCAATTTTGGCTCCTGAAGTCGTTTGAACTTCAAAGGAACCATCATTACTCGTTACCGCCACGGCGGAAGCACCTGCGTCCTCCGTCGGTGTAAACATGATCGTGCACTCTGCGAAGGGTTCCCCATCCATCGTGACCATGCCTGTTACCGGATACAACTTCGGACCGCCGCCGCATCCACAACAGCAGATTAAGGACACACCAATCATCAACCCCAAAAGTATTCGCATCATTGATTGCTCTTTGAAAAAGTGTTATTGAAACAAACGGACTAAAGTGAAACGGATTCACCGCCGTCGATTGAACCGAGTCCGCCCCAAACTCCGAACGTGGAGGGTCCGTTATAATTTCGGGCGTTGGTCGTGCCGCTCGGACCTAATGGAGCCGTTTGCGTCCCGCAATCAACCGTATCGGAAACGAATCGAACGGCACCATCCACCGTGCAAACACTGACACCGCCGGTGTGATAACTGGAAGCCGCGTTGAGCGACCACTCTTCAGCACCGGCGCGGCACGTCGGAGAGTTTGGCGGTAAAATCGTGAAAAAATGTGTTTGCATTTGTTGTCCCGAAGCCCAAAGCCGCCCCTTCCCACCGACGTTGGTGTAGAGAAGTCCGTTATCGTTCCAGTCTTCCTGCCAGTCCGCATCGAGAGTACCACCGCTTACCTTCGATGGATCAAGACTGTTGCCTGCCCTTACCTTTGCGCAATCGGCAGGGTTGAAATTGAGTGATCGAAAGTCGTTGGAATTGACGTATCCTGAACGAACGTTGGTATCGCCGCGCTGTCCGGTAATACACTGTTCCGAAAACATAATTGTGTTTGATGTTCCATCATCAATCGAGCCAAAGGAAATCTGTTTTCCGGCTTTTGGCCCATTCCCAGTGGGAATGGCATCGCCTGCATTGATTAAATGAGAGGGATATCCAGTCGGAAAAACACCGCGTCCTGCAACTTCCCATTCCACAAACTGGTCCCCTTGAGCATTTGCACAATAATTCGTTTTCGCATTGGCTTGCCCGTTAGACCGGAAATTTCCGTCAGAGGGACACCCGAAAGTGGGGATGATCTGTGCGAAAGGATTGGGAACGTAAGCACCGCCCGGCGATTCTCTGACTACTCCGCTTCGCGGTCTCGGAACGCAGTGATGATCATACGTTGCCGATGTTTGAGCCACCTTCAAGTGATTGAAAACGGCATCATACGTTGGAGTGCGTTCCATGAATGGGCAAAGAAAGAAAAATTGGTTAATGTGTTCCGACCAGTCTAAACGTACATTTTTGCCTCCATTATTTGGTCCTCCGGTGAGACCAGCGGCGGCTCTGGAAACTTGTATCGTTGTTCTCGGGTCCCAATTACCGTTGGGAAAACGATTATTGGTATCCTCGTGGTTGTGGACTGCCAATCCTAATTGTTTGAGATGGTTGGAACACTGCATCCTTCTTGCGGCTTCGCGCGCTGCCTGTACGGCTGGCAATAGGAGTGCGATAAGCATGCCGATGATGGCAATGACGACGAGGAGTTCGACGAGCGTGAAGGCGTGATTTTGTTTTTGACAAGTAAGCATATCTACTCCCTCTCTTTTACATTTTGGAACCAACAAACCACTCTTCAATGTATCACACCCCGTATTGAAAATCAACGCTTATATTTGGGAAAATAGGGTAAAATTCAGTCTGCCGGCTAAACAATACCGCGTTCTCTGACGCGTGTCAGGGATTTTTGTGACATGTGACAGAACCAGCGAAACAACGTCCGGCACCATTCATGTGTTCAGCAGACTACAATTCCTCGATAAGCACTTTAGCGGCATCTTTGAGTAAGGCATGTGCCATCCGCTCACGCTGCAGGGCAACCGTCGTGTCCAATTCGATCTGCATGTCCATCGACCATATTCCCGATTCGTCCACGACAAAACGCCAATGAGGTTGAACCGCCACCGATTGATGCACTAACTCGAAGCCCTCCACCGATTGACTCACCGACTCCACCGGAAACGCATAGAAATCCGTCGGTCGATTCGTTTTCAGACGTACATCCAAGCCGAGCCAATCGTCGTACAAGCCGAGTTGCGTGCCGTCTGTCAAATCAAGATTCGTGCTCAAATTACCAAATCGCTGCGGTTTGTCGCCGCTGGCTCCATGAAAGTACCGGTTCTCCGCACCGCCCGGCATGCCCGCAAAATTCAATTCCACTGCAAAGTGAATTTGATAATCCTTCGGCAACTGACTCAAACGGTAGGAAATTTCAATCACGTTACTTCCTTCGCTCAACGTGATTCCCTTGTCAATCCGCACCGGCGAGCCGTATGCCGTTGATTCTTGCGAAAGCAAGATTTGGATGCGTCCCGGCTTGCTGCGAACCACCGCATCATATTCGGTGTGAACAAAATTGCCGTGCTGACCGACACTCCCTTGCCGAACGGTCTCAAAATCGGTGTTATAGTCATAAAAGAGATCGACCAAACTCTTTCGGGGATACCAATCGTATTGGACTCGACGCTCCAAACCCTCTTGCTTGCAGATGATTTTTCCCTGCTGCTCAAAATTTTGATCATGGCGGCGGAAAATCTTTTGATGGTATGCTTCTGGACGACGGGTAATCGTTGATAAAAGGTTGTGGGCTATCGACTTCAGGTCCAATTCGTAGATCGTTCCGCCCCGATGAGGAAGGATGAACAGATTGAGGTAATTGTTCGACAGCCGAACCTCGTTTTTGCCGTCGAAATTGAAGTCGGCGGTCTGCGATTCGACCCAATTTCCATGCCGATCCATTGCAGCGTCGATCAGATTATCCGCTTTAATCAATTCCCTATAGACGGCATTGCGAAGATGGGGCAGATAGACACCGCCAAACGCTCCATGCCAATATCCGCAGTTGCATTGGCTTCGGTAGAGAGATTCCCTTGCCAATTCGATGTCACTGCCGTTCCAACCTTCCTGAATCGCCTTGTTGAGCCGTGCACTCACGCTCATCATTCGGCAATACATTTCGTCCGATTCGGGATAACGGACTTTGAAATTCCGCCAAAATCCGCCTCGCAGGAACTGCGTAATGACGGGGGAACGTTCGTCCTGTTCAAGGTTTTTCCGTACTTCTGCAATTTCAAGTTGCTGTTTTGGTTCGAGCACCCACTCGGTCATTTCGCGGTAACTGCCATCGGGAATGTAAATTTTCCCTAGCGGCTGGAGGGAACCGACTACCTCTGACGGCGTGGTTGTTACGAGCCAATCGCTGTTTTCCGACAGAAGATCGAAAAAGCGGTGCAGCCATTTGTCCTCATAGACGTGTTGATAGGTCTCGGGCCACGAACCGAATTTTTCGCCGTCGTCGCCGTGAACTAAAACCGCCTGGGGAAATTTTTGGGCAATTTCCCGGAAGTATTCTAGTGTGTCTTCGACCTGTCCAAAGGGAATCAGGTAGCGCAATTTTTCACTTCCGGGAAAAATGTTGATCGTTCTGCCGTCATCTTCGGTCAAATAATGCCGGTGCAACGCATCGGTTTTGACTCCGGCAAAGCGGAGATGGGAATCGTCAAGAATCGTGTATTTCATCTTGGCATCGGCAAGGTCGCGGACGTAACTTTGTTCCCAGACGCGTTCGGGAATCCAGAGACCGGCAACCTCTGCTCCGAGCCTCTTTTTGAGCCAATCGGAGTACATTTCGATTTGTCCGATGCGGTCGCGAGAGGGGAGCATTGCCAAAATCGGCTCAAAAAATGGACCGCCCATGATTTCGACCCGGCGTTGCTGGACAAGATCGGCAATGCGGTCGAGGTATTCAGGATGCTCTTCAGCGAGCCATTCGACCAGTGAACCGCTGGTATGCAGGGTGAGTTTGATGCTGCTGTATCCCTCGAAAACGTCGAGAAAGGGGAGATAACTCTTCTGGTAAGCCTCTTCCAAGACATGCCCAAAGTTACCGACGGGCTGATGGTTGTGAAGCGCAAAAATAAAGCGAATTCGGCTCATAGCGGGGGGGATTTTTCGGACAAATATTGAAACGTTACCGGATAATCGGCAGAAAAGGACAGTTTCATCAATTTTGCCGTCTGTTTTATCCGGGAATACCGTTCCCCTTGGGGGAACGATGTGCTGATGCCATGCGTTTGACGGCGGCGAGGTCAAGTTTTCCCGTACCCAATACCGGAATCGAATCGACCTTGATGAAGCCGTCCGCTCTGGGAATCCAAAGACGCGGCAAGTTCGCTGCGATCATTTGCTCGATGACCGATTCAGGATTGAGCGAAGCGTCTCTATACAACACGATAATTTGCTCCCCACGCGTCGGGTGCGGCAATGCCGTTACCGCAACCAACGGTTCCGATGAATCCGAATCATTTCCTTTCGACAAAATGTTTTGTATCTCCTCTTCGACCAAAATGTGCGGCACCATTTCACCGCCGATCTTGGAAATCCGGGACTCCCTGCCCGTTACAAAAATGAAACCATCTTCGTCGATCTTGCCGACATCGCCAGTGGTGTACCAGCCATCCTTGATTACTTCCGCCGTTTTGTCCGGTTGCTTGTAATATCCCTTCATCACCGATGGTCCTTTGGCGACGATCATTCCTATTCCGTTGGGCGGCATATCCTCGCCGGTTTCTAAATCGACCACTTTGACTGCGATGTTACAAATGGGGCGACCAATGGACCCATCCTTTTTGTAGAGGTGAAACGTGTCGGACACCCTACTTTCGGGAACATTCGTTGCCATCACGGGCGAGAGTTCTGTGGTGCCATAGCCTTCGGTTGGGCGCACGCCGAATTTTTTTTCCCAAGAGTCGATCAAATCGACTGGCAACTTCTCCGCCCCGCACACGATTGCCGGGACATTTTCAAAATCTTCTTTCGGACAGGCTCGGAGAAAGTTCCGCAGGAACGTCGGAGTGGCTGGCATGAACGTTGCTGAATACTTTTTTGCCATTTCAGCGATTTTTTTGGGTTCCAGAGGGCTAAAATGAAACACCCCCGCCGCTTTGGCAAAAACCGGAAGCCAGAAGTTACCCATAAGCCCGAAGGCGTGGAAAAAGGGGAGAAAACCGAGCAAAACATCGTTTTCTCCCAGCCGTTGCGTACCGACGAAGCCGCGGGCAACCTCTGCAATGTTGTCGTTCGTGAGCATGACACCTTTGGGCTGTCCCGTCGAACCGGACGTGTAAATGATTGTCATCAGTTCCTCATTGATTCCGCGTTTTGCCAATCCGAGTTGCCAATCAAACAGCCAGGCGGGCAAAAATTTTGCCGCCATAAAATACTTTAGTTTTGTCTTGAGGTCCACACTGTCCGCTAAATCTTCGGTGCAAACGGCTTTGGCTTTCAATTCCAACCTCAAATTGGGGAACCGTTCGAGCACCCTTTTGCTTGTCAACACGGTTTTGATCCCCGCTTGCTTGATACAATAATTGATTCCTTCCACCCCAAACGTAAAGTTCAAATTGACGGGCACTCGCCGATCCAAGTTGAACGCAGCATTGAGAATACACCCGCCGACGGACATCGGGGCGAGGACTCCGACGTGCGGTTCATTTTCTCTGGAATCGAGGACGGATTTCCGCAACATATTCCGCAGAGCAAGCACCGCCGTCAAAAATTTATAGCCGTTTAACTCGATTCCGGTCGAATCGGCAAACATCAGTCTGTTGCCTCGTTTCTTGCATACCTGAATGAGTTGACGCACCGGAATCGGCAACCGCTTTTTATTGTGTTCCCGGTGGGAATCCACGCCGAGTTCCTGAACGGCAAATTGAACC
>Ga0082212_10006377_pt1 | contig 15885 bp, 16 predicted proteins | sample TergutNt197P3_FD_71548 | JGI IMG/M metagenome (GOLD analysis project Ga0082212, IMG submission 71548) | Neocapritermes taracua P3 segment gut microbial communities from Petit-Saut dam, French Guiana - Nt197 P3 | ecosystem: Host-associated > Arthropoda: Insects > Digestive system > Gut ... | reverse complement strand
GACTTGACTCTGTCGTGCGATTGGAAAATTTGATTTTATCAGTACAGTACTTGCTTAAAAACTTCGATACGCATATTATGGTTTTAGAAGCGGCAAGCTATTCAAACGGGATAATACAAAAAATGTTGGGTAGCAAAATAGAATACTTATTTTTGGAAGACAGGGATTCTGTTTTCTACAAGACAAAGTATTTGAACATTATGACCCGCAGGGCTTGTACGCCTTTTATCGGAATATGGGATGTCGATGTGATTATTCCAAAAGAACAGATAATGGATGCGATAGAAAAACTTCGACAGGGTTTTGACGTCGCCTTTCCCTACGACGGACACTGCTACGATACATCTTTTGTTATAAGAGAACTATACAGTCAAAACAAAAGTATTAGATTGTTATTAAGGAACAAAACTAAAATGAGTTTAATCTATGGAAATAAAGTAGTAGGTGGCGCCGTGTTTATCAATAGAGATGCATATATCAAGGCCGGAATGGTAAATGAAAAGTTTTACGGGTGGGGACCTGAAGATTTCGAATTGTATGAAAGGCTGAAAATACTAGGTTTAAAAATACATCGAAGCGAAGGGCCTTTGTTTCATCTTACCCATAGCAGAGGCAGTAACAGCGCTTTCCGTTCTCCGGAACAACTTGAAAACACCAATAAAGTACGAAATACTACCATATTAAGTTCCAAAGATGAATTGTTAAGCGATATAGATAAGTCCGGTTGATGAATTGCAGAATGCGGCGCATTTATACAGAATATCTTTGTAAGCATGAATTAGAAGCGAATGATGATTATTTCCCGATACACCAAAGGTGGTTGCTTGAGCGAATGATAAATTGTTTTCCGGCGACCGCAATGGATGCACGACATAATTCTCCCAGTTCGTTTTTGGCGATGACTTCCGGTTCTTTTTTCGGATCGGTTGAGGGCTTAAGAACGGCTGTTGTGCCTTGTTCGGATAACGCGTAGATTTTCCCGTCGGCATAGATGGGAGATGGATTCAGAGCGCCGATTCTCAACAGAAGCCGCCAATATACTTCACCGGTAGTTGCATTCAAACAAGCAAAGTAGCCGCCATCGGGGCAGGTATATAAGCATGGATTAACGTAAAGAAAAGAGGCCATCATCGGGGAGTTACCTCTTTGTTCCCAAGCCACATGTGTGGCTGTACATTCTCCTTGTCCATTTGCGCGAACTGCTTTGATGGGTGCATTGTTAGCCGGAGTAGCATACACAAGACCGTCTCCTATAGCCGGTGATGGGACACACGGTTCGCCACTGTTGGCTACTGTCCATATCAATTTGCCATCAGCCGGATCAAATCCCTGAATCACATCGCCTGCCACACTGATAATCTGATCTTTTCCGTTCACCTGCATAACGACTGGTGTAGAGTGCCCGATACGCGACATTCCCCTTGACCCCCGCCAACGCTCTTTGCCGGTGTTCTTATCAAGGGCGAGAAGATAAGATTTTTCCCATGGTATCTGCCATCCGAGTAATTTCGGCTCTTCCCTGTTGCTGGGATTTACTGCAAAAACCAGCAAATCACCGTATAAGATTGGCGAACCACCTAATCCATGTTCAGAATAATAATCTAAGTCGGAATTGATCCAGCGAATATTGCCCTCGAAATCCAACGCCACAAAACTGCCGCCACTGAAAACGGCAAAAACAGATTGACCGTCCGTAACAGGCGTGGGTGTAGCATAAGAGTTCAAGGAATGTCTGTGTTGTTGCGGCTTTTGCGTAACGACAAGTTTGTTCCAAAGGATTATCCCTGTCTTTCGATCTACAGCAATGACATGACAATTTTTGCCGTCTTCCGTTGCTGTAGTCAGGAAGATATGGTTGTTCCAAACAACCGGCGAAGACCATCCCTCTCCGGGAATTTCCGTTTTCCACGCAATGTTTTCATCAGCGCTCCACCGCTCCGGAAGACTGGTCGCTTTAGAAATACCCTGCCCATTCGGCCCGCGAAACTGCGTCCAGTTTTCCGTCTCCTGAGCAGTTGCTATTGTATAAGTAAAAAAGCAAAAGACAACAAACATAAAGATTTTTTTCATAATAATTTATTTTAATTAATTCTTAATTCTCAATCGGGTGTAAGCGTTACGCCCCTACAAACTCATAACTCTTAACTCCCTTTCCCCCTCTACTCTTTCCTCAATCGTTATGTGGACGGTATCATCGGGAAGTAAAGGTTCAATTATTTCAGGCCATTCGATAAAACAGAGTGCTCCACTGTAAAAATAGTCTTCGACACTGATTTCTTGTGCTTCACTGATTTTGTTGATGCGGTAAAAATCAAAGTGGTAGATTAATTCGCCTGTCTCGACACTTCGGTATTCGTTGATAATTGCAAAGGTCGGACTGTTAATAACGTCTTCAACACCCAGTTCTTCACAGATGGCCTTTATCAATGTAGTTTTACCGGCGCCCATTTTACCGTAAAAAGCAAAAACGGTGTGGTTGTTCATTTGCCCGATAAATTCTTTGGCAGCCTGGCGAATATTTGCTAAATTGCAGATTTGAATTGTATTCATGATTTTTTTAACCTCCCCCTGCCCCCTCCAAAGGGGGAAAGCACCATGCACCATCTATCCCCCTTTGGAGGGAGCAGGGGGAGGTCAATATTTACAATTTTAGATTTCAAAAAACATCATAACTTCTTAACTCTTAACGAGGCGTAAGCCTTGCGCCCCTACAAACATTAATTCTTAACTCTTAACTCATAACTCTCTAATTTCTACTATTTCGATTGCATCGTGATAAAAGGAATCAACATTTCCTCCATCGAAATGCCTCCGTGCTGGAACGTGTTCCGGTAGTATGACACATAATAATTATATTCGTTCGGATAGGCAAAGAATGATTCGTTGGTAGCAAAAATATATTTTGTACTCAGGTTGGGCGAGGGAAGTCCGGCCTTTACAGGTTCTTTGATCTCAAAAATATATTTCGAATCGTAGCTCATGTTTTTTCCTACTTTATAGCGCAGGTTGGTATTGGTATTTTTATCGCCAACCATCTTAACCGGCGTATCAACACGAATTGTCCCGTGATCAGTGGTGACAATAATTTTATAGCCTTTTCGTGCAAGATTTTTGAACAAATCATAAGTTGTGGAATGTTGAAACCATGAACGCGTAAGGCTTCTATAGGCAGCTTCGCTTTGCGCCAGTTCGCGAATCATCTTACTTTCGGTACGGGCATGAGAAAGCATATCAACAAAATTCAATACGATGATATTCAGTTGATTATTCATAATATTGTGAAGAGAATGTAAGAGCTTCTCACCGTATTGCGAATCATATACCTTATGATAGGAGTACGTATATTTTTTCCGGAACCGTTCGATATGGGTATGGATCAAGGGTTCTTCATTGATATTTTTGCCTTCCTCGCTTTCTTCATCAATCCACAGTTCGGGAAACATTTGTTCGATCTGTGCAGGCATCAAACCGGAAAATATTGCGTTACGCGCATATTGCGTGGCAGTTGGTAAGATGCTGTAATACAAACTTTCATCAAAGGTGTAGAAATCTGTAAGCAGGTTTTTTACCATTCGCCATTGATCCAAACGGAAATTATCGATCAGGATAAAAAATATTTTTTCACCGTTGTCCAACAAGGGGAAAACTTTCTTTTTGAATAAATCGGGACTCATCAACGGACGATTGTCTGGTTGCTGAATCCACTTAAGGTAGTTGTTTTTAACGAATTTGCCGAAAATATTGTTTGCTTCCTGTTTTTGCATTTGAAGCGAATCTTTCATCTGCACCTGACTTTCTTCTAATTCCAATTCCCAGTAAACGAGTTTTTTGTACACCTCTATCCAGTCGTCAGTAGTCAGTGAATCATTGATTTGCATACCAATGCGTCCAAACTCCTGTTGATAACCTGTGGTGGTCGTATGGGAAATGATATCTGTTTTATGCAGATTTTTTTTAATAGACAAAAATAATTGATTGGGATTAACCGGTTTGATAAGGTAATCGGCAATTTTATTTCCAATAGCCTGATTCATAATGCTTTCTTCTTCACTTTTTGTAACCATCACTACCGGTACGGCAGGGTCGGTTTCTTTGATGGATGCCAATGTTTCAAGTCCGGACAGGCCGGGCATATTTTCGTCTAAAAAAATAATATCAAAATGCTGTTCTTTACAACTCTCAATAGCATCCTGTCCGCTAATAACCGGCACAACCTCATAACCTTTCTCCTGAAGAAAGAGGATATGCGGCTTCAACAAGTCGATTTCGTCGTCAGCCCATAAGATGCGGTCTTTTTTGGTTTGCATAATCAATATTCAATTATAAATTAAGAGATATAAAAATTAGAACGTTCAAAAGTATGAAAAAAAACGGAAATAATGATTACCGGTAAATCATTTTCGCTATTTTTGTATTTTTTATTAATGACATGAAGAGTGTGTTGAATTTTTATAAAAATCTGTTTTACTGTCGTTTTGAAGTAAGGATGCGTGCAACGGAACCCGTATTTTTTGATTCCTGGTCGGGCGCAATCATTAGGAATAACCTGCTATTTGCCGCCGAACAAATCAGGATTCAAAAGACAGGCCAGACGCTACGTGAACAAATAGAAACGATGCCATTGACAGAAGTTCATCCTCTGTATAAAGAGCTAAAAGAGGGCTTTCCCAAGGGATATATTCTGACGGATTTCTTGCATTTTGATGCAGAGAACCCCTGTGGAACCATCTTGAAAGATGAAGAGTTTTCTTTTGCTTTGCTCTTGATAGGCCGGTTCAATGACTACCGGTTTTATTTCTTTGAAGCTATCCGTGAGATGTGCGAGCGCGGTCTCGGCAAACCGATGACCCCTTTTCAATTGATTGACATCGTGGAAAGCCCGTTATCGCCGTTTACGTTTTCGGATTTTTTACAATCCAAAAACGACGACTGTTTTTCAACCTTGACGGTTCGTTTCTTAACGCCCACAATCCTGCATCGCCTGAAAGGAAAAAAGAACACACGGTTGAGTTATCAGGACAAAACCAACCGTTTCCCAAGTTTGTATCAAATGATACGCTCATTATTATCCCGAATGCAGAAACTGTATGCCCTATATATAGAGCCATCCAACTGTTCCTCATCGCTTTATGAAGAAGAAATATTGGAATCCTATCTCGAAAAAGCCGGACTGCCTTTACTTAAATCTGCCAATATCCAATATCAAAACCTTCCTAACACGCAGAAGAAAGAAAAGCGAAACGAAATGCCTCTATCCGGTTACATCGGCGAACAAATCTATACAGGCTACTTCGCCGCCTATCTCCCGTTACTAAAATTTATGTCAGCGCCGGGCGTCGGCAACGATACGGTATATGGGTTAGGACGGTTTGAAGTAGCGGAACATATTGATACTTATTAGAACAAATGAAATTGATTATGAAACAGCGACTTATATTCTTATTAGGTGGATACGACCTGGAGATGCTGGAGATCAAAAAGATTTTAGCATCAAATCGGGATATACGCCTGTTTGACGGACAGTTGGAATGGCATAATGCGAAATTATCGGCTTACAGGACAGTTATAGAAAAGTATGGATCGGATAGAAAGACGTTAATTTACGGAATAGAATTGCAGGAAAGCGACGACTGCATACCTCCAGCAAACTATCACAGGATAGACCATCACAACGCTTATAGCGCAAATGTTTCTGCATTAGAACAGGTTGCCGACCTACTGCACATAGAACTCACACGCGAACAACAATTGATTGCCGCAAACGATCGCGGCTATATTCCTGAAATGCAGTGGCAAGGCGCAAGCTCAGAGGAAATACGGCAAATCCGTTTGCGCGACAGAAAAATGCAGGGCGTTACAGACGAAGACGAGCTTCTTGCCGAAAAGGCAATCGCAAACAAGACAATGGAGCAAAGCGTCATCGTTGTAAAATATGAGTCAAACCGCTTTTCACCCGTATGCGATCAGCTTTTTCCATACGAAAAACTACTGATTTATACCAACGATGAGTTGATGTATTACGGCAAAGGGAAAGAGAGGCTGGTAGAACAATATGATGCTGAAATCAAAGCAGGCAAAATGTTTCACGGCGGAGGACAGGATGGTTTTATAGGTACTGCAAGGGGAGTATATCCTCCGGAGGATATACTGAACATGAAAGAATCGATAATAATACTAATCAATAAATAAACGGCTTATGTTCAGCTATCACATTTTTTATTTTCCGTTTAAGTGGAAATACAAGGACAGAGAAAATCTGCTTTTTTCAGAACAGGTAGACTTGCGTAATATACCTGTTAATTCATATACCGGCTGGGAATGGGATTCGGATATGAATGACATGGAGAAAGACGAGTTTTATAATGAAAGGAATTATTATTATCCTTTTGTTCATCCCATATTATATGACGATAAGAGTTCGCAGGTAATTGTGAAACATTATGAACATAAGAGTCCAAAAACCGGCAATGTTAAATACAACATCAAGGTAAAAAAGAAAAACGTCTTTAACTTGGAAGTGAAGGCAATCAATTTGAATTTATATGCAACAGGCGTAGGTATGCTGAATTTTTATCTGGAAAACGACAAATACGGCAATGAGAATGATATACTTTGCATTAATCAATTCGGACGAAGAATTTTCCCGCCTTTTATTAAAGACGTCGAACTGCGGGGTGAAATTGCAGAATTTATTGAAATAGAAGGACTTCATGACGGAAGAAACTATAAAGAGGATTTTTCGGCTTACACCAACCAAATGCCTTGGGAGGCGGCATGTTTTATTAAAAGTCTGATTGCCGACTTTTCTGAAACGATGATTGTTGAACCGGTAATTGACGACCGAATGTTCGTCAACTGTACATATAGCTGCCAGGATATAGCATCATTATTCGAAAGTAATTCGAATCAGTCTCCCGACGACAATCAACAGGTATTTGAGAAATTTTACTTTAACAATGATTTCTGGTATAAGTATTTATTTGTTGACACTAAAGACCCAACCTGCCAGAATCAAAAAATGCGAAAAAAAATGATGAAAAAACAGACCTATACACGCTGGCAAGGATATGGTTCGTTATATGGCGTTTCGCGCTATTCGCTCGTGTTATTAATGGGAACTATCAACAATTATAATGATTTCTTACCTGTTCACATGCGTACTACTTACTCACGAATGGTTGAAATGATATTAATCAATCGTGCGTCCATTTTGAAATTTTCCAATGAAGTAACAAAGGTTAGTAAGTTGGTTAAGGCTGACGAGACTGACAGGCAATTAATAAATCGCATCAACGCATTGTATGAAGAATACATTCAATTTGTCAATCTGTTTTTTTTCAATGAGGTAACAGCACAGGATCAGGGTATTGAACTGTATAAACTGATGCTTGAAACATTAAAACTGGACGATTACGTTAAAAATCTGGATAAGGAAATAGAAGAGTTGCACCGATATGTGATGATGCTGGAAGAGCGGGAACATAACAAAAAGGCGTCTGTATTAAATACAATCGCTACCATGTTCCTTCCCGCCACCCTGCTCGCAGGATTATTCGGCATGAGTTTTTACAACAAAGACCTTTACGCTATTCATCACAGTTTCTGGAAATTATTGCTTGTCGTTGTGGTTTTGGCATCTGTAGTGAGTACAGTAATGATATTATTAACTAAAAATAAAAAGAAATGAAAAAATCATTATTTCCCTGTTTTGTGCCGTTTGTGGCTGCTTTTTGGATTGTATATGCCCTTGCAACAATTCCATTTATAAATTGTAATAATGTGATGTTCTATCTGATACCGCACTGTGTATTTCTCATTTTGCTAATCGTCTTTTTATTTATCTTCGTGAAAATTAAACAACAGGAACATGAAGAAATGACAAAAGAAAATGACCTGTTACGAAAGATTCGCTGGGAAGAAAAGCAGCAAATATTTTACGAGAAGAAAAAGACTTTTGATAAAGATTTCTTTACAACGGAAGTTCCTGAAAAAATAACTTTCCCCCAATTATTGGAATTTGCACGATCATTTAAAACAGATACAGAGAAGAAGCTAAGCGAGATAAATAGCGAAGTAGAAAAACTGAAATCTAAAAATGACATATCTGTCGAGATAAAGCATATTAACGATGATCAACCAAAACAAAAAAACAAAACCAATAAAGCAGAATAGATATGCCTAAATTAGAGATAACCCTCAAACAGCACACGCCCCTGATTCATTTCCAGCACAATCAGGAGGGCGCAACCCTTAGGGCTTCGGAAGTGAAGCCGAAGTTGGACAGGTTCATATTGACGAGGTTGGGAGAAAACCCGACAGAAGAACAAATAAACGCAGGAGAAATACAATACAAAAAAGATCATCAGCATGATCAAATCTTTATCCCCTTTCGTGATTTGACTGATTACGAAAAAGGAAAGTTCATAGCCAAGGGATTAGGTTGGCTTATTGGCAAAGGCGAACATGGAGCAATAGATTATAAATTAAAATTTGTGATTTCAAATGAACCTATAATATTAGATATAAAAGCATACTCGGAAAAAGGAAAAGAGCGTCCATATCCACTGTACTTTGGAAATATTAAAAAAGACCCAAACAACCCTGATGAATACAGAAAATTTTCTTTTTTAACCGACTCGTTTAAAGCGATTTTCTTATGTGCTAATGAAACCATAAAGAAGGAAATTAAAAAAAATATTGCCATTTTTTTCTTGCGCTACAATTTTGGAACTCGCCAATCAAAAGGATTTGGTTCTTTCTATTTAGACATAACTGAAAAAGACAAACCATACTACGTAACGCCGTATTACAAGTATGGTTTTTCTTATGTAACAAAGATAAAAAATCCGAAAAATTATCGAAATTCGAGAGATTATATTGAGGATTTGAATCAGTCTTTTCTGGAATTGTATGACATGATTGAACTATTTTATAAATCGATACGATCGGGCCTCCAATACCCTTTTTACATGAAACCCATGATTTTCAAATATGCTAAAAGCAAAGGGTTACAGTGGGATAAAAGGAGCATAAAAGAAGAATACTATCCAAAAGATTTATCAAATCAGATAATTAAGCATAAATCACCTGATAATTTGACTTTTACTCAAACCGAACCAGAAAAGTATCTTTTTAAAGATTTGTTTGGATTGTCGGTTTTGGAAGAATGGGAAAAACCATATCAAAAAAAAATATCAAAATCTAATGACCATATTGACAGATTTCCTTCCCCAATAGTATTTAAACCCTTACGATTTGGTAATAGATTTTTGGTAAATCTCTTTATAGAACAAATGCCGGAAAAGTTTTTTGGAAAAAAATTTACAATCAAAAGCAATGGTATAGGAAATTTATCTCTCAAACCATATCCTGACTTTGATATTGAGGAGTTTATTATTTTTGCTTTAAAAACAAATCTTAAGTCAATGTTAGGGGACGAAAGCTATGTGGAACATAAACAGTTTAAATTATTGCAAAGTATTTACGATGGTCTTAATACACCGAAAATCAAAAAATAAAAAATATGAATAATTACACCGCAATGACCATTGGCCCAATAATTAAGACTTTCAGTACAACCCGAAAGTCGAGAGAACTTTGTGGGGCAAGTTATATGTTTTCGTATATTATGCGAAAAATAATAGATGAAATCGGAGATAAGAGTAAGCTGTGCTTGCCTTTTCATAATGAGATGAATACTTTATACAAGGGGTTAGGCGCCGGACTTTTCCCTGACCGTCTAATTTACGAAGGCGACATAAAAAGTACAATAGACGGTTTCGGCAATAAAATAATAAAAGAGATTGCTGATGGCTCAGGATTACCCGAAGACTATTTGAGAAACTATATCCGTATTGATTCGGTTGTGTACAGTTTACCTCTTCCAGTTTTTTCAAAAATAAATTCTACAAAATCGGATGACGAAATCGAAAAATCCAACCGGAATATTGTAATGGTTGGTAATAAATTGTTGGATTCGATAGAGTTAAAAGAAAAATACTGTCAAGAGATTACGCATATTGACTGGAGAAAGGCAATTGATAAGTTAAACGGGCAGCTGTTTTATCCGGCTGCTTTTTCAAAAAAACAAGGCGATAATTTTTGTTTTCCTTCGCTAATTGAAATTGCAACCGACGATTTCAGTCAAATAAAAGAATATGAAAATGAATACAAAGGATTGGTTAAAGAACTGAACAGTAAAACCGACAACAAGCAAAAGCAGGACGAAAAGCAAGATGAGCAAGATGTTTTTATACAAAGCTTGAAGCAATTGGGGCTTTCTCCTTCAAAACCTGAAAGATTAAAATCGTTTCAGTTTAGAAATTATCATCAATATGTGGCAGTGGTACAGTCAGATGGCGATGATATTGGACAAACCATTGCTTCAATAGGTAATGATCCTGAAAAAATCAGACATTTTTCAACCGCATTATTTGACTTTTCAGTCGAAGCAACAAAAGCAATCAAAGCGTATGGAGGTAAAGGAGTATATGCCGGAGGCGACGACCTGCTCTTCTTTGCGCCGGTGGCCGTCTGGACAGATAAAGATAAGGATAACCAAACGCAACCATATTTTAGAACAGTCTTTACGCTGATAAAACAAATTGACGACATTTTCGAGCAAAAAGTGGTGAAAAACGTAAACCTTAATAACCTGTATCAAGGTAAAATAAAACCGCCAACTATGAGTTATGGAGTAAGTATTAATTATTATAAATTCCCGCTCAATGAAGCAAAGGATAATGCGCTTTCATTGTTGTGGAAAATCAAAAATGAAATAACAGATAAAAATAAGATTAATTACAAATTGAGAAAACACAGCGGACAGACTTTTGGTTTTAAAATAGATAAAAAACAAATTAACGGTTCTCCAAATAAGTCATTTGGCTACTTCATGGAATTAACGTCGAAAATCCCACTCGAAAAAGACCTGTTGGCGTCTGTCATTTATAAATTGAAGCCAATGTATCCGCTTCTGAAAGCGATTGCCGATGACAATGATCGATTGACCGCCTTTTTTACGCAGGAATTCGACTTGGACAGCAAAAAAGAAAAAGATATGAGCGCAACAGAAAAGTTGGTAAATGAGTATATACTGACAATCAAGGATTACTTCCATCAACTTTCCGTGGATTATTGCAACGATAATAATGACTTACCCGGAATTGAGACGGAAGAAGATACGACTAATATTGGGAAGCTATACAGCGCCCTTCGATTTTTGAAATTTGTAACTGATGAAAGCGATGAGTAACCCCTTTTTTATACAATTAACCCCTTATAATCTCTACTTTTTTGGCGGAGAGCAGGGAGAAAAGGCGGATTATTTTCTGAAAGGGAATCCGATTCCGCAGCAAACCGCATTATTGGGCATGGTCAGATACCAGTTGCTTGCGCAAAATAATTTATTGGTCAATAATAAAATGGTAAAAAATGCAGAAGAATGGATCGGAAAACAAAGTTTTCAACTATACAAAGAAGATCAGGAGCAGTCATTTGGCGTAATTAAAAAACTTAGCCCCTGCTATCTTGTTCATAAGGCGGAAAAGTATCTTCCAGTTTTCCCTTTTTATTTCAAAGATGTACAAAAGTTTGACGATACATACTATCTGCCACACTATGACGCAAAAAAACAATATAGTTTATGTTGGAAAAATATTGATAATGATGAAAAATACATCAAAGATTTTTACAAAGAAGTTGAACGTGTCGGCGTGGATAAGAATTACGAAGGGAAAATCCAAGAAAAAAGTTTTTTCAAACAAGTGTGGAACAAAATGGAAAACGATTTTTCTTTTGGTTTTTTTCTTGAACTGGAGGAAACAGTTGAATTTAATAACGAAAGTTCAGAGGTAATATTTAAAAGCGCCGACGTCAATTTAGGAAAAGACAACGCTTTGTTTCGTATGGAAATAAAACAGGAAAGTTTTCCGACGAATGAAACCGTTGAAAATGCAAACGCACTTTATCTGACAAGCGATGCTTACGTGAACCAAGAATTTCTTGCAAATAGTAATTTTGCTGTTTGCGATACAGTTCCGTTCAGAACACTGAACACATCGTATGAAACGAAGAATCACTATGGCGAACACAAGGGCATATACCGTATACAGTTGCTAAAACGGGGTTCCGTATTTATTTCGGATAAAATAAAAAAGATGACCGAAGTATTGGATTCGTATAAGAATTTTCAAAAAATCGGATATAATACCTATAAGGAAATTAAAATAAATATCACAAATCATACTAAAAACAATCAGTCATGAATAAATTATTCTTTACTATTGAATGTAACACCAACATGCATGTGGGCAGTGGAAAGGCTAATTATGGAGTAGTTGACCAGTTGGTTCAAAGAGACCCTACCTCAAACAATCCTGTCATTCACGCCAGTTCGTTGAAAGGCGCAATTAAGGAATATTGCCACCACAACAAGTACAATAATATGGTTAAGGTTTTTGGGTCAACAAAAGTAAACGGAAAAACCGACCATGAAAATTCTCAAATTGGCGATTACAAGTTTTTTGACGCCCATCTGTTGGCATTGCCGGTACGTTGCGACAAAAACGCCTATGTACATATTACCTGTCCTCAGATTATTGACCATTTAGCATCTCAATTTTCCGAATCGGGTTTAGCAACCGAGTTAAACCATTTGAGCGCAGTTTTTAATTCAGTCGGTCAAGAAATTAACGCTTTATCCTTTTCAGAGAAATTTCGCGACGCCACAATTGAAGACTTTGACGTCAAAGCAACTGTTTACCGGCAAGAACCGGGGAAAGCGTCAATATTGACAGCTAATATAACGAAACTGTTCAAATACGATTTTGTTGTTGTACGGGACAGTATTTTTAATCGTTTAAGTAACGATTTGCATTTGCCGGTAATTGCCCGAAACTATTTAGAAAACGGTGAAAGCCAGAATCTTTGGTACGAACAGGTTGTTCCCCGTCTTTCACGTTTTTGGAGTATGGTCTTTTATTCGGATACTGATTGTTTGTTTGAACCTGTATTATTTGACAAGCCGCTGGTGCAAATCGGAGCCAACGGATCTGTCGGTTACGGTTATTGTTCATTTTCTAAAATGGTATAGCTATGCAAAACAGAGTAGATTTCTATTTGCCTAAAGCGCTGAAGGCAGTAACAAAAATATATTTTGGCGGGAAATCATTTATCAATAAAGAAGGGAAAATCCCTAATGAGTATAAAGGATATATTTCTTCATTAGGAGCAAGTATTATTCAAGCGGGCATTTATGCCGCATTAATTTTTTATGAAGCAGCGGAAAGCGAAAGTAAAAGCGATCGCCGATTAGTTATTGCCGCCATTAAATATATTATCAGCGATAATCCCGCTGATAACGACTATCGCTTGAGTACACTGTTGAATGATTTATTACCGGAGGAAAAAGTGTTAAAAGCACAACAGATATTGGACGCTGCAACAGCTTTGAAATTAGCAGTACGTACTTACAAGATGGAAGATTGACTATGGCTAATGTTATACAAAAATATAGGTCGGCTAATCTGGGTTGGCTATATTACAAGCAATACTACGAATCTACGGAACAAGTAGAAGATAAAAACGAGACAATTCTTAAAAGAAAATTTGCGGCAATAACTGAAAGCGCTTTTAGAGTGTCGGAATGTAAAACAAAGAAATTAACTATAGCCTATCCGGGTTTACTGATAGGTAGCGGCTATATTCTCAAAACTGTTTCCGATAATAATGATGCTTTTAAAGTTGGCTTCTTTTTTGATCATGTTACCGGTATGCCCTGTATACCGGGACATAGTGTTAAGGGTCTTTTACGGTCTGCATTTCCGCACCACAAAATAGAAAAATATCCTGCAGAAAAGACGGAAATGATTAGCCGTTATTTTGAAAGAGATAAAAATAAAAGAACAACAATTCTGAAGCCGCTGTTTGAAAAATACATGCTTTCCTGTAAAATATCAGAAGCGGCATATACGGAAAAACGTTTTATTGAACTCTTGGGGAATATCATTTTTGAGGGACAAAGACCTCGTTCGTTTGAAAAGAGTAAGGATGAATTTCTGTTCGAACAAATTCCGATTTACGAACGCGATATTTTCCACGATGCTTATGTTGCACAAGGAGGAAAAGAAAATTGTTTTCTGGGGACCGATTATATAACGCCTCATGCCGGTAATCCGTTGAAAAATCCTATTCCGATAAAGTTTTTGAAAATTTTACCGGAAGTAAAAATTAATTTTCAATTTGATGTGAAACACGAGTTGATAGAACCCGAAATGAAGTTAGACCTCTTTGAGCGTATTCTGAAAGATTTCGGCATCGGCGCCAAAACAAATGTCGGGTACGGTCAGTTTGTGGAAGTAAAAGTAGGCACAAGAACCGTTTGAAATGTTTTGAATAACATCAAGACTGTTTTCTTGTAACATCGTTCTTTGACATATTGAATTGAATTACAAGGAGTTGCAAAATCCCTCAAAATGACGTTTTTCGAAAGTGGTCTTTTGAGAAGGAAATCGAAAAACAGTTGCGAAGTTTTTTTAGCCCGTAAGCGGGTGATTATTAGGATATTATTGAAATTGCGGTCAAATAGTTGTTTGTTTTTCATGAAAAATTATCGTACATTTGCGAAGTTTTTTGAAGAGACAATTAACGGATTGAGAATAAATGGCCTGTTGGGAATAGAGGAAAGAGTTGATTTTGGTAATCTATTGATTATGATGGTCATAGGTTGTGTTGCTGCGAGAGTGGCATTGAGACCAATAGTGAAGCTCGGATTAACTGCAGAAGCTTCATAGGTTGTGTTGCTGCGAGAGTGGCATTGAGACAAATACAGAAGTAAATAATAAAACTGCTAAAAAAATTCATAGGTTGTGTTGCTGCGAGAGTGGCATTGAGACTCCATTGAACATTCATCATAAGGTTTTCTAGGTCATAGGTTGTGTTGCTGCGAGAGTGGCATTGAGACATAATACCCGGTTATGACGTTTGGTTCGCAGGTCTCGGCATAGGTTGTGTTGCTGCGAGAGTGGCATTGAGACTATAAAGCTCCATTGGTGTATGTCGCTCTTAGCCATAGGTTGTGTTGCTGCGAGAGTGGCATTGAGACACTTCCTTTTTGCCACTTGGTAAATCCAGTGTTATTCATAGGTTGTGTTGCTGCGAGAGTGGCATTGAGACCCATTTGTTGCAGACTTTGTTTGTAAAAATTTTTTCATAGGTTGTGTTGCTGCGAGAGTGGCATTGAGACAAGACAAGAGTCGTGTCGCTATTGGAAACAGTCATAGGTTGTGTTGCTGCGAGAGTGGCATTGAGACTTCAGTTGCTTGAACACGGGCGAACTTGGCGTAAAGTCATAGGTTGTGTTGCTGCGAGAGTGGCATTGAGACATCTTTTAAGAATGAATTCTAGCCCCATAACTACATAGGTTGTGTTGCTGCGAGAGTGGCATTGAGACAAAAGATAAAACCCACCACATAATTATACAAATTCATAGGTTGTGTTGCTGCGAGAGTGGCATTGAGACGTAGAGACCCCATTCTTTCGTTATTTTATTAAAGACATAGGTTGTGTTGCTGCGAGAGTGGCATTGAGACATCGATCTTGGAGATAATGTGTCTCTATGGTTTTCATAGGTTGTGTTGCTGCGAGAGTGGCATTGAGACTCAACGCCGTGGTGTCAGCACTTTGTATGTTGTCATAGGTTGTGTTGCTGCGAGAGTGGCATTGAGACCAGAGATTAAGGTGAAATTCCAATTAAATATTTTCCATAGGTTGTGTTGCTGCGAGAGTGGCATTGAGACATTTCCGTCCATTCGGCAACTGTCTTCCAGTCGTCGGCCATAGGTTGTGTCGCTGCGAGAGTGGCATTGAGACAAAACGAAATTATTT
>Ga0082212_10006376_pt1 | contig 15885 bp, 8 predicted proteins | sample TergutNt197P3_FD_71548 | JGI IMG/M metagenome (GOLD analysis project Ga0082212, IMG submission 71548) | Neocapritermes taracua P3 segment gut microbial communities from Petit-Saut dam, French Guiana - Nt197 P3 | ecosystem: Host-associated > Arthropoda: Insects > Digestive system > Gut ... | reverse complement strand
TGCATGCGGTTTGCGCCTGTGCGGAATCCTTACGCAAGGACATATGCAGCTTTGATCGGGGCGATGGCTGCAGGCAGGCTGGTATATGGTGCACTCAATGCGCTGATCTTCCGGGCAGGCACATATTCGTTTGAGATTTGGCTGTCGGCTGCGCTGCTTACCGCCCTTCCTGGGATCGCAATACAGTTGTTCTTTATCCCGGCGGCAGTTGCCGTACTACAGAAGGCAAAACTAGCCGAAGCTTGGGGTAGGGCAAAAACCTAACAGTTCACTGCAGTAATGCTTTGTGGGAGTGTATTGTCGCTTAGTTTCAATGCGTGATATAATGTCTTTACTAAGCGAACAAAAACCGCAAAATGTTCAGGAAAGGCTAAAAAAACGTTGTTGCCGATGATCGAGAGATGCATACTACATTGAACAACCAAGTGTTTTCAGAAAACATGCATATCGGGATGCGTAATCTCAAGACGGGGCTGGCGGTGTTGGCTTGCCTTTTGATTTACTATTTCACCGACCGGGAAGGGGCCTTGATCGCCGCGGTGTCTGCGATTATCTGTATGCAGGACAGTATTGAGAAGTCGTTGATCAACGGCAGGGACAGGCTCTATGGTACGGGGATAGGCGCTTTACTGGGCATGGCTTTATTATCAGTGAAGCAGTATGTCATCCAGGATCATTTTGGCAGCGATTATTTCACCATTCTTCTTGCTGCCCTTGGGGTTATGATTCTCATTCTGATCTGCAATCTCCTTCATCGGAATGACACGATTGTGATCGGGTGTATGGTTTTTCTGGCGATTGTGCTGGGGGAGACGGATCGGCCGGCGGTGGTTTTCAGTTTGAACCGCCTTATGGACACCTTTGCCGGGGTGGCGGTGGCGGTGGCGATCAACCAGTTTGTGTTTAATCCGGCGGCGAGGCGTCATGGCGGGGTGGAAGCCGTAGACGATCACGGAGAGGCAGCGAGTGCTATAGAAGCGGTGGGAGCGGATGAAGCCGTGGAGACAGCTATCGCAGGCAAAGAAAGAGATGGCGCCGACGCGGATGGGGATACGGGAATTGGCGTAGATATTGACGCCGGTGCAGTCGAGACGCACACAGATGAGGCGCATAGGGATGAGGCGCGCACAGATGAGGCGAGCGTGTCCGAGGCGTGGGTAGGCTTTGTTGAAGCGAGCGCATCAGAAGCAGGTACAGTGGGTATAGAAAAGGCTAATGAAGCAGGTGAAGCCGGCACGGAAACAGGCGGGCTGTTTCGCTCGTTGTTTCGTAAAGGTAAGCAAAAGCATGAGTAAGTAAAAGCACAAGTTTGCAAAACGGGAAGGGCTGCTGATGAAAGAAGTATTTGTAAGGGGCAAATCATTGCCGGAAGCGTATCACATGGCGATAACCGCCCTGCATTGCGAGGGGGAAGTACTCACCTCCAATGACTGGAACCAAAGGCAAAAGGAAGTCAGCATGACCTTCGTGGCGGAGGAGCCGCTCTTTGAACCGATGGTGAGCAAGCTGTATATTGGCGGTTTTCACGAGCTGCAGCAATATGTAATGGAGATTGTAGAAGGTATACTGGACTTTAAAATCGGCGACGGATGGGACTACACCTATCATGATAGGATGGCGCGATTTCCCATCTCGCGACGAAGGGAAAGAGAAGCGGATAGCCTTGTCCTGGAGGCGACTAGCGATGGGGATGGGCAAAAAGGGTATGATGCGTATCGTGGGCATGAAGCGCAAGCCGGCAAGGAAGAACAGGCGCCCTTAGATCAAATCCAATTTGTCATCGATGAGCTGAGGCGCCAGCCGGACAGCCGCCGGGCGGTCATGTCCATACGGGACAACGGCGTCGATCCCTTCGGGACTGACCCTGCGTGTTTGCAGCATGTGCAATACTTCATCCGGGATGGCATGCTGCACTGCAAAGTGCTCCTGCGGAGCAATGACGCGCCGAAAGCCTCCTTTATGAATGCTTTTGCTTTTGTATTTCTCCAAAAAAAAATCGCCGGCGAACTAGGCGTCAACGTGGGCAGCTATACCCACAGGGCGAATAGCTACCATGCATATGAAAGGGATTTTGCCCTACTGGAGCAATATGCCCATGCCATCGAAAGCAAGGGGATAGAAGAGATCACTTACGAGTATGAAGGCTTCTACCGGGAACTCATGGAAGAGCGGATCCCGGCGATCCGGGAGATGGTGGAGGGCTTGCGAAATAGGTAGACGGGCAGCATAGGTGCTAGATGCTAGTCGGCATAAGCGCATGGCGCATTTCGTCCAGGTCGATGTAGCGATCCGCAAACTGCTTCCTAGCCAGAACAGGCGGCACATAGATATTGTATTTCCCCATACTGGGTAGATCCCCCGACAAAGGCAGGTCATCTGCATGAATGGGGGATGTTTTAATATCCTTGAGGATCTGCGATATCTGGCCGGGATCCTCCGTCTGGGCAACAAGATGAACCCAACCAGGCTCAGAAGTGACAAGGCTCAGCCCTTTGTACTGTAAGCAGGCAGCCAGGGCATTGAGCGCCCTTGTCCCCAGCCAGGGGCAAATGCCGTAACGACCGGTAGACAAAGGGAATATGTCGGTCTGGGGGGATTCGGTGAAGGCGCCGGATTGGCGGATGGTATTGCGAATCTCCATAAGCCGGAGCGAGGCACGAGGGCTGAGGTATCCATATGCATCACTGGATACGATGATCTGCCGCATTTTGTGGAGTACCCGGGTATGGACGTCGCCCAGGGACGTGGTGTCCCAAGAGACGTCGCTTTTGCCGCCAATAAATTTAACATAGATGGCCTTCCGCTCCATATCCACTTCCAATACTTCCCAGGTCTTGCCGCTGAGGACAAAACGCTCGCCGAGGGGGACGGGATGATGCAGAGTGCCGATCTCATTCGCGTTCTCATTGACGGAGTACTCGGCAGGGGTCTCGAATACGGCGAAGAACTCATGATGGTTCGTCAGCCTCTCCCCTTTGCTGCCGAGAGCCAATAAGCCTTCGGGGGTGCGTTCGAGAATGTCGTCGTCCAGCATATGCCGGAGCAGGAGGGCATAGTCTTCCTGCCCGATATGGGAAAAGGCATTTTCGCTAAGCATTTTCTGTGCCAGGCGTTCAGGGGAAGTGTCGCCATAGCTGTACAGGACGCTCATGGTCTGGTGGAAAAGGATACCGTACGGGTATTTTTCCACGCGCATGGGCTCAAGCCAGTTTTCCCGGTATAGCTCTATTAAGGCAATGCATTTGACAAATTGCCAGTTCACTGTGTGAATAAAAGGGCTGCCGGTGGAGGATCCTTCCTCGCGGAAGACAAAACACATCTGGGATATGCCGCTGCGCCTGCCGCTTCTGCCCAGTCGCTGGGTCAGGCTAGATACCGAATGGGGCGCGCCGGTCTGGACGATTCGATCCAGATCGCCCAGGTCAATGCCCAGCTCTAACGTGACCGTTGCCCCAGTAACGACGGGCGTGTCTGCGGAGCGCATCTGCTCTTCCGCATACTCGCGGCCGTCAGCAGAGATGTTGCCATGGTGTACATGGAATATGTCCCGCTCTTTTTTACTCTCGGCAAGGACTTTCAGGCGGTTGATGTTGACTTCCACTTCTTCTCGTGAATTGGAAAACAGGATGCTCTTCTGCCCTTTGGTGAGTTGATACAGGGACTCGAAGTAGAGATCCTGGCCATTGTCTTCGTCGGTGCTTTCTGTCACATAAAAATGATCCACCATGACCTGGGCCTGACGGCGGCCGGTGCTGACAGCAGGAGAGATACAATCCCTGCCTGTGCCGCTGTTTAGCCAGTCCTCAGCCACAGCCATATCCCCTAATGTCGCGGATAAGCCGATACGGCGGGGGATCAGGCCGATCAGGGCTTGAATCCTCTCCAGAATAGAGGAAAGCTGCATGCCCCTGTCTGACCAGATGAATTGGTGGACTTCATCAATAATGATAAAACGCAAATCAGAGAAAAGGGCGATGACATGCTGCCTCCGCCGCATGAGCATGGCTTCTAAAGACTCCGGCGTGATCTGCAGGACGCCTTCCGGCTTCCTGACGACTTTGTCTTTTGCCGGCTGGGGGGCGTCGCCGTGCCATTTGGTGACGGGTATGCCCGCTTCATCCAGGAGTTCCTCGATCCGAAGGAACTGGTCGTTGATCAAAGCCTTGAGGGGAGAAATATACAGTATGCCCACAGAGGCAGAGGGGCTGCGGTAGATCTCCGTGATGGCTGGCAGGAAGGCGGCTTCCGTCTTGCCGGAGGCGGTAGGGGTCGCCAGAAGCAAATTGTGGTCGGTATGGAAGATCACATCGCAGGCGGCAACTTGCACCTCGTGCAGCTCCTGCCATTTGTGTCTGTAGATATAATCCTGAATGAAGGGGGCCAACTGTTCGAAAGCGCTCATATGGAAAACCCTTTAAATGCGTCGCTGATTTCGCCCGTAGCTATATCGCCTCCAGCCCCTTCGCCCGCTGACGCGTCCTCTCCGCCGGGGGTGAAGGCAAAGTCGCCGCCTCCAAGGATGCCGGCTATGGATTTGTCGGGGTTTTGCAGGATGATATTCAAGATCTCGATGAAATCCCTGATGATCTCCCGGGGGGTAGTGTTTTGGTCTGCGCCAACCCTCTCGTATTCGCTCTTGATGAAGAAAGCCAGCTCTTCCGGCGTGAGCTTTGGGGCGTAGCCGTAGACCTGCCCGTGGATCTGCTCCAGCTTCTCCACTAGCACATACATCTCTTCGGGATCAAGCGCCTTGAGCCGGATGATGGGTGATAACAAATCCCTCGCGCCAGCATCAGCAAACCGGCTGCCTTCGAGGCGTGAACGCAAGGCCTCATAGCTGAATACGCCGCGCCGGGGGTCTTCGATGGCTTGGGGCGTACCACACATGATCACACCTAAGTAGCGGGCTTTGCCCTGCATAACATCATTGTAGATGGAGAGCACTTTCTCGTAATTATACTGACGGGAGACAGTATGGGAAATTTTGTAAATATTCACCAGTTCATCGATAAGCATCAACATGCCGCTATAACCTGCCTTAACGGCAAAAAAAGAGAATAGCTTGATGTACTCGTACCAGTCGTCGTCCGTGATGATCGAGCCAATGCCTAATTCGCTTTTGGCTGCGGTTTTCGTGGTGTACTCGCCGCGGAGCCATTTGAGCGCCCTGTCTCTCAAGTCATCGTCGTTCGCCTTGACCGAGTTCCAGTAGAGGGAGATGACTTTCGCGAAATCGAAACCATTTACTAGGGCCTGGACTTCCCCCAAAGTGCGGTGGATACTGATCTCCACATATTCGTCAAGCTGTGGGTCGCCTGCAGAGAGATGGCGCCCTTCCATAGCCTCCGTCCGAAGCGCTGCGATCCAGCGCTGCAGCAGGAGGGCAAGCGCGCCGCCGTCCGGGGCGGTTTTGGTTGCCATGTTTTTTGTTAATTCTTTATATGTCGCTAATCCGTCTCCGTTGCCGCCAGTAAGCCTGCGCTCCGGAGACAGATCCGCGTCTGTCACCACGAAACCTTTGTCCATGGCGTAATTACGGACAGCTTGCAGCAGAAAGCTCTTGCCTGAGCCGTATTTGCCAACAATGAAACGAAACGACGCCCCACCCTCCTGTATCGTCTCGATATCCTGCAAGAGGGCGTCGATCTCGTCTTTGCGTCCGACGGTGATATAGCCCAAGCCAGTACGGGGGACAACGCCGCCATTGAGGGCATTGAGCAGTGTTTTTGCCACGCGGAGTGGGATTTGTGTGTCGTTCATAGGATGAAGTCTCCTGGGATGATGTTTGATGAACAGCTTAGGGCACGGACAGCGATAGGCGTATCATGGCTGCGCTGTCGGATCCTGTGCCGGCGGATATGGATCGCTAAGCGCTTCAAGAGCAGCGAGCAGGCTATCGGCGTATTCTTCATATACTGAATATAGGCTGCTTGATCCGTCGATGAGGTTATCCTGTAAGGCATCGAGGGATTTTTCATTGATGGCTTCGATGAGCAGTTCCAGGTTTGTGCCGTCGGCAGCCACGATGGACTCTGAATGTCTTCGATGCAGGATCGAGGAAAGGAATTCCCGCTCATTGCCTGTCAAAGCGGATACCAGACGATGAAAAGGGCTAGATCCAGAGGCGGGGCTGGCTGAGGTGGCTGGGGCGACGGGGCTGCCGAGGGTGCTGGAGGCGTCGGAGGCGCCAGGGCTGCCGGGGCTGGCTGAGATGGCTGGGGCGCCTGGGCTGACTGAGATGCCAGGGGCGCCATCGATGAAGGCACCATCGTCTTCTGTATAGAGCTTCGCAGCTGTTTCCATGTGATCCGCACGGATCTGCTCCAGCCGATCCATGTCGATCTCCACCGGCTTTGGTGGCTCTGTCGACATAGTGCCGCTTATGTAGACGACAATATTATGTTCTGAACAGTACTCGGAAACAGTTGACTCGATGATTTGGCCAAAGGCGTCGCTTTTCATCAAGTCTAGCACCTGTTGTTTCCAAGGGGAGGAAAAGAGTTGGAACTTCTCTGCCTGTGACGATAGTCGGGCGTATGTGAAAGGTACGCGGCGTTGGCTGCTTGCCGCAAAACTATTCTCGACAGTACTGATTTTGGGGGCCTTTAGCTGGCTTGTGAAGCCAAAATGCTTTCTCATACTGATCTCAATCGATTTAACGATGTAGCCAATCACGGCTCGGTAGGTACCGATAGACAGGGTACGGGCGACCCAGTCGTCATCAACGAATTCTATCGTCTCGAAGAAGCTAATCCTTACCCTGTATGGCTCATCGACCGACAAGGAATCATGGTCGAACAGCGCCTCTGGAAACAGAGTAGGAAGGTATGACTCGCTCTCCGAAAAGAACAGCTTTTTACTGTCGATTCCCTGTGAATGGAAATACTCATCGAGCACACGAAACACACTGCAGACGCAATCCTGGATGGCGCCTTGGTTTGAACGCTGATAAAAAACCCCTCTGGTTATCGCATGGGAGGAGAACAATTCAATAACGTCCAGCCCACTCCATGGGCATGCATAAGCCTTTTGGATGGTTTGTTCAACTGTCTGGTAATGGAAATGGTAATTAAAGGGGTAATGTGAGCTTATCGGATAATGATCAGGAAACTGCTTGTCATAGAACGAGAAATCCTTATCTAAGTCCTTAGCATGCAGGACGTAATAGTCCCTGATCCATACACGCATGTTGATGCTTAAGCCTACGACTTCCTCATGGCATGCGTTCCAGACAGCGATGAGCAGGTCCATGGCTTCTTTGGGTGAAGTTACGCCAATGTCATTAATGATTTCGTTGACAAAGCAGTGGACATAAGCGGCGCTTATCGGACGAATGGCGCCTTTTCGCGTTTGCGTCCGCCAGGTAAAATAGGTGCGAAGCTGCGTGTCGTCCATGTGATCGTATGTACATGAGTTGTAATAGAGAATCAGTGCCTTTGCCTGATGGAAATTGTCCTCAAAATCCTGCATGAAGGCAGCTTGCCGGATAAACCGTATAAGCCGGTTGCGTGAGGAAGAGTTATTCTCTCGTTCTTTATTCGTCTCCGTAATCTCGCGCATACGGGCAAAGGTGGCATATGGCTCCTGAAGCTGCGCTTTATTTATCCCAGGCTGGCTTCCCCCCCAGCCTCGGACGGATTGCGCTGTATAACGCGGTGCGCCTTGTGTGTACGCGGTAGCAGACGCAGGAGGCACTGGCTCGGCAGAATGTTGGGTAAGAGGCTGCTGTTGGCTGACTGGCGGCGCATTTTCGGGGATGGTGATCGTAAAAAAATCCGGACGGCCAATGTCCAGCCTCGACGACTGCGCAAACCTACGGGGAATAGACCCGACGGAAGAACCAGATGCAGGGTCACCGGTGACCGGGCGATAGACCCTCAGCAATCCCAGGATTGTGCCATGGGAAAGCCGCAAGTGAAAACGGGCGTTCACCAAGGATGTGAGTAGGGTAATGTTGCTGTCCCGATAACAATTCATCGGGGAGATTTCTCTCGCATATTTAGATAACATATCCATTGGCGTACTGCAGCCTGAGAAGTCGATGGATATCATAGAATCTGTGCCTTTCGGATAAACTGATTATTGCGCAATGCGTATAAGTATGATATCTTTTTTGGAGACGCGGGTGTAGCTCAATGGTAGAGCTCCAGCCTTCCAAGCTGGCTACGTGAGTTCGATTCTCATCACCCGCTCTTTTTGATGTGCGCATGACCAGTGCTTATGTAACACTCGATTCTATCACGATTACGCGCCCGATGCTACGGCTGAATTGTAAATTTATCAGCGGAGCGCATTGGAAGCAATCTACTCATTTTGAGCGAGTATTGAGCGTCAGCCCGTATGTGTCAAAGAGGGAAGTGCAAGCAAGAGTAGCAGAAATGCAATCTCGTAGAAGTAATCAGGAGCAAGTGACCATGTTTAGCGAACATAACTAAGGCAAATCAGCTTGATAAACTTGGAGGATAGAGAGATGGCTAAAATTGAAGGCTTCAGAATCCGAAACTTCAGGACTCTGCGCGACGTCACACTTGGTAAATTATGGAGCGAGCCAGGCACAGGTGAATTGACGCCAATGACTGTGGTGATAGGCAAAAACGGCGCGGGAAAGAGTACTCTGTTTGACGCTTTTGGCTTTTTGTCGGATTGCTTAAAAAATGGAGTGGAAGAAGCATGTGACAAACGTAATGGCTTTGAGCGTATCCTATCGCAAGGAGTCAGCGAGCCGCTGATGTTTGAGGTTTATTACCGGGAAGAACGTTCGGCAAGGCCTATCACCTATGAGATATCATTTGCGTTGGATACGCATGGCAGGCCTTATGTGAAAAGCGAGCGTCTGCGTCAACGCAGAAAAGGGCAAGACAGAGGCCGGCCTTTCTCGTTTCTGGTTTTAGAGGAAGGCAGAGGCGTTGTCTGGAAAGGCGATTATGAAGGCTATCAAGAAAAAAATGAACAGCTAACTCTTGAAACCATCCAAAAATTAATGGCTGAAGAATCAAGCGAGAGAGAGGCGGTCGAGTTAGAGGACAATCGCAGGCTTGGTATTGCAACGCTCGGCGCGCTTAAGCAACATCCCAGAATCTCAGCGTTCAGGCGATTCATCGAGGATTGGTATTTGTCTTATTTTGCGCCGGACGCCGCGCGCGGCTTGCCCCTTGCAGGGCCGCAAAAGCACCTGAATATCCACGGTGACAACATTGGCAATGTCGTACAATTTATGCAGAGGGATCACCCAAAACTCTTCAAAGAAATTTTAGCCGACATAGCCGGAAAAATACCCGGCGTCGATCGAATCGAAACAGAATCCATGCCTGACGGGCGGCTGTTGTTAAAATTCAATGATAAAGGCTTTAAGGACGCCTTTTCCGCACAACAGATGTCGGACGGCACATTAAAAGTGTTTGCGTATTTACTTTTGCTCTCCGACCCGACTCCACCGCCATTTATTTGCATCGAAGAGCCGGAGAATGGGCTTTATCACAAGCTGCTCGAAACCCTTGCGAAGCAGTTCCGGGCCCATGTAACGGAAGGTAAGAACAAATCGCAGATATTTATCACGACGCACCAACCCTATTTTGTGGATGCGCTTGAACCGAATGAGGTCTGGATATTGGATAAAGGGAAAGATGGATTCTCCGTCATCCGGCGCGCAAGCGAGTATCCGGTAATTCAAGACTTGGTCAATGAAGGGCTCCCTCTGGGCGGGCTTTGGTACAGCGAATATCTGGAGGGGAGCGAAAGCGATGCACTTTGAGTTCCTTATCGAAGATATATCGGGCAAAGAGGCGATGCGAATACTTTCGCCGAAACTCATTGGCGATCAAGCGACATACAATATCCACGCGTATAAAGGAATCGGGCGCATTCCGAAGGGATTAAAGCCAAAAAGCGGCGCCGATAAACGCATCCTTCTCGACCAGTTGCCCAGATTATTGCGCGGTTACGGCCGCAACCCATACTCCGGAACACTTATTGTCATTTGTGATTTAGACGACAAGGACAGGCAACAGTTTCTGGCTGAACTGCAACAAGTATTGGAGTCGTGCGATCCGAAGCCTGTTGCGTTTTTTTGTCTCGCCATAGAGGAATTTGAAGCATGGTATCTCGGGGACATTAGCGCGATAAAGAAAGCCTATCCCAAAGCAAGAGCAAATGTATTGAACGCCTATACGAATGACGAGGTTTGTGGCACCTGGGAGCTTCTTGCGGATGCTATTTATAAAGGCGGAAGTAAAGCATTGAGCCAAAAAGGCTGGCAATCAGTAGGGGAGCAGAAATCCGTTTGGGCAAAAAGCATTAGCCCGCATATGGATATCAACGACAACGCATCCCCGAGCTTTCAAGAGATGCGGGATACGTTAGTGAAGCAGTTGGAAGGGGTTCATTATGGAAAATAAAGCAATCATTGATAAAGGGTTGAGTATTCTGCGGGATATGCTTGCGCCGTATATCGGGCGGGAACTGTCGCTGGAGTATGGAAGCAACATCTGGTGGCGCGAGGGCGTAATGAAGGTCCTATATGATGATTCAAAGCGCGACTTGCCTCAAAATGGGGATTTCGCTGAACTTACTGATTCCCTTGACATAGCCAGATGCCTCCTGTTATTTGACCTGCATTGGCAGCAGGTATTCAGGAAAAAGCTCTCCATCGACCATCGGACATGGGCGAAGGAGCTTTCACTCCTCCGCAACAAAGTTGCTCATATAGGAGGCAAAGATTTCAGCAACGAAGATACCTGGCGCGGGCTGGATACGATGTCGCGTCTCGCGGAGCAAATCGACCCGGAAAGCGCAGAGGAAATAAGGGTATTGTTGCGAACGGTGCTGTATGGTTCTGCTGATGGCTCAACGAGCGTGATTGATACCACAGCTACTCCTGCTACGGATAAACCAAAAAAAGAAGGGATATTGAATAATACGCCAACCAGCGGACTCCCCAGTTGGCGTGATATCATCGAACCTCACCCGGATGTGGCGCAGGGACGCTATAAAAAAGCGGAATTTGCCGCTGACCTCGCTCAGGTAGCCAGAGGAGAAGGGTCATTTGAGTACCTTGACCCGGTGGAGTTTTTTGCCCGGACTTATGTCACGGAAGGCATAGCGGGATTACTCGAGCAGTCATTACGGCGCATATGCGGTAAGGATGGGGAACCGGTCATCCAGCTAAAGACCGCTTTCGGCGGAGGGAAGACCCATAGTATGCTCGCCCTCTATCATATGCTGCGCGGACGTATTTCCATTGATCGGATATCCAATATCAAGCCAATACTCCAGAGCGCCGGCATATCGGCTTTGCCAAAGGCAAACGTCGCCGTGCTTGTAGGCACGGCCCTTGACCCGGCGAAAATCAAGCGTCCAAACAACATGCCCGGTATCACCATCCATACCCTTTGGGGGGAGATGGCGGCGCAACTCGCTGAATCATCCGGCAATCCGAAGCTGTATGACATCATCAAAGAATCGGACAGGAAAGGCGTATCGCCGGGATCGGAAACATTGAAGAATCTATTTGACGCTGCCGCGCCCTGCCTGATCCTGATGGACGAACTTGTTACCTATGCGAAAAAGATATATGGGGCAAAGGACTTGCCCGGGGGCACATTCGACAACTTTATCGCGTTTATCCAGGAAATCACCGAAGCGGCGCGGGCGAGCAAAAACAGCCTTGTGGTAGCGTCTATCCCTGAATCTGACATCGAGATAGGTGGCGATGCGGGGAAGACCGTGCTGGAAACCATAGAGCATACCTTCGGGCGTATGGAGGCTATATGGAAACCGGTGGCTGCCAATGAAGGCTTTGAAGTCGTGCGACGGCGGCTGTTCCTCGATTGTAAAAACCCTGATGGGCGCGAGGCGGTGTGCGCGAAATTTAGTCAAATGTATAATGAAAACCAGGGCGACTTCCCTCTTGAGACGCGCGAAGTGGAGTACAAGACGCGGATGACGTCCTGTTATCCGATTCACCCGGAGATATTTGACCGCCTTTACGAAGATTGGGCGACATTAGAACGCTTCCAACGTACCAGAGGCGTTTTACGCTTGATGGCGGCAGTCATTCATGAACTCTGGATGGGCAGCGACGCCGGGCTTATGATCATGCCCGGTTCCATTCCTCTGGACGCGCCGAGCGTCCGATATGAGTTGACAAGACATTTGCCTGATGGCGAGATATGGAGCCCCATCGTTGACCGTGAGGTGGACGGTAAGGATTCTATCCCCTATGAGAAGGATAAAAGTAATCAACGATATGGCAGGATGATGGCTGCCCGCCGGGTGGCGAGGACCATCATGCTTGGCAGCGCCCCGACCGTCCAGGCGCAATCTCTGCGCGGCATCGAATCGGCGCGTATCCGCCTTGGGGTTGTTCAGCCCGATGAAAACATCTCCAGCTTCAATGACGCCTTGAATACGCTTACCTCTTCGCTTGCCTATCTTTATTCAAGCCCATCGAATGACCGTTTTTGGTATGACACTCGCCCGACGCTCAGGAAAACTGTTGAAGACCGCGCAACGCAGGTTTCCTCATCCGACGTGGAGTATGAGATAGAGACGCGGCTTCGCAAACTGAAGAAAGAGCAGCCTTTCGCGGGTATCCATATCTGCCCGGGATCATCCCTTGACGTTCCGGATGATCAAACCGCCCGTTTAGTAATACTACGACCGTCTGACGAGTATAAAAATTCTAATCCGAATAACAAAGCGAAAGCGGCTGTAACGGACATCCTCAATAATCGCGGCAATACGCCGCGTATCTACCGAAATATGCTTGCCTTTGTCGCCCCGGATCAGGACCTGATGCCTTCGTTGAAACACGGCGTTCAGCTATACCTTGCCTGGAAGTCTGTAAAGGACGACAGCGAATACCTTAACCTTGATGCGGCGCAGAACCGCGAGACAGAAAGTAGCTTGTCAACAGCGAATAAGACGGTCGATAACAGGATATTGGAAGCATTTTGCTGGCTTCTTATCCCAAATATTGATAAAGACGCGGACATGAAAACCATTGTATGGGATCCGATCCGGATCAGCGGCGGAACGGACAGCATTATTACTAAGGCAGCAAACAAAATGCTCCAAAATGAAGCAATGATAACAAAATGGGCGCCGGCTCTGCTTCGTATGGAATTGGATAATCTCTTGTGGCGGGATTCTGATCATATCGCGGTCAAACAGTTATGGGAATATCTCTGCACATATTGTTACCTCCCCCGACTGGCTGATGAAAATGTATTAATTACCGCAATCCAGACTGGCGTAAACTCTACGGAGTATTTCTCCTATGCTTCCGGTTTCGACGGAACGCGTTATATCGATCTGAAATACAATCAGAGTGTTGCATCCGTCGAACGTTCGGGGTATTTGGTGAAAAATGAAGTTGCAGCCAGGCAATTAGTTGAAGAAGCAAGAAAACGTCAGGAAATAGATCCTGTGCAAACGCAAAGTGGTGCTTCTATTACTGTGGTAGGAGGCGATCCGAATAAGCCATCAATATTTGACCTGCCAATAGGAATCGGAAATATCAGGTGAGGTATCAACCATGACCATCAAGCCAGGGAAGTATATCCATTTTAAGGGAAGAGAATACGAAGTGATCGGCGTCGCCGCCCATAGTGAAACGCAGGAAGAAATGGTGGTGTATCGGGCGCTGTATGGCGACGGCAGCCTTTGGGTTCGCCCTGCGGGTATGTGGGACGAAATGGTCGAGTACGACGGACGCTACACAAAACGATTCACGCATATCGACGAAATTGGCGTTATCGATGAAACCGACGAAATCAGTGAAATTAGCGCCGCCGCGCAAGATGCTCCGGAGGGTGTGCATTATAAAAGTCCTCCAGCTGACAAGATTGAATTATTCATGTCGCTATTCAACGGGAGGAGCGATGTATATGCAGAACGGTGGGAAACAAAAAAGGGGGATGGCTACTCACCGGCCTGCAGGAATCGATGGCTCCCGGCTTGCCCAAAGAAGAGCGGCGTCAAGATGCAATGCGGGGAATGTCGGAATCAGGAGTTCATTCCCTATGACTCAGACGTTGTCGATAGACACCTTAAAGGATCGATTATTATAGGCGCCTATCCGATGCTCACGGACGAAACCTGCCGGTTTTTAACATTCGATTTTGACGGCAAGGACTATGGACAGGACATACTACGGCGGGACGCAAACGCATTTTGGGACGCCTGCGCCGACCAGGGCGTCAGCGTTGCGGCAGAGCGTTCGCGATCCGGAAAAGGGATTCATTTCTGGTTGTTCTTCGCGGAAAGCATTCCTGCGGTCATTGCGCGGATGCTTGGAAGCTACTTGTTCACCTATGCGATGAGCAGGCATCATGCATTAGCGTTTAAAACCTATGATCGTATGTTTCCCAGCCAGGATACGTTACCAGCGGGTGGATTCGGCAACTTGATCGCGCTCCCGCTTCAGAAGGCGCCCCGTGACAACGCAAACAGCGTATTTGTGGACAGGGATTTCAATGCCTACCCTGATCAGTGGAGCTTCTTGTACAGAGTGAAACAGTATACATTGGAAGAAGTTGAGTCGTTCATCAGACAGATGTCAAAGACTGGCGAACTGGGTGATTTGCGTCAGGATTCTGAGGAAGAGAAACCCTGGGAAAGCAAAAAACAAGAGACAAAACATACGAGCTTCGATTTTCCGCATACGGTGACGATTGTCCGCGCCAATCGGCTGTTTGTAAACAAAGAAGGGATAACCAGTCCGGCACTGAATGCGCTTAAGCGTCTTGCTGCGTTTCGCAACCCAGAGTTCTACAAGAACCAGGCTATGCGGGTTACTACATACAAAATACCGAGGATTATCTCCTGTTCGGATGAAACCGAGCAATACATATGCATGCCTCGCGGCTTGGATAGTGAGATTCAAGATTTTTTTGAGGAATACGGCGTCATTCTTCAATATAATGATGAAAGCAATCCTGGCCGGAACATTGATGTTACATTTAATGGAATACTTCGCGGCGAGCAGCAGCAAGCTGCAGACGCGCTTCTGGCTCACGACGACGGGATACTGGCTGCTACAACGGCATTTGGGAAAACGGTTATCGGCGCCTATCTTATCGCACAGCGAAAGGTGAACACGCTGGTATTGTTGCACCGAACGAGCTTATTATCCCAATGGCTGGATCGGCTGAGCGAGTTTTTGATTGTCAATGAAGAACCTGGCGTCAGGTTCACGCCTAAGGGACGGCAAAAAGCAAAGCCTCTCATCGGGCAGATTGGCGGAGGCAAAAACAACCCAAGTGGAATCGTTGACGTGGCGATTATGCAATCGCTGGTATCCGGGGATGAAGTAAAAGAAATCGTCAAAGATTACGGCATGGTCATACTGGACGAATGCCATCATGGATCGGCGTTCAGCTTTGAGCAGATATTGAAAGCCGCAAACGCGAAATATGTTTATGGCCTGACCGCTACGCCGACGAGAAAAGACGGTCATCATCCGATTATTTATATGCACTGTGGGGAAATACGTTATCGCGTGGATTCCAGGAAACAAGCCGAGGTTCGCCCATTCGAGCATTATATGATTCCACGTTTTACAAGGTTTCATAAGCCGGCGCACCTGGGAGAGGAAAAGCTGAAAATAACGGATGCCTATCGCGAAATCCAGCATAACGAACTCCGCAACAGTATGATTCTGTCTGACGCCATCAACGCCGTAGAGCAGCAGCGGAACCCGATTATTCTATCAGAGCGTGTCGAACATGTGAAATATCTGGCGTCACAGCTAAAGCCGCACGTCAAGCATGTAATCTCATTAACGGGCGGCGGGACCCAAAAGGAAAGCAGGGAGGCGCTGAAAATCGTTGAGGATATTCCGGAAGACGAGCCCTTCATTCTTGTCGCAACCGGAAAATATATCGG
>Ga0082212_10006375_pt1 | contig 15886 bp, 10 predicted proteins | sample TergutNt197P3_FD_71548 | JGI IMG/M metagenome (GOLD analysis project Ga0082212, IMG submission 71548) | Neocapritermes taracua P3 segment gut microbial communities from Petit-Saut dam, French Guiana - Nt197 P3 | ecosystem: Host-associated > Arthropoda: Insects > Digestive system > Gut ... | reverse complement strand
GACGGCGGACGGGGCCTTGGGGGTCATCGACGAAAAGCTCATCCGCATGAAGGAACTGGCGGAACAGGCCGCCACCGGCACCTACGACTCCACCCAGCGTCTGATGATCGAATCGGAATACCAAGCCATGGCGTCGGAAATCACCCGAATCGCCAACCAGACAAACTTCAACAATGTCAAGCTGATCGACGGCAGCCTTTCCGGCGCCCACAACGGCAGCGGACTCAAGTCCGTAGGCGCGCTGAAGATCCACTTCGGGCCGAGCAACAACTCCGCTGAGGACTATTACTACATCAGCATCGGTTCCGCCACGGCATCTTCACTCGGCCTCGGCAACGAATCCTCGGAGGCTACCGGAGGCTATTCCATCTCCACCCAGTCCGCGGCCCAGAATGCCCTGGACGCCGTCACCGAAGCCATTGTCTCCAAGGACAAGATTCGCGCGGCCCTCGGCGCCCTGCAGAACCGTCTGGAAAACACGGTCACCAACCTGACCATCCAGGCAGAAAACCTGCAAGCAGCCGAATCGCGCATCTCGGACGTGGACGTGGCGACGGAAATGACGGCATTCGTACGCAACCAGATCCTCGCGCAGGCCGCCGTGTCCATGCTGGCACAGGCCAACGCCCTGCCGAGAATGGCTTTGAACCTGATCGGGTAACGCCGGCGCGCGTACCCAAAATGCATGACCGGGGCAGCCGCAAGGCTGTCCCGGTTGTCGCGTTTTCGGCAGCGGTGCTGGTTGCATTGTTTGCCTATGGGGCGTAAAAATCAGGCAGGGCGAATGCCTCGCTCCCCTCTTACGCACACCCGGACAAAGGACAGGCCATGAAACAGCGCATACTGGGCAACACCGGCGAGTCTGTGTCCATTCTGGGTTTCGGCTGCATGCGCCTGCCTGTTGCCGGCCCGGACCCTTCACACATTGACGAGGACCAGGCCATCGCCATGATCCGCAAGGCCATTGACCTGGGCGTCAATTATGTGGATACGGCCTGGCCGTATCACGGCGCCAGGGGCTTTGTCGAAGCCGGCGCTTCCGAGCCCCTGGTGGGCAAGGCCCTTACAGGCGGCTACCGGGCAAAAACGAAGGTGGCCACCAAGCTGCCCACCTGGCTGGTCAAAACCAGGGCGGATATGAACCGCTACCTGGATCTCCAGTTGCAGCGCCTGCAAAGCCCGCACATTGACTTCTATCTCGCCCATACCCTGAACGCCCGCTATTGGGAAGCCATGCAGCAGGCGGACCTGGCCGGATTTTTCGCGGAAGCGCGCAAGGACGGGCGGATCAGGCATGTGGGCTTTTCCTTTCACGATCGCTTTTCCGTGTTTCAGGAGATCGTGGAAGGCTATGACTGGGACTTCGCCCAGATTCAATACAACTACCTGGACCAGAACTACCAGGCCGGCGAGGAAGGCCTGAAACTGGCAGCCCGCAAAGGCTTGGGACTGGTGATCATGGAACCCCTGCGCGGCGGCTTTTTGATCAACCAGGTGCCCGAAGTCCTGCGCGCCCGCCTTGCCGGGGTCCGGCCCGCCTGGTCCCTGGCGGACTGGGCCTTGCGCTGGCTCTGGACCCGACCGGAAATCTCCGTGGTCTTGAGCGGCATGAGCGCCATGGCGCACGTGGAGGAAAACATACGCATCGCCTGCAACGCCGAGCCGTTCACCGACGGCGACGAAGCGGCCCTGGCCTTTACGCGCGACGCCTTCCTGAGCGGGATCAAGGTGGGCTGCACAGGCTGCGGCTATTGCCTGCCCTGCCCGGAAGGGGTGAACATTCCCAGAAACCTCATGATCTACAACGATTACTTCCTGACCGACAATGAAGGAGCGCGCAAGCACCTCAAGTACGTGTACGGCAATTTGATCTTTGAGCCCGGTGAAATGGCCGACCGCTGCCTGCGCTGCGGCCAGTGCGAAGAGAAATGCCCCCAGCAGTTGCCTGTGGGCGAAGCCATGGCGGACGTGGCGGGCGTGTTCTGCCGCTAGAGCGAGGAGTTTTACCATGAACACGCTGCATGCCTTTGAGTTGCACACAATACTCAACAGAGTGCCGAACCCGGTGTTCATAAAAGACGAAAACCTGCGTTTTGTTTTTGTCAACAAAGCATATGAAACGATGTTCAACGTCAAGATGAAGCATGTGCTTGGCAAGAGCGTGCTCGAACTTGACTACCTTTCTGAGGAGGACCGGCTGTTTTATCAGAAAGAAGATACGGAAATGCTGAAACGAGGCAAAACGAAACACCATATTTTCGACTACTTGTACAAAGGGAAACGAGTTCATACCTGCCTGTACTGGACTTCAGGCTTTGTGCAGGAAAATGGAGTCCGCGGCCTTATCGGGGTCATTGTTGACATTAATCAACAAGCTGAAGTCATACACCAGTTGCGCAACACGTTACAGAGAGTCAACGCTGAAAAGAAAGCCATCGCGGAGAAAACCAAGATCGATCCTTTGACGCGCCTGTATACCAGGGGAACCTTTGACGAAGCCTTGAAACGCTTTGCTGCATCCGCAGGCGTGGAAGGCGTATTTTCCTGCATTATGCTGGATATTGACCATTTTAAGCTGGTGAATGACGTTTTCGGACATATCGCGGGCGACGCGGTGCTGCGGGAGGTCGCGGCCGCCCTGAAAACGTGCGCCCGCAAACGTGACCTGGTTTGCCGCTATGGCGGGGAAGAATTTGTATTCCTGCTGCCCGGACACGCGTTGGAGGCCGCAAGAAAGGTCGCGGAGCGGGCGCGCCGCCGTGTGCTCAAGGCTGTGCATACTCCTGACGGAAAATGCGTTACAATAAGCGCCGGATGCAGCGAATACGCGCCGGGGGAAGCCGCCATGCTTGTTGTGCAACGGGCGGATACGGCCTTATACGAGGCCAAGGAATCCGGCAGAAACCGCGTTTGCGCGGCGTAGTCCTCTGAATTTTTCTGTTCGCATGTTATTGCCGCGGGCATATCACAGGTGTATATGCTGCGTCCCAAAAGCATCACACAAAAATCAACCACGGCGGCGCTTCCTCTACAGCGCTGCCTGGCCAAAACATGCACCTCTCCCCAAGGCCTCGTCCCCGGCAAAAATGTCTTTGAACATGCCCGCATATTCCCCACATGCGTGGGGGTGTTTTCCCATTGACATCTTCAAAAATACACGTATTCATGCAAGTGTATTATCAGTAATATAATTGCATGAGCATGTGTATTATGAAAAAAAACCACCCCACATTGTCCGTCAGGCGCTCCCTTGCAAAGCTTGGCGAGAATATCAAGACCGCAAGGCTGAAACGTCGTATTCCCATGGCGTTGCTTGCTGAACGCGCCTTTATAGGTCTGTCCACACTGGAAAAAATTCAAAAAGGAGACCCGGGTGTGAGCATCGGCAGCTATGCCGGAGTCATCTTTTCACTAGGAATAGGCGCGCCGTTTGGGGATATCCTGAATCCGGCCGAGGATGAAACAGGCCTTGCTCTGGAAAAAGAACGCCTGCCGAAGCGGATCCACAGTCCGCGCCGGCAGCAGCGTTAAGGATTGAAGATCTATGGAAATGAAAGTAGATATGCGCATCCATTTCGAGACACAGATTTTCCCGCTTGGGAGCCTCTGGCTGCGCTCCAGTTCCGGCAAGGAAAGCGCTTCGTTTGAATATTCGGATTCCTGGCTTGCTTTCCCTGGAAAATTCCCAATGGATCATTCCACACCTTTAACACGTGGAGGATTTCATACCGGACCGGGGCGAAAAATATTCGCCTTTTTGACTGATTGCATGCCCGACCGATGGGGAAGAACCATCATGCTCAGGAGAGAAAGGCGTCGCGCCAAGGGAGCCGGGGAAACTCCACGAACCCTTCTGGAGGCCGACTTTCTGCTTGCCGTCAACGACACGGCACGGCAAGGAGCCATTCAGTTCACTGGTGGCGGTCTTCCGGCTCCTGAAGGATGTGGTGTGCCCACTGTGCATTTTCTCGGCCAACTTCTTTCGGCATCAACCAGACTGCAAGAAGACAGAGAAAGCGAAGATGACCTCCAACTGTTGTTTGAACCTGGCTCATCCTTGGGTGGCGCAAGGCCTAAGGCCGCCGTGCAGGATGCACAGGGAAAACTCTGGATGGCGAAATTCCCCGGTACCCAGGATCATTGGGATGTGCCGCTTTGGGAATACATCTCCTTGCAGCTTGCCGTTGAAGCCGGCCTTCGGGTTCCTTCATTCCGGCTCGAAAAAGTCGGGGGGAAAAACGTACTGCTCACGGAACGCTTTGACCGAGATGGAACAGCGCGCATTCCCTTCGCATCGGCGATGACACTGCTTGATCTCGTGGACGGGGATCAAGGCAGCTATATAGAGATAGCTGAAATCGTACGTGCGGGTGGTTCCAGGCCCGTGGACGACATCAAGGAACTTTGGTTGCGCATGGTGTTCAACGCCATGACTTCCAATGTAGACGATCACCTTCGCAATCACGCTTTCCTGCGCGAAACGTCCGGATGGCGGCTTTCTCCCCTCTATGACCTGGAGTCCTCGCCTCCGGAATATAAAGCCCATTATCAGCATACCCCCCTGTTCCCCCAAAACAGATTACATCTTGACATGGTGTTCGCCGAAGCCCTGGCGGCATCTGAGGAATTCGGGCTTTCCCCGGGTGAAGCAAAAACCGGCATGCAACGTCTGTCGCATGCCGTTGAAAAATGGCCGACAATGGCCCGATCTGCCAATGCCGGCAAGGCTGAAATGGAAATCATGGCCTCAGCATTCCGCACCAAAGCCCCGGCTTGACCTTGCAGATGATGGATACATCCAACTTGCGTTTACAGGCGGCACGTTTCGGACTATGAAGGCGAAAAGGAGCGCGCCATGACCGATTGCGACGCCACGCAGAACATCAAAAATCGCGAACGCCTGCAGCGTATCGTGGACTTCTTCCACGAGGCGGGCATGCTGCGCTTCACGCCCCGCACAGGATACCAATTCCTCGGATCCGGCAAGGAAAACGTGGCGGAACACTCCTTCCGCGCCGCGGTCATCGGCTGGACGCTGGCCCGCATGGCAGGCGCCGACGCCCCGCGCACGGCGCTTATCTGCCTGTTCCACGATCTGCCTGAAGCCCGCACGGGCGATTTCAACTACGTCAATCGCATCTATAACACAAGCCTGCCGCGCAAGGCATTGGAGGACGCCGCCTTCGGCACCGGCCTCGCGGAGGAGCTGCTGTCGTTCTGGGACGAACTGGAAGCCAATGCCAGCCCGGAAGCCAAGCTGGCCCGTGATGCGGATACGCTGGACCTGATCCTCAATCTCAAACGCGAGCTTGACCTCGGCAACAAGGCCGCCGCGGCATGGCTGGACTGCGCGCTGCAACGCCTGCGCACTCCGGAAGGACGGGAACTCGCCCGGATCGCCGTTGAGACGGATCACAACGCGTGGTGGTTTCTGGGGCCGGATTCCTCCTGCTGGAAATAGCAGGTGTTGATAGAAGCCCCGTCCGGCGGTATACGTCTTCTTACGGAGGATGCATCCTATGGGTACACGATGCCTGACCCTGCTTGCGGCCCTGGCGGCGCTCGCCTGCTGCGCAAGCCTGGCCTTTGCGGCTGGCTGCGCACAACGCGGCGAACTGGATCAGATGTACTGCGACGAAAACGGCAGCCTCACCGCGGATCTTCCCAAAGACCCCGCCCAATGGAAAGACCCCGGCACCCTTGTCTTTACCGGCCCACCTGTGGAGGATCCCGCGATATACAAGGATGCCTTCGCCGATTTCATGAAATTCCTGGAAGCCGAAACCGGCAAGAGGATCATGTATTACACCGTGCATTCCAATTCGGCTGAAGTGGAAGCCATGCGCGCGGGCAGACTGCATATCGCCGGCTTTGCCCCCGGCCCGACCTGGTTCGCCGTCAACCTGGCGGGCTATGTGCCCTTTGCGGTGAAGGGCTACGAGAAGGAATTCCAGGGCTCCCGAACGATCGTCATCGTCAAGGCCGACAGTTCCTTCAACAGCCTGGCCGACCTGAAAGGCAAAAAGGTCGCCCATGCCTCGCCTTCCTCCCACTCCGGGCATCTGGTTCCCCTGGCGCTTTTTCCACGGGATGGCGTCACCCCGGGCAAGGAATACCAGATTGCGTTCTCAGGCAGGCATGAGCAGTCCATCTTCGGCGTGCAAACCGGCGACTACGACGCCGCCTGCACGGCTTCGTCCATTTTCAGGCGCATGGCTGATGCCGGGCGCATCAAGAGCGAAGAATACAAGATTATCTGGCAGAGCGGCATCTCCCACACTACCTCGTTCGGCCTGGCCCACGACCTGCACCCGGATTTGGCGCAAAAAATCAAGGACGCCTTCTTTGCATACCGCTTCCCGCCGGAAATACAGAAGACCTTCAGCGGCGCGGATCGCTTCTTTCCCATCACCTATAAGGACGACTGGGCTTCTGTCACGCTCATCGCCAAGGCTTCAGGCGGTCTTGACGCCGCCGGCCTGGAAAAACTGCGCGCGCTGGAAGAGGCCCAGACCGGAAGGGCGCGTGAGGCTGGCGACCCGGCCCCTAAATAGGCAGTGCCCCAGTTTTTGGTAATTCACTGCATCATATCAGCGTATGCTGATGGTCTGTGGTCTTTGCACGCTCTGCCCTTTTCAGGGTCAGATCGCCGCTTTGCAAATCCGTATATGCTGGTTTCTCGGTTCCATCGAGCAAGCCTCTGATGGTGAGGATTTGTATTTTGGGGTACTGCATGCCATTATGCGGGCATGTGTAGAGTCCTTTCGCTATTGCTTCCGTTCTCATGGGCTTTGTTGGCTCCTCAAGGGCGACAAAGAGGCCGATTGCGGCTTTTTCCCTCTCAATAACGGCGGCAAGGTCGCGGATCATGGAAACACCTACATTTTGGCCGCCCTTCACTGAAACAATAATTTTTTGGGGCTGGCTCTTGATGTCGTCTTGGAAATAAATAATGCCATCAATGCCGCCGTCCGCACCTTTCTTTTTGCCCTGGTATGGCTGTGCATTGACAAGAGAACATGCCCACCACTGGAATTGATATTTGTCACGCAAGGCGAGATCACGGGCGCCCTCAACATCTTTTGGCGTTCCAAAGGTGTCAAACGTAATTCCAGGGAAAGCATCGCGCAAACGCTTTTCGATCAGAGAGATTGCAAGGTGGGTGATGTCTATGCCGAGCCAGCGACGGCCCAGTTTTTGTGAAGCGTGGACAGTTGTGCCGCATCCACAGAAGGGGTCTAAGACGGTATCGCCTTCATTACTGCTGGCGCTGATGATACGCTCCAACAGAGCAAGCGGTTTTTGTGTCGGATAGCCCAAGTATTCCGCATGAGAGCCGTGCAAACGCTCAATATCTCCCCAGTCGTCCGTCACGGGTTGACCGGACATTTCATCTAGATAACGCTTTAAGGCTGGTACTGCTCCTGGTTTGGATTGATAAATCAAGCCATCTTCGTATGCTTTCCGCATGCGTTCCTTTGTCCAGCGCCATACCCGTGTTACTCCAAGAAATTCATAGGTCAGATTAGGACGGTTTTTATTTGGATTCGTCAGATCGCCAAACCGGAATCTGCGGCCATCACTATCAACATGGCGATAAAATTTCTCTATGTACTCCGGGTTATATTCGCCATAGACTTTGTTGAATTTTACTTCGCCAGACTTGCTATACCGAAAAATAACGTCTCGGCAGTTTGAGAAATTAACTACGGTATGGCTCTTTGGCTGTGATCGCCGCCATGAAATTTCATTCCTGTAATTATGGACTCCAAAAATGGCGTCCAGTGTAATTTTCAAATAATGGCTGGCCGTGGGGTCACAATGCAAATATAAGCTGCCGGTCGGCCTTAATACGCGGTGCAATTCAAGCAGACGGCTTGCCATCATGACAAGGTATGCCATCATGTCGCTTTCGCCGAGAAAGCGCCGGAGAGCAACAAGCAGTTCAGATACATCCGTATTGCTTTGCTTTAAAACATCGGAAAATTCTTGCTCTGACTGATCGCACCAATGCCAAGTATCCAAAAACGCCTCTATCTGTGATGCACTCCTGTCGCCAGTAGGGTTGCTAAAAAGGATATTGTAATCAGCTTGAGAATTAAAGGGTGGATCAAGGTAAGTCAGGTCGGCGATTTCAGCGTTGAACTCACGCAGAACGTCAAGGCAATCACCGAAATATAGGGCGTTTTTCACACAAAACCCCACGCAAGGCGAAATTGTGCCATCATTCATCATTTCCCGAGCATCCGCAGGGCGGACTCGGCGATTTCAAGTTCCTCGTTCGTGGGAATGACCAGCACCTTGATCCGGGAGGCCGGCGTGCTGATTGCGCGTGCGCCGGGCTTGCGGGTGGCGTTTTCCTGCGCGTCAATGACGATGCCGAGTTCTTCCATGCCCTTGCACACGTATTCGCGCAAAAAGGCGTCATTTTCGCCGATGCCCGCGGTAAAAACGATGGCGTCCACGCGGCCCAGAACGGCCATGTACGCGCCGATCTGTTTCTTCACGCGCCACACGACCATGTCAAAGGCCAGTTGCGCCTTCGCATCGCCCTGCGCGCGGCCGGCATGCACGTCGCGCATGTCATTGGTGCCGCAAATGCCGAGCAGCCCGGACTGTTTATTCATCAGGCTGTCGGCTTCCACGGCGCTCAAGCCCTTTTTGTCCATCATGAACGGCACGATGGCCGGGTCAATGGAACCGCAGCGCGTGCCCATCATCAGGCCTTCCAGCGGGGTCAGGCCCATGGAGGTGTCAATGCACACGCCTCCGCGCACCGCCGTCATGGAGCAGCCGTTGCCCAGGTGGCAGGTGATGTTGTTGACCTCTTCAGGCTTTTTGCCGAGAAACTGCGCCGTTTTTCTGGCGACATACTTGTGCGAGGTGCCGTGGAAGCCGTAACGGCGGATGCGCAAGTCCTCATACAGGCTGTAGGGCAGCGGGTACAGAAAGGCGTCGGCCTTCATGCCCATGCCGAACTCGGTGTCGAAAATCCCCACATTGGGCACGCCGGGGAACAGCTTTTCCGCGACCTCGATGCCCATGAGGTTGGCGGGATTGTGCAGGGGCGCGAAAATAAAGTTGTCGCGAATCATCTGCTTGGCCTTCGCATCAATGACGGTAGGCGTGGTGACGGCTTCGCCGCCGTGCACCACGCGGTGCCCGATGGCGAGAATTTCAGCCTTGTCCCGGATCACCCCGTCCTGCGGATCCGTAAGCAGCCGGATCATCTCTTCCATGGCCTCCACGTGCGTGGCGAACTTCCGCTCCAGCTTGATCGCCTTTTCCCTGTCCGTGCCGGGAGCGATCTTGTGAACCAGCGCGCCCGCATGGTCGGGGTCGCCGATACGCTCCACAAGGCCGGCACAGAGCACGGACTCGTCGCTCATCTCGAAGAGCTGGTATTTGCAGGAAGAAGAACCGGCATTGATGACGAGAACTTTCATATCCTGTTCCTTATTGTTTGCCCGCCTGGGCCTGAATGGCCGTGATGGCGACGGTGTTGACGATGTCGGGCACGGTGCAGCCGCGGGAGAGGTCGTTCACGGGCTTGTTCAGGCCCTGCAGCACCGGGCCGATGGCGATGGCGCCCGCGGCGCGCTGCACGGCCTTGTAGGTGTTATTCCCGGTGTTCAAATCCGGGAAGATGAACACCGTGGCTTGTCCGGCCACCTTGCTGTCGGGCAGCTTGGTCCTGGCCACGTCGGGATCAATGGCGGCGTCGTACTGGAGCGGGCCTTCAAGCAGGAGCTTGGGCGCCATCTCCTTGGCGATGCGGGTGGCCTCGATCACCGCGTCCACGTCTTCGCCCTTGCCGGAGGTTCCGGTGGAGTATGAGAGCATGGCCACACGCGGCTCAATGCCGAAGGCTGCCGCGGTCGCGGCGGTGCTGACGGCCACTTCGGCAAGCTGCTGCGCGGTGGGATTGGGGTTGACGGCGCAGTCGGCAAAGACGAGCACGCGGTCTTTGAGGCACATGAGGAAGGCGCCGGACACCACGGAAACGCCGGGCTTGGTCTTTACGAATTCCAGGGCCGGACGGATGGTATGGGCCGTGGTGTTGATCGCGCCGGAGACCATGCCGTCCGCGTGGTTCTTGTAGACCATCATGGTGCCGAAGCAGGCCCCGTCAAGCATGCGGTCGCGCGCCTGTTCAAGGGTGACGCCCTTGCTCTTGCGCAGTTCGGCGTAGGTAGCCGCATAGTCCTCAAAATGCGGAGAAAGCGCGGGCTGGATGATGGTAACGCCTTCCTGGTCAAGGCCGAGCTCGGACATCTTCCGCTCGATGCGCTTGACGTCGCCGAGCAGGGTGATGTCCGCCACGTCCCGGCGGCGGAGGATATCCACGGCGCGCAGGATGCGCTCTTCCTCGCCTTCGGGCAGGACGACGCGCATTTTGTCGCTCTTGGCCCGTTCAATCAGGTCGAACTCGAACATGATCGGCGTTACCCTTGTGGATACCCGCCCGATCAGGCGTTTGGACAACGCGTTTTTGTCCACGTGCTTTTCAAAGATGCCCAGCGCGGTGTTCACCTTGCGCGTATCGTCGGGCCCGATGCGCCCGTACAGTTGGGAAAGGGTCTGGATGGTCTTGTAGGTGTGATCCTGGACCAGCAGGATGGGCAGGGGCACGTCCGTCCAGCCTTCGAACAGGCGGCGCACATTGGGCGTCAGGCCGATGCCGCCGGTGAGCAGGATGCCGGATATGTCCGGGTAGGCCGAGGAAAAGCGGGTGGTCAGCGCGGCGAGGATGATGTCCGCCCGGTCGCCGGGGGTGATGACCAGATTGTCCTTGGTGATGTAATCCAGAAAATTGTGCGCCTGCATGGCCGCAATCAGGTAATCGCCCACCAGGGCATCCATGCGTTCGTGCCCGTACAGCACCCGCGCGCCCAGCCACTTGCGCACGTCTTCCATGCTCGGCTTGGCCAGGATGGGATCGTCCGGCAGCGCATACACCAGGGGCTGCGCGGCCTGCTTGCCGCCCAGGCCCTGGATGACGGCCTTTTGCGTCGCCTTGCCTGCCGCCACCCTGTTGATGACCACGCTGACCAGATCAAGCCCTTTGGCCTTCAGCTGATCGACGGTGGATTGGGTGGAGTTGATAACTTCGTCCGTGCTTTTTTCCGCGCCGTTGCCCACCAGCATGACCGCGCAGCCGAGGTTGGCGGCGATGTCCGCATTGAGATCGAACTCGAAGGAGGCGTCCTTGTTGATGAAGTCCGTGCCTTCGCACAGCACGAAATCGTGCTGCTTGGAAAGCTCACGGAATTTTTTCAGGATATTTTCCAGCAAGGTGGTGCGTTGGCCGCTGTTGATGAGCGCGCGGGCTTCATCCAGCGTGTAGGCGAAGGTATCGCGGTAGGACTGGGTGAGCTTGAAATGCTGCAAGACCAGGTTGATGTCGTGATCCCGGTCGTACAGAACGGGTTCGCCGATGATGGGCCTGAAAAAGGCCACCGTGCGCACCTGGCGCAGCAAAAGCTGCATCATGCCGAGGACGATGGCGGATTTGCCGGTCCGGGCTTCTGTGGCCGTGATATACAGATTGCTGGACATGGATGCCCCCTTGTTTCACGGTGCAAAGAATGGGAGCAGCGGCCCTTGGGCCGCTGCTCCTGAGGTTGCGGGTTTATTTGCGCTCGCCCAGGCCGGGCAGATCCGCCATATCCTTGTACTGGGCGTACCGGTCATTGTAGGCCTTTTCCAGATCGGCCCGCAGCTTTTTGGAAGCCGCGGGATCCATCGCGGCAAGGGCCGCATACCGGTTTTCGCCGGCCAGGAAGTCCTGCAGCGCGCCGTTGGGCGCCTTGCTTTCCAGCAGGAAGGGATTCTTGCCTTCCTTGGCCAGGTCGGGATTAAAGCGGTACAGCGGCCAATAGCCGGTGTCCACGGCCAGCTTGCCTTCTTCCATGCTCTTGCCCATGCCCTTGCGGATGCCCTGGTTGATGCAGGGCGCATAGGCGATGATGAGCGACGGGCCCTTGTAGGCTTCCGCTTCCTTGAAGGCCTTCAGGGTCTGCTGTTTGTTGGCGCCCATGCTTATGGAGGCCACATAGACATAGCCGTAGGTCATGGCCATGGCGCCGAGATCCTTTTTGCCGATGCGCTTGCCGGCAGCGGCGAACTTGGCGATGGAGCCGAGCGGCGTGGCCTTGGAAGCCTGGCCGCCGGTGTTGGAATACACTTCCGTATCCATCACCAGCACGTTGATGTCCTCGCCGGAAGCAAGCACATGGTCCAGGCCGCCGTAGCCGATATCATAGGCCCAGCCGTCGCCGCCGAAGGCCCAGACGCTCTTCTTGACGAAGAGATCGGCCATGTTCCAGATTTCTTCCACCCTGGATCCGGCGGGAGCGCCGGACAGGGCGGCCAGCAAGTCATCGCCCGCCTTTCTGGAGCCTTCCGCGTCGTCCTTGGCGTCGATCCAGGCCTCCAAGGCCTTCTTCAATGCGGGGGCCGTGCCCTTTTCGGCGGCCAGCTCGGCGGCGACCTTGGCCAGATAGCTGCGGCGCTGCTTATAGGACACGGCGATGCCGAAGCCGAATTCCGCGGCGTCTTCAAAGAGGGAGTTGCCCCAGGCCGGGCCGCAGCCTTCCTTGTTCGTCGTGTAGGGGGTGGTGGGAGATGAAGCGCCCCAGATGGAGGAACAACCCGTGGCGTTGGCGATGATCATGCGCTCGCCGAAGAGCTGGGTCAGCACCTTGACGTACGGGGTTTCGCCGCAGCCGCCGCAGGCGCCGGAGAATTCATGCAGGGGCTGCCACAACTGCGATCCCTTGACGCTATCGCGCGCGGCCAGGTTTTCCTTGAGGGAGATCTGTTCTTCCGCAAAGGCCAGGTTGGCGTTTTCGACCGTCGCCAGCGTATCCAGCGGCTTCATCACAAGGGCCTTCTGCTTGGCTGGGCAGACTTCGGCGCAGGAGGCGCAGCCCTGGCAATCCAGGGCGTAGACCTGCATGCGGAAGCTGTGGCCCTTGAATTCCTTGCCGATGGCCTCCTTGACGGCAAAGCTCTTGGGCGCGCCCTTGAGTTCTTCTCCGGTCGCCAGATACGGCCGGATGGCGGCATGGGGGCAGACGAAGGAACACTGGCAGCACTGGATGCAGTTGTCGGGAATCCATTCGGGCACGTCAATCGCCACGCCGCGCTTTTCAAAGGCCGCAGTGCCGAGCGGCATGAGGCCGGCCGGATCCATGGCGGAAACAGGCAGGTTGTCGCCCTGCTGGGCCAGGATGGGCCTGACCACTTGCGTGATGTATTCGGGCTCGGCGTGCGGGACGGCCGGGACATCCTTGGCGTCGGCCCAGGCGGCGGGATACTTCACTTCCACCAGAGCGTCCAGCGCCTTGTCCACGGCCGAGATATTCATGTTGACGATCTTGTCGCCCTTGGAACCGTAGGCATGCTTGATGCTGTCCTTGAGCATGGTCACGGCCTGTGCGAAGGGAATGACCTCGGCCAGCTTGAAGAAGGCGGTCTGCATGATCATGTTGATGCGCCCGCCAAGGCCCACTTCGGTGGCCAGCTTCACGGCGTCCACATTGTAGAACTTGATCTTTTTCCTGGCGATGGCGCGGCGCATGGCGGCGGGCAGTTCCTTTTCCATGTCCTTCAGGTTCCAGTGCGAGTTCAGCACGAACACGCCGCCGTTCTTGATGCCTTCCAGAATATCGTACTGGGTCACATACGAGGACTTGTGGCAGGCCACGTAGTCGGCCTGTTTGACCAGGTAGCTGGATTTGATGGGCTGCTTGCCGAAGCGCAGATGCGATACGGTGAAGCCGCCGGACTTCTTGGAATCATAGGCGAAATAGGCCTGGGCGTAGAGGTCGGTGCTGTCGCCGATGATCTTGATGGCCTGCTTGTTCGCGCCCACGGTGCCGTCCGCCCCGAGGCCGAAGAATTTGCACTGCACGGTGCCTGCGGGCACGGTGTCCACGTCCGGGCCGACGTCGAGCGAGGTGTGGGTAACGTCGTCGTCAATGCCCACGGTGAAGTGGTTCTTGGGCTTGGCGGCGCGCATATTGTCGAACACGGCGATGGCCATGGCGGTGGTGAAGTCCTTGGAGCCAAGACCGTAGCGTCCGCCGACGATGGTGGGCATTTCGCCCTGTTCCATAAAGGCGGTGCAGACGTCGACATACAGCGGTTCACCGACCGCGCCCGCTTCCTTTGTGCGGTCCAGCACGGTAATGCTGGAGGCGGTGGCCGGAAGGACCTGCATCAGGTAGTCGGCGGTAAAAGGACGGTACAGGCGCACTTTGACAAGGCCCACGCGCTGTCCCTGGCCGCTCAGGTACTCGATGGCCTCTTCGATCACTTCGCACGCGGAGCCCATGGCGACGATCACGCGGTCGGCCTCAGGGTGGCCCACATAATCAAAGGGTTTATAGTGGCGACCGGTCAGCCTGCCGACCTTTCTCATGCAGTCAACCACTATGCCGGGCAGCGCGTCATAGAAGCTGTTCGCGGCTTCGCGGTTCTGGAAATAGATGTCGGGATTCTGGGCGGTGCCGCGGATGTGCGGGTGTTCGGGGTTCATGCAGTTGGAGCGGAATTCCTCCACCTTTTCCCAGTTCACCAGCTTGCGAATGTCTTCGTAGTCAATGACTTCGATTTTCTGCACCTCATGCGACGTACGAAAACCGTCAAAGAAATGGCAAAATGGAAGGCTGCCTTCAATGGCGGAAAGGTGCGCAACCAGCGCCAGATCCATGCACTCCTGCACGGAGGAGGAGGCCAGGAGGGCGAAGCCCGTCTGGCGGCAGGCCATGACGTCGGCGTGGTCGCCGAATATGGACAGGGCGTGCGCGGCCAGGGCGCGGGCGGAAACGTGGAAGACGCCGGGCAGCAGTTCGCCGGAAATCTTGTACATGTTGGGGATCATCAACAAAAGGCCCTGCGACGCCGTGAACGTGGAGGTCAGCGCACCTGCGGCCAAAGCGCCGTGCACGGCGCCCGCCGCGCCGGCTTCAGACTGCATCTCATGCACGGCAACAGTTTGATCCATAAGGTTTTTTCGTCCTTCCGCCGCCCAGTCGTCCGCCAGTTCCCCCATAACCGAAGAAGGGGTGATGGGGAAGATTGCCGCCACATCGCTCAAGGCGTATGCGATATGGGTGGTAGCGGTATTGCCGTCCATTGTTTTCATTTTAGCCATATGCCTGCTCCTTGGGCCGCCGCGCGACCGATATGGGTTGGGGAGAAGATTGCGCCATTGCGTTCACGAGATGTTCGTACCTAACATGAAAACAACATTGCTGTCATGCGCCCGCAAAAGCGCACAGCCAGCGGCGAAACCGGTCGCTGGCGGCTGTGCGCGATTTGCGGCTAAGGAATGGCGTAGCATAAAATCCTTTGACTGAACAGCCGCTGACCGGTTAACGCATTTTTTTGTAAATCATTTATATTATAGTAAAATTATAAACATATTCTCAGAATCGCCTCAACAAGGCATGCGGGACAGGGAGGACTTTTTTGACGCTTCCTGATGACGGCAAGGCGCCCAGGCCCGTTTTGCCAACATACACAAGCGCTGGCAAATAATTTGCAGACTGCGGGCATTACCCAGTGCCCCAGGAGGTCAATATGCTTTTTCTGCTCAGCGGTAGTGAAAAAAAAACGAAAAAAACGCAAGCGCAAGTGACGGAAACCCACGACAAAGTCAAGGAAATTTTTCTGGCGGGCCGTTTTCCGGTGGTGACCACGGACAGCGTGGAAGGCCGCGCAATCGCGAAGGTGCTCGGCCTTGTCTGCTGCCGGGGATTTGATTCCGACGAAGCCTTCTTCGGCATGGCCGCCCGCGCCATGAAAAAGGGCGCGCAAGCCATTATCGGGTATCACGAAAACGTCGCCTTCCATCCGGACGGAAGCAAGTATTTTT
>Ga0082212_10006374_pt1 | contig 15887 bp, 11 predicted proteins | sample TergutNt197P3_FD_71548 | JGI IMG/M metagenome (GOLD analysis project Ga0082212, IMG submission 71548) | Neocapritermes taracua P3 segment gut microbial communities from Petit-Saut dam, French Guiana - Nt197 P3 | ecosystem: Host-associated > Arthropoda: Insects > Digestive system > Gut ... | reverse complement strand
TGGTTTATCAACCGGCTTTATCATCCGTATAAAAGCGTGCGAATCTCTCAATCGGGGATGGACCCGTCCGAGCATTACCGGCTTGGCCGGTGTATCGCGGAGGCGGCGGGGAGCCGCAGAATCGTCCTGATCGCCAGCGGCGACCTCTCCCACAAGCTGTCGGCGGACGCCCCTTATGGCTTCGCGGCCGAGGGCGCGGAATTTGATTTGGCCGTAACGCAGGCCCTGTCTTCCGGCGATTTCCTGTCGCTGTTCGCCATACCCGAAACGCTCAGGGAACGCGCCGCCGAATGCGGGTATAACTCGTTCATGGTCTTGGCGGGCTGCTTTGACGGCCTCCAGGCGGCGGCGGAACTGCTGTCTTATGAGGGGCCTTTCGGCGTGGGGTATGCCGTGGCCGCTTTCACGCCGGGCGAGCCGGACCGGCGGCGCCGCTGTCTGGAACAGTTTACCGAAACCGCGTTGGCGCAGGCCCGCGAGCGGCAGGACGCCGAGGACGCGTACCGGACCCTGGCCCGGCGGTCGTTAGAACACACGGTTAAAAACGGCGGGACATGGCCGGTTCCGGACGGTCTGCCCGACGAGTTGCTGAACGAAAGGGCGGGCGCGTTTGTATCGCTGCATAAAAACGGGCGTTTGCGCGGCTGCGTCGGCACCATAGCCCCGACGACCGAAAGCGTCGCCCTTGAGATCATCCAAAACGCCGTGTCGGCGGGGCTTCATGACAACCGCTTTGACCCGGTGACGGCCTCCGAATTGCCCTTTCTGACTTATAAAGTCGATATTCTGTCCCCGCCGGAGCCTGTTTCCGGCCCGCAAGAACTGGACGCCCGGCGCTATGGCGTGATCGTTTCCAGCGGGAACAGGCGCGGCTTGTTGCTGCCGAATCTGGACGGCGTCGGCACGGTGGAGGCGCAAATCGCCATTGCCCGAGAGAAAGGCGGCATCCCGGCGGGCGCGCCGGTCAAGCTGGAGCGTTTCGAGGTCACGCGGCATGAGTAGCGTCCGCTGTGCCGTTTGCCCGCACAACTGCCTTCTCCCGGAAAATGGGGCGGGGTTCTGCGGCGTCCGGGAGAACCAAAACGGAAACGTCGTCTACACCGCTTACGGCAAGGTGTCCGCCGTCACGTTGGATCCGATTGAGAAAAAACCCTTGTATATGTTCCATCCGGGGACAAAAATTTTATCCGTCGGCGGGTTTGGCTGCAATTTGCGCTGTCCGTTTTGCCAAAACCATAGCATTTCGATGGAATACGACATGACAAACGCCAAAACTCTTCTGCCGGAGCAAGTCGCCGCCCTTGCCCGGCAAACGGTCCCCGACGGAAACATCGGCGTGGCGTATACCTACAACGAACCGCTGATCGGCTGCGAGTTTGTATACGATTGCGCGAGGCTGGTCCGTGACGCGGGACTGCGCAATGTTTTGGTCACCAACGGCTATATCAACCGTGAGCCTTTCCAAACGCTTCTGCCCTATATAGACGCGATGAATATTGATCTAAAGGGGTTGGATTTCTACAAACAACTCGGCGGCGCGCCTGACCCGGTCAAGGAGACGGTCAGGCTGGCCCATGGGACCTGCCATGTAGAGATCACCACATTGGTCATACCGGGGGAAAATGAGGACGACGTCGAGGAACTGGCCAAGTGGATCGCCGGACTTGACCCGGACATACCGCTGCACCTGTCCCGCTTTTTTCCGCGCTATCAATACTCTGACCGGGAACCGGCCTCGCGGGAGACGGTTTTGAGGCTTTGTGAGATCGCGGGGAAGTATCTGAAAAATGTGTTCGCCGGCAATATGGCGTAAGAACAGGTTTCAATCCTGCCCCGGCGCGCCCCTACTTCACTACATGCTCATGATCGGATATATGCTCCCGGCAAAAACACCACCGGCCCCCCGCGCATTGGGAGCAGTACCGGAAATCCATGCCGGGGTCTTGCGTGTCGGTCAGCCCGCATACGGCGCATTGGTGACGAAAGCCCTTTTGCTTTTGCTCATTGTGGATCCGCCGGACCTCCGACCGGAACTCCACGCGTTTCTTGCTGTAGGGCTGCCGCTTCCGGATATACCCGGTCAGCATCGGCGCGAAATAGAGCAGGTAGTTGCCCACCGGCACAAGGGGCGTCAGGGAACGGTTTATCAGCACCGAGCCGAGGATAATGATCCCGTTGAGCAGCCCCAGCCATTTCATCTTGACCGGCAGGATGAAGTATATCCTGATCTGCATATCCGGACACAGGGTGGCCACGGCCAAGAACAGCGACAGGTTTAGCTGAGAGGCGTCCACAGGGTTGCCGGTGACAAACCCGTAGGCCAGCACCATCAGAAAGCCGGTAAAGTAGTAGACGGTGAGTTTCATCCGGCCCCATTCGGTTTCCAAGAGCCTGCCCAGCCAATGGTAAAAGAACAGGATCAGCGGCGTAAACAGGCCGCTTCCGGGCGGCACGAAAATGAACGTGACCAGACGCCAGTATTCGCCGCCCATCACGGCGGCCCTGTCGAAATACAGCAGCATACTGGCGTTGACCCTCTCGTCCATAAAGAAGATGTCGAGAAGGAATACCGCAAAACCGCCGAACGCGATGACCGTCATCAGATTTTTGATCCCCCGGCGTTCATGCTTATGGCAGAACCGATCAAACCATTGGTACAAGAGAATACCCCCTACTTTCGAAACATAAACAGCGCCCCGACCGAGAGTTCCCCCTCCGGCGTTTGCAGAATCCCGTTTTCCGGCACGATGAACCACGGGGAACTTGCCGCGTCGTGCTGGTTCCGCACCACATAACCCTCCTGCTCGGGATCGCCGCCCCGGATCAGGAGTATGGCAACGCGGCCGTTTTCGTCCTCCGCCATGTCGGCGATGGCCGCGCCGCCCATATCGGGGAAAACATAGCCCATTTCAATACGCACGGCCTGGAGCAAGTCCTGCTTGATGGCGGCGGCGTTGGAATAGAGGAAGAGTTCGTTGAGATAGTTGCGCAGGGATTCGGGGCTGTCGTCGGCTTCGGCGGCCGGGGCCGACCAATCCACCTTGTTGCCGTTGACGCTGAGGCGGCCGCCCTCGGCCCATTTGGCAAAGGGGAAGGCAAACCCGGACAGAAAATGGAATTCTATATCCTCAAGCCGCCCCGAGGCATACAGATACTCGCCGCGCCACCGCAGCAGATAATGTACGTTGCGCATCCGGTCGCGCTTGTTGAGCTCCGTCTTCAGCACGGCGTCAAACCGGTCGTCGGGCTTTATGGTGCCGTCGAAAAGATAGATCACATCGCCGTCGGGCTTGAGCGGGAGGACGCGCAAATATTCGCCGAACGAACCCTCCTCAGCCGCGACGCGCGTAAATCCCTCGGGCGGCGCAAAGCGCGTTTCAATCGTCATCCCCCCGGGGATTTTAACGGCATACGGCTCCGGCTCCGGTTCCTCCTCCGCCGGCGGCTCCTCCGTCACAGGCGCAGGCTCCGGGCTTTGGGACGGGGATGGCTGTGTCACCCAATCGCAGCCGCACGGCAAAAGGAACAGCGCCAAAGCGAGACAGAGGAAAAACGGCCTGTGTATCCGCGGCATCAGGAATCCCTCCCATCCATACTGATGAAATGATTTTACAATATACCGGATACTCTTGTCAAACGATAAAACATTTGGTATACTCTAATGTATAAGCCAATGAAAAGGAGATTCATCATGAATATCATCCGCACACCTGTGGTCGAACTGACAAAGGTTCCGGCGCTCGCCTACAAATACAAACTGTCGTCGGGCGGCGCGGGACTGAAGATCCTCTATGAGGACACCGGCAAATCCGAGGCGTATACCATCAGCAGGCGGGGAGAATTGTCCGCCGACCGGGCCGGCGCGGCCGTTGACGACGCGGCGCTGGAAGCCTTTGAGTTGACGAGGGGCTTGCCCTACTCCGCGCGGGGCAAGGTCAAGGCCGTGATTGTCGAACAGGCGGAGGAGGACGAAGCCGTTTCCGAAACGCCGGAGTACAATATGGTCGAGTCGCCCGAGTATAAGGCGTGGATTGCCGCCTATATCGGCCCGGACGGCAGGATGAACTACGCCAAAATGAACAAAGACCTGATCCAATTTGCCGCCAAAAACAAAACCGTTCTGTCGATGACGGCCGAAAAAGAGCCGCGGGACGGCGTCCTGCGGCGGGTTGTGCAGATCCAGACGTCCAACCTTACCGGGAACAAAGAGTATATGACGCCGGAGATGACCGACGCGCTGATCGGCACGCTCGAGGAACTTGACGTCCGTTCGGCGTTCAAGGAACTGAAACTGCATATTACCAGGATGCTGCAAAGCTAGCACAAGTGATAAAGCGAAGGGTGGGGATCGCATGTTCATGAATAAAAAAATGTTCAAAGAGCAGTTCCGGCACGGGGTGGCGAGCCAGTTCGCAAAGTCGCTCGACGAGTCTTCGGTGGAGGACCAGTGTTCGGCGCTGTCTAGGCTTGTGCGGAACGCGCTGACCGAACGCTGGGTCAATACCAACAGCGTTTACAAAAACCGCGATACGCGGCAGGTCTATTATTTCTCGCTGGAGTTCCTGATGGGCCAATGCCTTGAGTCGCACCTGATCTATCTGGGGTGGCGCGACGTATGCGAAGAGGGCCTGAAAGAACTGGGGCTGGACTTGGCCGATATTCTGGCCGCCGAGCCGGACGCGGGCTTGGGCAACGGCGGGCTTGGGCGTCTGGCTGCCTGCTTCCTCGACTCGATGGCCTCGATGGGCCTCCCCGGGCACGGCTGCGGCATCCGGTACCGCCACGGCCTGTTCACACAGAAGATTGTCAACGGCTATCAGGTGGAACTTGCCGACGGCTGGCTGCGCGAGAAAAACGACTGGGAGATCCGCAAGCCCGACAAGGCGGTTCTGGTTGAGTTCAACGGGCATGTGGTGTCCGAACTCGGCGAGGACGGGGAGTACCGTTTCCGTCTGGAGGATACCCAGCGGATCCGGGCGGTGCCGCACGATACCCCGGTGCCGAGTTACGGCTATAAGCACAATACCGTCAACACCCTGCGCCTGTGGAAGGCCGAAACGGTAGGAGACGGGTTCAATTTCGAGTCCTTTTCCCGCGGCGACTACATCGGGGCGCGGCTGAACAGCTATCTGGCCGAATCGATCTCCGAAGTACTCTATCCCGACGATTCCAACTACCAAAACCGCGTTTTGCGTCTCAAACAGCAATACTTCTTCTGCTCCGCCGGCCTTCAGTCGATTATCCGCCGCTATCTGAAGGGCGGGGTCCGTGATTTAACGAAATTTGCCGAAAAAATCTGTATTCAGATCAACGACACCCATCCCGCGCTCGCCGTGCCAGAGTTGATGCGTCTGCTGATGGACGTCGGGTTGCTGGGCTGGGACGAGGCTTGGGCCATCACCACCAAAACGATCGCCTATACCAATCATACCATCCTGCCCGAAGCGCTGGAGAAATGGCCGGTCGATACCATGCGGGAACTGCTGCCGCGCGTTTATATGATTATAGAGGAGATCAACCGCCGGTTCTGCGCCGAACTGATGGAGGTCTACCCGCACGATCTCGAACGCTGGAGCCGTATGGCCATCATCGGCGACGGCGTCGTGAGGATGGCGCATTTGGCCATTGTCGGGTCTTTCTCGGTCAACGGCGTCGCCGCCGTCCACTCCGAATTGCTGAAAAACGTGGTGTTGAAAGACTTTTATGAGTTTTCCCCGGAAAAGTTCAACAACAAGACCAACGGCATCACCCATCGCCGCTGGCTAATCAAAGCCAACCCCGAATTGACCGATTTTCTCACCGAGGCGATCGGCCCGCTGTGGATCGAAGACCCGCTGCGGCTGAAAGACGCCGAGAAACTCAAAAAAGACCCGGCCGCGCTGCAAAAGCTGGAGGGCATCAAGCACCGCAACAAGGAGAAACTGGCGGCGTTTATCAAGGAGAGCAACAATATTGCCGTTGACCCGTCGGCCATCTTCGACGTGCAGGTCAAGCGTATCCACGGGTACAAACGCCAGCTGATGAATCTGCTGCATATCCTCTATCTGTTTGACCGCATCCGCCAGGGGGAAGACGTCGGCGCGCCGCGCGTCTTCATCATGGCGGGCAAGGCCGCGCCCAGCTATTATTTCGCCAAAAACGTCATCAAGTTGGCCAACGAGCTTTCGGCCGCCATCGAACATGAACCCCGCTGCAAGGGGAAGCTATCGCTGGTCTTTTTGACCAACTACGGCATCTCGATCGCCGAGCGGATCTTCCCGGCCGCCGAGGTCAGCGAGCAGATCTCCACCGCTTCCAAAGAGGCTTCCGGTACGTCGAATATGAAATTTATGATGAACGGCGCCTTGACGCTGGGGACCGCCGACGGCGCGAACATTGAGATTTTTGAGCATGTGGGGGAGGAAAACGGTTTCCTGTTCGGGATGACCGTCGACGAGGTCCTCGCCTACTACGCGAACGGCGCCTACAATCCGCATCAGATCCTCGCGCATGACCCGCGCCTCCAGCGATGCGCCGAACTGCTGCGGGGCAAACTCAACCCCGATCTGCCGGACAACGAGTTTATCAACATACTGTGCAGCCTGTTTGACTACGGCGACGAGTTTTTCGTCTTGGGCGACTTTGACGCCTATGTCAAGGCGCAGGAGGCCATCGGCGCGGCGTATGCCGACCGCAAGCGCTGGAACAGTATGAGTTTGGTCAACATAGCCCGCAGCGGCGTCTTTTCCTCCGACAATACCATCCGGCAATACGCCAATGAGATCTGGAAGATAGAACCTGTACGGTAAAAACGCGGGAAAACGGCTTTTGCCGTTTTCCCGCTATCGTCAGCGTCAGCCATACCGCGCGGCCATCCCCAACGCATTGTATACTATGAGGAACAGGAGTCGTTTGTGAATCAGCCAAAGATATTGGAACCCTCCCTTTTGGCGGCCGACCCCGGCCGCCTTGCGGAGCAGATGGAACAGGCGGAGCGCGGCGGAGCCAAGATGTGGCACCTCGATGTGATGGACGGGCATTTTGTCCCCAATCTGTCATTCGGGCCGCATATCTGCGACGGACTGCGCCGGTATACCGCGTTGCCGATCGACGTACATTTGATGGTGGAAGCGCCTTCGCGGTTTATTGATCCATTTCTCGAAGCAGGGGCTTCTTCGGTCGCTCTGCACGCGGAGGCGAAGGACAGCGAGCCTGTCCCGCAGATGCTGCGGGAGATCAAAAGAGCGGGGGCGGTTCCCGCCGTGGCGCTGCGCCCGCAAACGCCTCTGGAAATGATCGAGCCGTATCTCCCACTGGTCGAAAGGGTGCTATTGATGTCGGTGGAGCCGGGATACGGCGGACAGACGATCCTGCCCGGCAGCCTAGACCGCGCCCGCGCTCTGCGGAGTATGCTCGACCGCGTCAACCCCGGCATACGGATCCAACTCGACGGCGGCGTCACAACGGATAACGCGGGGGCGATCCTGGAGGCGGGCGTTGACATCCTGATTGCGGGCAGCGCCGTCTTTGACGCGCCCGATATTAAGGCGCGGTGCCGGGAGTTTCTTGCGTTGATTTGACGCCGCCCTGTACGGCGGCGGTTTCAAACCGCGCGAATGCGCGGCGCCGGGTTTGGGATAAATCCAGGGAGTAGAGGGATCACTTTGTGTACATTGCGGGATTTGCGCGTGGGGCAGAGCGGCAAAGTCGTAACGGTCGGCGGAGAGAAGACACTTAGGCGAAGGCTTTTGGATATGGGTATCACGCCCCGCACCATCGTGACGGTGCGGAAGGCCGCTCCGATGGGCGACCCGGTTGAGTTGCTGCTGCGCGGGTATGTCCTGACCATACGGCTTGACGACGCGGAGAAAATCACGGTGGAGGAAATGCCTGTATGATTTTTGCGCTGGCCGGCAACCAAAATAGCGGCAAAACGACCCTGTTCAACCAACTGACCGGTTCCAGCCAGCATGTGGGCAATTTCCCCGGCGTGACGGTGGAGCGGAAGGACGGGACGATCATCGGGCATAAGAATATCTCCGTGGTAGACCTCCCCGGCATTTACTCGATGTCCCCCTATACCAACGAGGAAATCGTGACCCGCGACTTCCTGTTGAAGCAAAAGCCGGACGGCATCATCAACATCGTGGACGCCACCAATATAGAGCGGAACCTGTATCTCACCTTGCAGCTGATAGAGCTGCAAATCCCAACGGTGCTGGCTCTCAATATGATGGATGAGGTCCATGCCAACAATGGCAGCATCGATGTACACGCGTTAAGTGAAACCCTCGGCGTCCCTGTCGTCCCCATTTCGGCGGCCAAAAAGCAGGGCGTCGAGGAACTGATCGAACAGGCTATTTATACGGCGCGGCACCGCAGGCAGCCGGAACGGATAGATTTTTGCCACGGCGCGGTACATAGGGCGATCCATGCCATCGCGCATCTGATAGAAGATCACACCGAACGAATTGGCGTGCCAAACCGTTTCGCCGCGACAAAGCTGGTGGATGGCGACGCCCCTATTCTGGAAAGCCTCGGACTGTCCGACAATGAAAAGGACATGGTGGAACACGCCGTCGCGGAAATGGAGACGGAACTGCAAACAGACCGGGAAGCCGCGTTGGCCGATATGCGGTACAGTTTTATCGAGGAACTGTGCGGAAAATGCGTCGTCAAGATCGGCGAGAGCATGGAATACCGGCGCAGTGTGAAGCTGGATAGGCTGCTTACGCATAAATATCTGGCGCTCCCCACCTTTCTGGGGATCATGCTGGCGGTTTTCTGGCTGACCTTTCATGTAATCGGCGCGCCGCTCAGCAACTTTTTGGCGGCGGGGATAGACCGTCTTACCGGCGTTGCTGGCAGCGGATTGGAAGCGTATGGGTTGAACCCGGTGGTATACTCCCTCGTCATTGACGGCGTCTTCGCGGGCGTCGGCGCGGTACTGGGTTTCGTGCCGATCATCGTCACGCTGTTTTTCTTCCTGTCCATTTTAGAGGACAGCGGGTATATGGCGCGGGTGGCTTTTGTGATGGATAAGCCGCTTCGCAAGCTTGGCCTCTCCGGGCGCAGCATTGTCCCGATGCTGATGGGCTTCGGCTGCACCGTCCCGGCCGTCATGGCGACGCGTACGCTGCCCAGCGACCGCGACCGCAAGATGACGATCCTGCTGACGCCGTTTATGAGCTGCGGCGCGAAAGTGCCGATCTACGCGCTCTTCACCGCCGCGTTTTTCGTAAAATATCAGGCGTTTGTGATGATCGGACTGTATGTTGCCGGCATCCTGTTGGGGATCGTGTCGGCGCTGGTGATGAAAAAAACCGCTTTCCGGGGCGCGCCGGTGCCTTTTGTGATGGAACTGCCCAATTACCGCTTCCCGTCTGCCAAAACCGTCCTGCTGCTGATGTGGGATAAGGCAAGAGATTTTTTGCGGCGGGCGTTTACCGTTATCTTCTTAGCGACCGTTGTGATATGGTTTTTGCAATCGTTCGATATCCGGCTCAACCCCGTCGCCGACAGCGCGGACAGTATGCTGGCGGCGGTGGGCAGGATCATCAGCCCGGCGTTTGCGCCGCTCGGCTTTTCCGATTGGCGCGTCTCCACATCCTTGATCGCCGGGTTTACGGCGAAAGAGGCGGTCATCAGCACGCTGGCCGTATTGACCGGCGCAAGCGTCGCCGAGCTGGGCGGCACGCTGCATACGTTTTTTACACCGCCGGCCGCGTTCAGCTTCCTGATATTCACGCTGCTGTACACGCCTTGCATGGCGGCGGTCGCCACGGTAAAGCGGGAGTATGGCGGGTTGCGGGGCTTGATATTCGTCGTGGCATATCAGACAGGGTTCGCGTGGCTGGCCGCTTTTGCCGTGGCGCAAATCGCCTCTGTAATCTCGTTGAGAGTTTTCGGGAGATCTCTTTCCTGAACACCGGCGCGACTCATCCGCTCCGATCATGGGATTGCGGAAAACGCGCAAATGAGGTATAATGCCGAAGTAATGTTTGATCGTCAAGGAGGATTCACTGTGGAACAGAAAATCCCCGCCGGCTCCCAGCAAAGGATAATTGACGAGTACAAAAAAGCCCTCAAACGCAGCAAAGAGTTTGCGGATACGCTGAACGGAATGGCGAGGCTGTTCCTGTCGCACAGCGATACATCGTTTGAGGACATGATGACCGCGGGGATCCGGCTGCTTGTGGATCTGATCGGCGTGGACAGGGTCTCCATTTTTCGCAACTCGCAGATAAACGGCGTGCTGCATATGTCGCAGATATACCGCTGGGATAAGGCGTCGGGCGGAACGACAAAGCCGAATCAGGATTTTATCAATCTGCCTTACGCCCAGATTGTGCCGTCATGGGAAGGCGCGTTTGGGGATAACGAAACGATCAACGGCCCTGTGAGGCTGCTGCCCGGACGGGAAGCGGCCACGTTAGGCGCCATCGGGGTCGTGTCGGTTTTTTCCGCCCCCGTGTACATCAACGAGGCGTTTTGGGGGTTCGCTTTCTTTGAGGACCGCCGCAACGAACGCGTATTTGAGGATGACATGGCCGATATGATGCGTTCGGCGGCGTTTTTGTGCGTGAACACCGTCATACGCGCGGAGATGGAACAGAATCTCCATATCGCAAAAAAGATGGAAAAGGCGGTTGTCGAGGCGGAGATGACGCAGATACTTATCGACGCCATGCCGATCAGCTGCACATTGATCGATAAGAGTTTCAACGTTCTGACCTGCAATCAGTCGGCGCTGAACCTTTTCGGCGTGACGGACGCGGACGAAGTCAAAAAATCGTTTTACGATTTTGCGCCGGAGTATCAGCCGGACGGCCGTCCGTCCAAAGTCGCCGCCATCGACATTATCTCGAAAGCGCAGGAAGACAGGCACGCTTTGGTGGAGTGGACGCACATAAACACGGCCGGCGAACTGATCCCTTGTGAAGTGACGCTTGTCGGGGTCAAATATAAGGATAAAGACGTCGTAGCCGGGTACGCGCGGGATATGCGGAAGCTAAAGGAAGCGGAAAGAAAAATACGCGAGGCGGACGAGCGGGCCAAGATCATGCTCGACGCCACGCCGCTCAGTTGCAGCCTGATAGACCGGAACTACAATTTTCTGGACTGCAATAAGGAAACGGAAAAGCTGTTCGGCGTGTCCGGCAAGCAGGAATACATCAGCCGGTTTTTTGATTTTTCGCCGGAGTTCCAGCCGGACGGTCAAAGATCGCGGGATAAAGCCCACGGTATGTTCAAAAAGACGTTTGACGAGGGATACACCCATTTTGATTGGATCCATAAAAACGCGGCCGGCAGGTTGATCCCCTGTCAGGTAACGCTTGTCCTGGTGAAATATTACGGCGAGGATATTATCGCGGGGTATACCCGTGATATGCGCGCGTTGAGAGCCGCGGAAGCCAAAATTCGCGAGGCAGACGAGCGCACGCACATTATTTTTGATTCCGCGCCGTTTGCCTGTTGTATGTTTGAAAATGATAAGGTAATATTTGACTGCAATCAGGAAACGGTCAATATTTTTGGCATACCCGATAAAAAATTCTTCCTCGAAAGATTTGTGGAGTTGTCCCCGGAGAATCAGCCCGACGGCGCGCGGACTAAGGAAAAAATTGCCGAACATATCCGGAGGGCCTATGAAGAAGGCTGTCACAGTTTTGAATGGATGCACCAGAGATATAACGGAGAACCGCTGCCCGCCGAAGTCACATTGGCGCGGGTCAAATTCAGGGACAAATTCGCGCTGACGGGATATATCAGGGATTTAAGAGAACAGAAAGCCATGATACAGCTGACGAAACAGCAAGCGGGAGCGGAAGCGGCCAGCCGCGCGAAATCGTCCTTCCTGGCCGCGATGAGCCATGAAATCAGAACGCCGATGAACGCCATCATCGGCATGACATACATCGGTAAAAACGCGAATGACCTGATTCAAAAGGACGACGCGCTGGCTAAAATCGAAACCGCCTCAAACCATCTGCTCAAAATCGTCAACGATGTGCTGGATATGTCAAAAATAGAGGCGGACAAACTGGAACTGTCGCCGGTTGAGTTTAATTTTGATAAAATGCTGCAAAAAGTGGTCAATATGATCCGTTTTCCCGTTGATGAGCGGAAGCAGCGGCTGACGCTCCATATTGACAAGGATATCCCGTGTTTCCTCGTCGGCGACGACAGCCGCCTGATTCAAGTTATCATCAATCTCCTGTCGAACGCTATAAAGTTCTCGCCCGAAAAAGGCGAAATACGGCTTTGCGCCGTATTGGCGGGGGAGAAAGACGGCGTCTGTGAGTTGCGGATAGAGGTTTCCGACAATGGGATCGGCATCTCCGCCGAAGCCCAGGAAAAGCTTTTTGACGCCTTTGAACAGGCGGAAAGCGGCACAAGCCGCAAATTTGGCGGCACAGGGCTTGGATTGACCATTTCCAAACGGATCGTTGAGTTGATGGACGGCGAGATAACGGTTGAATCGGAAGAGGGCAAAGGCGCGAGGTTTGATTTCACCGCAAAACTCACGCGCGGCAAATCCAATATCCGGTCGATGCTGGCGCCGGGCGTCAGTTGGAAGAATATGCGGGTTTTGGTCGTTGACGACGAGCCGGAAATACGCGAGTATTTCACCGACTTGTTCCGTCAGCTGAAACTCAGCTGCGATACGGCGGAGGATGGATTTGAAGCATTCCGGATCATTGAGGAACAAGGGTCCTATGACATCTATTTCATCGACTGGCGTATGCGGGGGATGGACGGGATCGAACTGACAAGAAGGGTCAAAGAACACGATAAAGGCAGGCCGTCGGTGGCCGTTATGATCTCGGCGGCCGACTGGACGGCGATCAAGGATAAAGCCCTGGACGCGGGCGTGGACAAATATCTTTTGAAGCCGCTGTTTTCCTCGGCCATCATCGACTGTATCAATGAGTGCCTTGGTTTGGGCGGCGTGGTGCATGAAAAACAGACCGTTTTTTCAGGCAAAAAAATACTGATCGTGGAGGATATAGAAATCAACCGCGAGATCGTGCTGTCGATCCTTGAGCCGACGATGATAAAGATGGAGTGCGCGGAAAACGGCAAGGAAGCCGTCCGGATCTTCTGTGAATCGCCGGACAGCTACGATTTGATTTTCATGGACATACAAATGCCGGAAATGGACGGCTATGAGGCGACGTGCGTGATCCGGGAACTGGATGTTCCCAACGCGCGGACGGTCCCGATCATCGCCATGACCGCCAATGTCTTCAAAGAGGATGTGGAACGGTGCCTAAACGCCGGTATGAACGGCCATATTGGAAAGCCGGTGGATTTTGACGTGCTGATGGAGACGCTCCAGACGTATTTATGAACGATCGATATATAGACAGGCAAAGGGTGTTTTGCCTTATCTGACGGCCTTGCTTATCCGGCTCATCAGTTCCTCCAGTTCATTGATAAACGCGGGGTTATGCTCCTCAATCAGCGCCGCGTCCCCGCGCTTTCCGGCCATCTCCAGCTTCCGCGCGGCTTCGGAGAGGTCGTCCGCGCCGATATATCCGGCCGCGCTTTTCAGCGCGTGCGCGTGGGTCGCGTACATAGACAGGTCGCCGGCGTCAAGGCACGCCCTGATCTTGCCGATTTTTTCAAACGCGTCCTGTATAAACACGGTGAGCAGATAACTGTATTTTTCGGCACAGCCTCCCACCATCGCCAGGCCCTTGCGGACATCCACCCCTCCGATTTCCAAGTCCTTTTCAGAGGGCTTATCCGGTTTCTTTCGATGAATATGCAAACCGTTTAAGACGTTGGCGACCGATATGGGGTTTACAGGGACCGTAATGGCGCTCAGGGCGCCGGCGCCGGTCCGTTCGCCGGGGGCGGCGAGCAGCACCGGCTTGATATCCGGATTCAGCCTTGGGCCTAAGACTTTAAGGTTATCGTATACGGTGTGCGAGGCAAAGATATACGTCCAGTCCCCGTTCCGCATCTCCGCATAGAGTTCCGATTCGGCGGAGACGAGTTTGCAGCGGACGCCGAGGCTCTTCACCGTTGAGAAGACGCCGCCGGCATAGGCTTCGCGCGGCTCACAGACCAGTACGCCCTCGCTCTCCGGTTCGGCCACCGACGCGAGTCTGTCCAAAAGCCAGCCCGCCGGCCCGTCCTCCTCGTTGCTCCCGCATATGTCGTCCGCGGCGGCCTTCACCTCGTCCAGCGCGTTGCCCACCGCCACGCCGATCCCCGCATAGGCGAGCATATCGACGTCGTTGAGATCGTCTCCGAAGGCTGCGATCTCTTCCCGGGCGATCCCCCAGTGCCGCGCCAACTCCGCGACGGCTTTCGCTTTCGCCGCGTCCCGGTGCATGACCATGGCGACGCCGTCGTTGCTCATATACATATGCAATTCTTCCGGGAGCCGCGCCCTGATAAACGCCGCGTCTTCGGGACCGCACCCTTCCACATACAATTTACCGTTATTTGCGTTGACCACAGCTTCCAAACCGCGTTCCTCACAGGCTTTTTGCAAGGCGCGGGCCGGCGGTCCGGGAACCGGGCGGTCGTATACGATCCCGTCTCCGTCCATCGCGCAGGCGCCGTTGTTGACGATCCGTCCGTCGAAGAGTCCGGCGGGGACGATCCGCGCCGCGCTGCAGCCCCTTCCGGTAGCATAGACGATCTTGATCCCCGCGTCCCGGCAGTGGCGCAATACGTCCTGTGTCCGTCCGGAGATAGTTTTGTCGTCACGCAGCAATGTACAGTCTAAGTCGGTGACGATCATTTTGATCATAGGCTCACACCTTTCGGGCAAACAACCAGTTCGACGCGTGCTTGTGCGGGATACCGGACGAATGGCAGTCGAAGACGCGTTCTTCGCACTGCTCGACGTACCAGTCATGGAAATAGGTGAACAGCTGTCCGGAGCGCCACGGATGGGAATGGTCTTCCTTTTCAGGCGGGGCCTCTATGAACGGCTTTTCCACAAAGACTTGGAACGCGGCAAGGCCGCCGCCGTTTACATGGGCTTTATAATTCGCCATAACCTCGTCCCGCAGGTCCGGCTTGATGTAATGCAGCACCCCGCTGGAATACAGTATATCATAATGTTCCTCCAAGCGGTAGTCCCAAAGATCGGCGCGGAAAGTCCGCAGAGGGACGCGCGCCTGATCGGCAAGGCGTCTGGCCTTGTAAAGCCCCGCTTCCGATATGTCAAACGCGCTCACCTCATACCCGCAGCGGGCGAAGAACACCGCGTCCTTGCCCTCGCCGCACCCGATGTCCAGCAGTTTCAGCGGACGTTCGGGCGGCAGCAGTTCCAGCACCTTCAGACATTTCAGAGAAGGCCGCACACCCCAGAAGTACGCCTCTTTCCGGTAATCGTCTTCGTAAAAGGAGGTATCGCCCGAAAAAGCGGAATACCCCAACAGCTTATCGACGCTGATGTTCAGCGCCCGGGCCAGAGAGGGGAGCAGCGCCGTATCCGGCAGCGTCTGCCCTGTTTCCCATTTGCTGACCGCCTGAAAGGTTATTCCCAGCTTGTCGGCAAGCGCCTCCTGGGTCAAGCCCAAATCCTTCCGGTACCGGGATATGTTCCCCGACATGATCTCACGCATAGCAATCATCACCTCAAGAACAGTATGCGCCATAGGCGGCGGGAACGCAATAACCGCGTATTTGAATATCGCGGCCATTCAAACGGCGGTTGAGTCCGGCGGAATCTCTTGCTAATTTATGAGGCTGGGTCTATAATAAATCAAAACGGAGACGGAGGGAAGCCTTGTATGAAAACGTATACCATCGGCATAGATTACGGCACCCTGTCCGCGCGGGCGGTGCTGATCGACGTCTCGTCCGGCGAAGAGCTGGCGTCCGGCGTCTATGAATACCCCCACGGCGTAATGGATGAACGCTTGCCAAGCGGGGCCGCC
>Ga0082212_10006373_pt1 | contig 15889 bp, 13 predicted proteins | sample TergutNt197P3_FD_71548 | JGI IMG/M metagenome (GOLD analysis project Ga0082212, IMG submission 71548) | Neocapritermes taracua P3 segment gut microbial communities from Petit-Saut dam, French Guiana - Nt197 P3 | ecosystem: Host-associated > Arthropoda: Insects > Digestive system > Gut ... | reverse complement strand
CTGAACCAATCGGGTATTCAATGGAAAGTCCTGTGACGGTCTATGGGGTAATGATTCCGTTAAGCGGGAAACGCGCAACCAACAGCCCTGCCATATGCGGGCATCAAGCCTGGCTTCGTAAAAATTCCACTATATCCAAGCCCTTTGGCGGACATCCGGGAAGGTGGCGGGCGCAGCCCCCGGCGCAATTGCCAACGCCAACGCCTTCTATGGTTCGGCCCCGCAGCCCCTGGCCGATGTGGACAGGCTCCCTTACATGGGAGGCGCCCCCGTTGTGCAGGGCGAATACCAGGGCCGCGTAGCAGGCGGAGCAGGCGGAATCCTCATGGATGCGGGCCGCATAGCGCTGAGCGGCCCTGCCGATATGCGCCCGCTCCTTGGGCCTGTCCTCCGGGTGAAGTTCCGTAACCCGGATGTCCGGGCCGGCAAAGCGGCCCACCCCATAATCCCGGGCCAGGCACAGGTAGCGGATTTCCTCGGGATCGATGCCCATTAGCGCCGCGCCGTAGGAATCCAGCAGAACGGGGTCAAAGCCCAGCAGGATTCGCTGGGTGGGAACGGGATTGCCGCCCTCCTCAAAGCTGAGGTCGCCGCAGAGGCTGTCCACCACGTGCAAATCGGGCCGGATGGCCGTCGCCAGGGCCGCAATGGGCTCATGGAGGCCCAGGGTGTGGTAGCGGCGCTTCTCGGAATCCGGAATGCAACCCTTTAGATTTTTGAGGCAGCAGGTGAGAGTGGTTTGACAATGGGCTTTGAGAACGGGAACGTTGATCAGGTAATCCGCCTCCAGGGCTGTCTGGCAGAGGGATAAGGTGAGGCCGGCCAGATTCCGGGCGGTCACGCGGTCCTTCTTGGTGTCCACAAGCCGCAGGCCGTATCGCTTTGCCAGGGTGGCATAACCGCAGACCTCCCAGGCTTGACGGGTACTCCCCCCCACCCAGGACCCCTCCGCCAGGGTAATATTCGTAATGCCGCAGTCTTGAAGAAATTGAAGGATGCCTTCCACCACCTCCGGGTGGGTGGTGGCGCCCTCGCTGGCAGGCTTTGCCAGCACCAGGTTGGGTTTAATGACTACCTTCAGGAAGGGGCGCAGCTTCTCGGCCACACCCGCCGTATCCAGCAGTTCCCGGGTCATAGCCTGAGGATGAATACCGTTGTTGATATAAATAAACGCCATGGGATCAACTCCCCCGTAAAGTGTGGGTTGACATGCGCGCTTTCGCGCCTGGGCGCGGAATGATTATACCTTACAGCGAAAAAACAAACAAGGCTTAAGAAAACTTTACAGAGCCCCATATTTTTGGTATGATATTTTTTAACGGATAAGGAAGGATACCAAAGCGATGGAATCAAATACTTCTGACACTGCAGCAACAGCCCCTACAGGCATTACCACATTGCAAAACCCAGGGAACGGAACTAACAACCATTAGGAGGCACCTTGATGAAAATCGCAATGGACAAACTGTGCATAGTTTTTTCCCGCGCGTTTGATATTATCGAAAAAGAACAGTTGGGCGCAAGCGAACTCCACAGTATGCGTGTGGCCGCTCTTTGCGCACGCATGGGAAAAAAGCTGGGGTTCGACGACGACGCTGTTTCCGGGATCGCTATTTGCGCGATGTTTCATGATAACGCATTGACCGAGTATCACCTCTCGCTGAAGGAAGGCGCGCAGCGCGACCGCAATATGATGCTTCACTGTGAAAAAGGACAGAGTAATGCGTCGTGGCTGCCTTTCAAGGAAAGCGTTGACGGATTTATCCTCTATCACCATGAGTGCGGCACGGGTGAAGGTCCGTTTAAAAAACGCGAGGGTGAATTCCCGTTTGCAGCCGCGCTCATCGCGGCTGCCGACGCGGTTGACGCGCAGCATCATCTGCAAACGGTTTCAACCGAAAGGTTCCCGGTGCTGCTTAACAAGCTTTCAGAACGCGCCGAAACGTATTCGACGCGCGGCGCCATGGATGTTCTGCTGGATACTTTGGACGAAGATGCCTTGGAGAGTCTGCGCGACGAAAACATCTCGCAAACATTGGATGGTTCTTTGCCACGCTGGGAAATGGATATTAATGATCCCAGAATCATTCGCGCCGCGGGTTTTATTTCACGAATAATAGATTACAAATCGGAGTTCACGCAAAAGCATACAAGTCAGATAGCCAATCGTGCATGGTTGTCAGCCGTGCACTACGGTTATGATTCGGAGGAAAAGTCCGCGCTTTTCCTTGCGGCTTCGCTGCACGACATCGGCAAAATAGCCACGCCCATCGGGATATTGGAAAAACCTGGCAAGCTTGATGACGATGAGTTCAACATTATAAAAAATCACGTCAAAAACACTCGCTCTCTGCTCAGTGAAGTTCCAAATCTTGAGCTTATTACGAACTGGGCGGCCGACCACCACGAAAAGCTGGATGGTTCCGGTTATCCTCTGGGTAAAAACGCGGACGCGTTGGACTTCAACTCGCGCCTGATGGCCTGCATCGACATCTATCAGGCGGTTAGCGAGGCGCGTCCCTACCACGCCGCCCGGTCCCATGAAGATACAATGCCGATTCTTTACGATATGGCTGCAAAGGGGTTCATTGATCGTGAAATCGTCAAAGATTTCAACGTTATTATGGCAGAATACTCGATGCGTGATGTTCCTTCTCCAATATGCTGTTGATCGGATGAAATGCTTAATAAATCCCCAAGGAATGCCCGCCGCCGATTGTGATTATATCTCCTGATATATGGTTGGCGGCGTCACTGGCCAGGAACGCCGCCAATGCTCCTACTTCAAGCGGGGTTCCCAATCTACCGCCCGTTGTTTGCCATTGGTTTTTACGCTATATTTTGATGTTATGCGTTGCTTCGGCAGTGTACGGAAATAAACTTCAGAAAGCGCTGATTAATTGCCTGCGCGGGATGAAGCGCAAGGCGCGCGGAGCGCGGGAACCGAGGCATATATGGAAATATGTCGAGGTTACGAGCACCGCGCAACGCCGCGATTCGCCCGCGCAGGCAATTAATCAGCACTTTCTTCATGTAATGATGCAAACCAGGGAGGATTTATGGGAAAAAGCATTTTAATGGTTGACGACGACAAGGATTTGACTTCTTCGGTACAGGCTTTTTTTGAAGCGCGCAACTACGAAGTCCGTGTGGCGCATAACAGCGTTGACGGAAAAGAGAAAATCAAGGAAGCAAAACCCGACATCATTTTGCTGGATGTCATGATGGATACCGACGCGGAGGGTTTCAATATGGCGTTTGATTTGAAAAACAACGCGGACACAAAGGACATACCAATCATCCTTTTCTCGGGATTCACCGATCATCTGAAGGAAAAGTCCCAGTCCTTCGAATTCGTCATGGGGAAAGAGTGGCCGGCTACGGAGTACATCAAAAAGCCCGCCTCGCTGGTAGCCATAAACACGGCAGTGGAACGCTTGCTCAAGTAACGAGCCATAATGTTTAACGCTATTGAAACCATCAAGCAGAAGTGCCGGCGCTGTTATACCTGTGTCCGCTCATGTCCGGTCAAGGCGATACGGATTGTGGACGGTCAGGCGTCAATCGTTCCTGAACGCTGCATCGCCTGCGGGCGCTGTACCACGGGTTGCACCCGGAATGCAAAAACATACGCGTCCGGCGTGGAAAAGACGCTCGCCCTTTTAAACGATGAACAGCCTGTCGCCGCGCTTCTGGCCCCGGCATTTATCGCGGAGTTCGACAATCTCGAACCGGAACGCATATTCACCGCGTTGCGTGCGATTGGTTTCCGTTACGTCGTGGAAGTTGCGCGCGGCGCCGATCTGGTGTCCGCCGCTTATGTGGAACTGCTGCGGCGTGATCCGGAAAGCTCATGGATCGCCACAACGTGTCCGGCGATCGTCGAAAGCGTCAGGAAATACCACCCATCACTGACGAACCGCCTGGCGCCCATAGTTTCTCCAATGATTGCGGTGGCGCTTGAAGTACGCAAAATTTACGGGGAAAACATGCCCTGCATTTTCATCGGCCCCTGCATCGCCAAAAAAGTCGAAGCACGCGATCCGTTGCTGCCGCGCGTTGTCGATGAAGCGCTGACCTTCGTGGAACTGCGCCGCATTTTCGAACAGAAAGGGGTTCAGCCTGAAAAAATGGAACCGTCTGAACCCGACCCGCCGCACGCCGGTATCGGATGTTCTTTCCCTTTGACCGGCGGATTGCTTATCAGCGCCGGACTGGAGTCGGATCCGCTGGACAACCGCTTTGTTGTCGCCACCGGCCGGAGAGAAACCGATGAAGCGCTGACCGACATGGAGGGAAACCGGATTAAAATGCGCCTTGTGGAAGCGCTTATGTGCCACGGCTGTCATTCAGGTCCCGGCATGTCCCGCGTAGCTTCCTCGCACCGGCAGCGCGCCGTAATCAGCGCCTACGCGCAAAAGGCCCGGCGGATACGACCGGCGGCGATGAACCTTGACGGCATGGAACGTGGTTTCACCACCGACGATCGCAGGCTGACGGAACCCAACGAGGAAGATATCCGTAATATTCTGGCGCACACCAACAAGTTTTCGCCGGAAGACGAATTGAACTGCGGGGCCTGCGGCTATCCGACCTGCCGGGTTAAGGCGGCGGCCGTTTTCCACGGGCTTGCGGAAGAAGCAATGTGTATGCCGTTCCTGATTGATCAGGCGGAGCGGGTATGTAATGAACTTCATCTGCCGTGGAAGGACGTCCGTGAGATTCACAAGCAATTGATCAGCACCGAAAAACTCGCGTCGCTTGGACAGCTTGCCGCGGGAATCGCCCACGAATTGAATAATCCGCTAGGCACGATTCTGCTTTATACCGGGCTGATCGAACGCAAACTCGGCGGCGAATCGAAAGTATCAGGAGATATAGACCTGGTGCAGAAGGAAACCCAGCGCTGCAAACGTATCGTATCGGGGCTTTTGAATTTTGCGCGCCAGAATCGCCTGCAATTTACCCGCATCCGGATGAACGCGTATATAGAGGAAGTAGCCGCCAAATCTTTTGACACCGAATCGCTTACGGCTAAAGGCATCCGTCTGCGTACTGAAACCGGAGAAGAGCAAATCGATGCGGATGTCGACAGTGATCAACTGACGCAGGTACTCGTAAACCTGATTCAGAACGGCATCGACGCGCTGGGCGAAAAGGGCGGTGAAGTAGTCGTCACTTTAGGCTTTACCGAAGGGCGCAATCGCATCAGGATAACCGTGCGGGATACCGGCTGCGGTATTCCGGCCGAAGATCAGGATCGGGTATTTCAGCCGTTTTTCTCAACCAAAAATATCGGTCGGGGAACCGGGCTAGGCTTGGCGATCGCTTACGGCATAGTAAAAATACATCAGGGAACCATCTGGCTTGAATCCGCTCCCGGAACCGGAACGACGTTTTTTCTCGAATTGCCTATAATGCAGGCGCGCCAGATGGCAAGTGCGCCTGTATAGTGGTCAAGAATCAGGAGTCAGGGGGCAGGAGTCATAAATTTCAACCATTCACTGACCCCTGATCCCTGAAAATAATATGACGGCAAAGATTCTGATAGTCGACGATGAGGCGGGGATTCGTTCCGGTGTAACCGAAATTCTGACACTGGAGGGATATTCCGTCGACTCCGCGGACTGCGGGCGTTCCGCGCTGAAACTTATCGAAGACAAAACATACGATGTCGTACTGATGGACTATCGCCTGCCGGATGTGGACGGGCTCACGCTGCTTCACGATGTCCGAAAAAAAATCCCGGATATAATGACCTGCATGATTACCGCGTATGCCAATATTGAAACTGCGGTTTTCGCCACGCGGCAGGGCGTTGATATCTTTCTGCCGAAACCGTTTTCTCCCGACGATCTCATAGGCACGGTGAAAACACTTCTCGAATACAAAATACTGCGGAGCGAAGCGGATCGGCTGCGCGCGGTACATGCGGCGAGTCTTCTGGAACTTGCTTCGGAAAAAAGCCAGACACATTCGCTGGTCGCCAACCTGCGCGACGGCGTCATGGTCGTCAACGGCGAAGGCAGGATCGCGCTTACCAATTCCACCGTGGAAAAAATTCTCAGCGCGCAATCCCGCGATCTTCTGGAAAGAAATGTGTCTGAGGTGCTGGCAGATGGGATACTGGCGCCGGCGCTTGCCGCATTTGATCCGGAAAATCCCGCGCCGGTCGTATTCGAAGTCGATACTGAAACCGGGCGACTATTCGTAAAGGTCAACGGATTTTACGACGACGCGGGTAATCGCCTCGGCAACATTATAACGGTCGTGGATATCTCCACCGTGCGGCGAATGGCTCTCGAAAAAGCCCGCTTTACCCGCACGCTTGTGCATGAACTGCGCGCGCCGCTCGGAGCGTTGAAATCGATAATCGAAGTTCTTCAGGATAAAAGCCTGGGTAACACGCTTGACTCATACGCCAGCTCGCTTACGCGGGCCAATGATCGCATCGATAGTCTAAGTGAACTCATTTCCGATCTGCTGTCACTTTCACGTATTGAACACGAAGGCACTGATCAGACCCCGCCACCGCCGTTGGAAGTAGTTCCCGTGATTAATGAAATCGTCGATTTATGGAAGGATCGCGCGGCGTCCGTTCAGATCTGCCTGGAAGTCAATCTTGCGGGAAATTTGCCGCTGTGCGCCATTTTTCTTGACGACCTGCGCACGGTACTCACCAATCTGATTGGAAATGCCGTGAAATATAACCGCCCGAATGGAAAGGTTTTCATTAATGCGGAGCGATCCGCCGAGGGAATTGAAATTGCCGTACGGGATACTGGCATCGGCATCAAGCCTGAAAACATCGACCGCCTCGGTGAGGAATTCTTCCGTGAAAAGAAGCAGGAAACCCGGCAAATCGAAGGCAACGGCCTTGGGCTGGCCATTGTGAAACGGCTCATTCAGCGCGCCGGCGGCCGTTTGCAGATTTCCAGCGTTGCGGGCGAAGGCAGCGAATTTCGTGCCGTATTCCCGGGCTAAGGAGATGTTCAGAAATAAACTTCACATTTTCCTTGTCTTTTTACCAGATGGCTGCGTCAGCGTCACCTCACGTACGGCTAAGTACGCAGCGGTTCCGCTTCCTTGCCATCCAGTAAAAATCCTGCGGAATCTTGTAAAGTTTATTTCTGAACAGCTCCTAAGTCAGTTTCCCAGCAGTTCTTCCAGGATTTCCTGCTCTACATTCAGAAAGCCAAGTGTAATTTTGCCGACCGCTTTGTAAAAATCGGTGGCCGCGCATTTGGCGATATCCGCGCAGAAAGCCGGAATCCATTTCGCCAGGTGTTGTTCGATAAATTCCTTTTGTTCTTTCAGCAGGGCGGATACGCGCATCCAGTCGTCGCCCGCATCAAGCGTTTCTCGACAGAGCCAGGCTAAAAACTCCAGTTCAAGCGCGATGTGGTCTTCCGGAAGCTCCATCGTCGCGGAGCAATGCAATCCATTGGCGTGGTAGACGGCCAGCACCCGATCGCGCGCTTCCTGCATAATAAGGCGTTCTTCGCTTGTGTAGACCGATTCATAAGGACTGGCGACAATGCCTTCAAAAACCCCTGCTCCGAGAAATACTCGCGCGTAATCCACCGCAAGATCGGTCAGCGGATCACTTCCGGGATTGCTCAGCCAGGCCGTCAGCATCCGATATCCTTCATCCAGTTCTGGATCGTCGCATTCCGTCGGGAAACCCATTGCCGAGAGCTGCTGCAGCAACGGCGCGTCTACTTCAATCCTGTAAAGCTGTGCCAGAAAACGGTACAGGTTTTCCCGATTAGCGATTATCGCCGCAAATTCAGACGTTTCGTCTATAAAGCCGACTTCACCCATACAGCTCCCGTGAAGATTTATTCCCGTATTGTTCGCCGCCTGAATCAAAAGAACTCACGAACCGCGCTGCCAAGCGAAAACATTATCACGCGGAAAGCGATGCCGGCAATCAGAACACACATCAACACATACCGTGATTCCGCCAGGAACCCCGGCATTTTCGCGCGCCACAAAATGATGCATGGCGCCAGAAATCCCGGCGCCACCACTCCGATCCAGAAAAGCGGCGCAAGATCGCCCATAAAAACCCTTGCCGTCGAACGAGAGGCATCGGCATAAGGCGCGCGGGACAGAAGCAATATATAAAGCATGGTCAGCCCTATTTGAAGCCCTAGAAATATCGAAGTGATTTTATTCAACGCCGTCTCGGCGGTATTGTCATCCCTGCCGGACATGAGCGCAGCAATACAGAAACATCCCATTACGGCGGCGGATGCCATATACAGAGCCGGCAAAAACGGTGTATCCCATGCCGGGCGCGATGGCATCACATAGGTTTGGCCGACGGAGAAAGCCAGCCACACGGCCGGGATCGCGCCAAGCGTCGCCAGCAGCTTACACACAAGTTCCGCCGCGCCCCGGCGCAGCGCCAATATGTAAAAAATGATAATCAGCCCGAACACGCCGATTAACAGCGCTTCCATAAATATGCCGGATCCCGGTTTTTCAAGCGCGCCGAAAATACGTTCGGGATGCCCGAGATGCAGGGTGCTTGAAACGCCGCCGATAACGAGCGCCGCGAGTGTCAGCACCGCGCCGGGAAACCTGACCTTTTTCACCGCTCCGCCCGTCCATTCAGAGATTGCGATTCCGGTAAAAACGCCTGCCGCGAGTCCGACGAACAGTGTAAAAAATACTAAAGACCATTCAATACTCATGTCAGCTCCTCCATGCGGCAATTTTGGAATGCAGGATGTAACGTGATCTCGGACGGTTGCCCACATCCGGCAGACTGTGAACGTTTTCTTCACCCGCCTGCTTTAAGACACGTGAAACATCGCTGTTCGGGTCGTCGAGGTCGCCGAAAAAGCGCGCCTTGGCGGCGCAGGCCTTGACGCAGGCGGGTTTTTCATCAACAGCCTGCAACTGGACGCACAGTGTGCATTTTTCAACAACCTTCGTTTCTTTGTTGAACGAACGCACACCGTAAGGACAAGCCATCATGCAGTATTTGCAGCCGAGACATTTTTCCCTGTTGATGAGAACAATGCCGTCTTCCTGCCTGTAGGAAGCGCCTGTAGGACACACCTTGACGCATTGCGGCACGTCGCATTGCTGACAGACCGTCGGAAGGAAGTACTGCTCCACATCCGGAAAAGTTCCATACGGCCCCTGCTCTACGACTCTGTTCCACAGGACATCAACGGCAACATCGTTTTCCTGCTTGCACGACACTTCGCATCCGCAGCAGCCGATGCAACGGTCAAGGTCAATCACCAGGGCCAATCGTTTAGTCGCCATGATTACGCCTCCGCCTGTTTTGTGGGATCCGAAGGTTCAGGGAGCCATTCTTTAAAATCTTCAGGTTTGTACCAGACCCCTTTCGGAGGGCCGGATGCCTTGGAAACCCTGACAAGGAATCCCCTGAGCGTGTAGGTTCCGAATACGTCGTTGTACGGCGCATCCTGCTTGGTTAGCACATTGATGTTCATTTCGCGCCAGCCATGCGTGGGCGTATTGAGCGTTTCCGGATTCCAGAAACGTTCCATGTAGACGACGCCTTTGGCGATTCCTTCCGTGATGCGGGCACGGGCGGTAATTTTGCCGCGCAGTGATTCCACCCATGTCCAGTCCTGATGCGCAATGCCGTATTTTTTCGCGTCAACCGGGTTGATCCATATCTCGGGAACCGGATATATCGACCGCAGATACGGAATGTTGCGCAGCGTCGTGTGGTGGTAATAAGGAAGCCGGCCACTGGTAATAACCAGGGGGTAATCTTTTGCAAGCGGCCCCGTCGGGCTTTCGTGAGGTTCCTCAAAATTCGGCAACGGATCGTAGTCTTTTGACGCCGGCGGGAGTTCGTATGTCGAGAATGGCATCCCCGTACGTCCGAGTGTGATAAAAGCGTCGCCGTAAACTTCGCATTTTTTTGAAGCCGTACTGAAACCCTGCGGCTTTCCGGTTTTCGGGTCGATCTGTTTATAAACATAATAACGCTTCCATTCGCCGTAGGGCGCGAATTCGATCGGAGCTTTGGCCGCGAATTCCTTCCATGTCATGCCGATCCCGGACACGCAGAGATTCAGAAATTCTTCTTCGGTATCCCAATAAGGGAAGGAAACCATCTGGTTTGCATCGCCGCCGCCCGGTCCCGCCGGACCCAAAGCTCTTTTTGGATCACACGCCGCCTGGCATCCTTCGTGGCCGAGCGCCGCGCAGCGTTTGGCAAGCTTTGACCAGAACAGCGTTTCGTTCATTGTTTCATAAGTATGCGTGACCGCCTGACGCGCAAACAGCATATTGGCAGAAATGACGGGCAGGTCGGTTTCGAGCCATTCCGTTGCCGGCAGCAGAATATCTGCGTAGGCCGAAAACGAGGTCGGATACATATACATATGAACTATGAAATCCAGTCCCCCTATCGCCGCCGCCCATTCGGAGGCGTTTCCCAGGGTCGCCAGTTTATTACCGGAACGCTCGATCCATACCCGCGGTTTATACGGCTTCCCGGTTTTAATAGCGTCAAGCACGGCGGTCGGCTGGGCGGCCCACCATTGCAGCAGGCCCTTGTGCTCAATCGCACCCAGGCGTTTGAGAAGCTGCTCGTACGACAGCAATCCGCGCAGGTCGGGAACGTCGGCTATTTGCGGCGGTGAAACGAAACGCTGCAGCAGCGATCCCGGACGCTCGACATTGCCCATGATGAGTTCAAGGACGGCATTGCCCATCGCGGATTGCGCAGACAAGGGATTCTGATCGGTGGCGACACCAAGACTGCATCCCGACGGTCTGTCCGCATATATCTTTATGGCTTCCTCGATTTTTGCCGGATCCAGCCAGCAGATTTCAGCGGCCTTTTCCAGCGTATACGGCTCGGCGCGCTCCTTTAGCAACTGAAAAGCGGTTTTGCACGTTCTGCCGTCGATTTCATAAGAGCCTTCGAGGGCGGGATCAATGCGGTCGTTCCACGGAAAGGGCATCGGCTGCGGCGACCGGGTCTTTTGATCCCATACGAGATATTCTCCGTCCTTACACTGAACGGTTGAACATTTCCTTAGGCACATCTTGCTTTCGGGATCGACAAGGAAAGGAAGATTCGTCCATTTCATGACAAATTCTTCATCGTAAAGCTTGTGTTCAATGATGTACCTGATCCACGCAAGCATGAGCGCGGGATCGGTTCCCGGGCGTATGGGAAGCCATACGTCGGCTTTGGCCGCGTCCGCCGTAAGCCGGGGATCGACGACGACCGTACGTACGCCCCGCGCGCGGAGGTCGGAAAGGGCGCGTCCGCCTCCGGAGGGAGAATTGTTTGACGGCGCGGTACCCCACATAACCAGCGATTTCATCGGAGTGTCGTCGGGAAAATAAATCTCAAGGCATTGTGAATCGGCGATGCTTGTGTCGCTTCCCTGGCAGCCCATCTGCCCGCCGTACATCAGCGCGAAAGTAACGGTGCGGGGAAGATAGCATTGCGCGCATCCCGGTTCAAACCAGTTGGGTGTGCCGAAGGCGTTGCAAAACCGCGGAATACTGGGAAACTGTGGATTGCCGCCGCCGCCGGTTGAAGCGAAAACGGTTTCCGCACCGTATTTATCGCGCGTTTCCATGAGCTTTTGGGCGGTTATATCCAGCGCTTCATTCCAGGAAATGCGTTTCCATTTATTTTCACCGCGCGCACCGACACGCTGCATCGGATATTTATTGCGGTTCGGATGGTAAAGCGCCTGGATGCCGGACAGCCCCTTGGCGCACAAGGCCCCCCGGCTCATCGGATATTCTGGATTGCCTTCGAGCTTTATGACGCGCCCGTTTCTGACGTGGACAAGTACGCCGCAGTTGGCGATACAGGCCCGGCAGTTGGTTTTTATAACCTGGGTAATGGATTCGGATTGGGCGTTGACCGATCCGATATTCGTCAACCCTTTATAAGCGATGCCGCCAAGGGCCGCCGCGCCCGTTATGGCGGTCGCTTTCAGGAAATCCCTGCGTTTGATGTTTTTGTGCTCCATACAGTTTTCCCTTTAATTCACAATCCACAATCCAAAATCCAAAATTAATTGCTTCCCAGCCGTCCTTTTTTATTCAGGGCGTCCGCGGCATTTTTGAGGCCGAAGCCTTCAAGCGTCTTACGCGTCGGCCAGCCGTGTTCCCTGTCCCAGCCTTCCAGGGCATAGTAGTGGCTCTTAAAATCCTCAACACCTTTGCGGTCAAGATACATATCCGGAGCGTTATCGTTACGCCATTTCCCGTCTTCATAAATGGAAACTCCGCCGTAAATCGCCATTCCGGACGCGCCGGGCCTGTACATGTATGGGAAGAATACCTCCGCCTCACGGGTTCTACCGTGCATAACACGGATGGCGCGTTCAAGCGTCCAGATTTTTTGTCCCGTCCGCATGGTGTCGGCAAAAGTGTCTTTTTTTCCCGTGACGGCTTTGTAGTAGGCCATTTCGACGTCGGGGCTGACCGAGCGAAGTTCAGGCAGAAGCATTTCACATAACCCTATGGATTCATTCCAGAATCCGGTAAAATGCCGGCCCCATGCCACCTGCTTTGCCTTATGCGGCGAATAGATTCCGGTCTTCCAGGCTTCGTCGCCTTTCCACGCGTAGTTGAACATGAAAATATCATCAGTGTATGGAACGGTCTTTTTGGACAGTTCCGTAAGCGACTGTTCAATGGTTTTACCCGCTTCGGGCGCGCCGACGGGGGCCATAAATCCATGCCATGTCTGATCGCCCGCGGCAAGTATGTAGCCATAGGCCCAGTCTACCCATGGCATCGTCCAGTGACTCGTCGCCCCCCATGCGGGCAGACGCAGCGCGCCGCTTTCCTTGTCGATTTCAAGCCTGCCCCACTTTTCGGCGGCGCGGCAGCAGCCTTCAGCCAGCGCGTCTCCTATCCCCGAACGGGTGGCGATGGCTTCAAGCAGCGCAAGACGAAAACCAAGTTCGCCCCATTGGTCCATAGGCAGCGGAGCGGAATCGATCTGTTTCCCCGGCCCGAGAATTCCCTGATCGTAAAGCGTTTCCAGGTACCAGCCCAATCCGGAATCGGTCGGCACTCCTTTATTTTCAAAAATTGCGCCGGCGCCGGGATTTTTCAGCGTAAACATCGGCGCGTGAAAATGAGCCGACCAACTGCTAAGGCCGTATTTTATCAGCGCCTCGGCGCCCTGATCCGACGCCGTTTGATTAGAGCCGGAAAACCAGCCTGAACATGCGCACATGGTTTCACCGCCGTAATAATTACTGCGCCGCCTGTCGCCGTTCAGGCAGGGAGAACAAGCCGCCGCGCCGGGCTGGGACGCTCTTAAGCCGTGAGCCATATGCTGTAGCCGGGCTTCAATCACTGCCTTTGGATCAGCTACGGAAACATTGCCGGTCCCCGCCACGCTTATAGCCTTCAGATTTTTGGCGCCGAAAACCGCGCCGAAACCGCCCACGCGCGCGCTTATACCGCTGCCTGAAATAAGCGCTGCAAGCCGGGATTTCGTCTCGCCTATCGGGCCGATACAAAGCACCTGCGGACGTGCGGTAGTGTAACTATTATCTACCTGATGCCATTCATCGCCGAAACGGGTTCTGCCGCCGACCATGGAAACGATGCGGTTCTGCGCGGCCCATGTATCCAGTCCCCAAAGTTCTTTGGCTGATTCTATTTTCACCTGGTCGTTGACGATATTGATCCAGACGGGTTCCGCCGCCTTGCCTTCAACTACGACGCCGTCCCATCCGGCCTGTTTCAGCGCGCCTCCAAAATGGCCGCCGAAATTTCCCCGCCAGAATTCACTGGTTGGAAACGTTTCCGGCGACATGCCGCAAACGCTGGTTCTGCCAGCGCCCGGAACGCCCGTAGCCCCCAGCGGCCCGGTCATAATGGGAATAACGTTTCGCGGATCGTAGGGATCCTTCATGTCCCATTCGCCTGGCGCCACGGCGAGATCCCAGAAAATGGCCGTTCCCATTCCATAACCGCCTCCGAATTCTTCATATTTCGCCGTGTCTATGACACCGGTAATTCCGGTGGTCAGATTGACTCTCAGTATTTTTCCCGCATATCCGTTGCCCATCTCATCGCTCCTTAATTAAAGTCCAAACACCGCCTATGGAAGCATTCCCGTTTTCTTAAAATTTCCCAGATTCCAATTTGTGATTTTACTACATATCCGCCCTTCGAAGATAAGCCTGAAATAGAAATATTTTCAGCCGCCGTCACCATGAGCAAGGTGATTTGGCGTTGCCCGATCAGAAATAACGCTGAATGGTTTATAAGAAACTATATGAGCGAATCTAAAGACAAAATAAAGTTGTCTAAAGAAAAGCAGGTACGGACGTTATGGGACGCGGAAGTGGAAAAATGGTGGTTTTCCGTGGTGGATACCGGGGGACGGTCTATGTAGCCGGTTTTCTATCCGGTCCTCCGGTACCGCCATTTCCGATAATATATTCTATGTCAACCGAGTCAGTTCCGAAAACGGCATGGAAAATAGTCACAGACTGGGTGCGCGACATAAAAGGTACTGTCACCGGAGCGGTCGGCGAATGAAGTGAGTAAAAAAACTTCAGGAAGAGCTCAAGGAAGCTGCGGACGGTTCTCTGCCTCCTACTCTATTTCCATTCCCAAATCATTAATCATTTTTAAATCCGTTTCAACATTTCTTCCGGCAGTCGTAAGATACCCGCCGCTCATTACGGCGTTTGCGCCGGCAAAAAAAACCATTGATTGCAAATCTCTCAAATTTGTTTCTCTGCCGCCGCATATTATTATGTCCTGCTTTTGCAAAATCAGCCTGAACAGCGCGATTATTTTTAGTATTTCCGCCGGCAAAAGGGGCTTTGCCCCTTCCAATGCCGCGCCTTTAACCGGTATAAAAAAATTCATCGGCACGCTGTCGACGTCAAGACTTTTTAAAGTAAAAGCCAGCTCGATTCTGTCGCGGAGCGACTCGCCTATTCCAAAAAGCCCGCCGCTGCAAATTTTAAAGCCCAGGGCTTTTGCCCTTTTAATAGTGTTTATTCTTTCATCGCGGCTGTGCGTAGTGCAGATTTTCGGGAAAAATTCCCCGGAGGTTTCCAAATTGTGGTGTACTTTTATTATGCCCGCGTTTTTAAGTTTTAATAAATTTTCATCGGACAGCCGGCCAATGGAAACGCTCAGTTTTTCAACGTTTTTATATCTTTTAAACATATCGCAAAGCGAGTCCGTTTCTTTTTCGTTCAAATAATTGCCGCTCGAAACTATCCCGAAACAGGCCGCGTTTTCCAGCGCTTTGTCCGCGGAGCTTGCGATTTTCACGGATTCAATCAAAGGATAAACTTCAACTTCTGTTTTATTATGCGCCGACTGCGCGCAAAATTTGCAGTCTTCGCCGCATTGTCCGGATTTTGCATTGATAATCGAACAAATTTTTACCTTATCGCCTTTATATTTTTTACGGATTTTTGTGGCCGCATAACAAAGGTCTTCTATTTCAAAATTAAAAAGAAGCAAAGCTTCCTCTTTTGAAATTTCTTTGCCGGCAACAATGCCGATGGGAAGGTTTCGTGTTTCCATATGTGAAATTATCGCGGGAAATAGCCCCTATTGCAAGCAAAAGGGAACTCCCGGTTTTATTAGACAATATGTCAAGGAGACAAAACATGCGCAACGTGTAAAAATGAACTTACCCATACGCATTCCGTTAGGGAAATGCTGATTAATTGTCTGCGCGGGATGAAGCGCAATGCGCACGGAGCACAGGAACCGAGGCATATATGGAAATATGTCGAGGTTACGAGCACCGCGCAACGCGGCGATTCGCCCGCACAGGCAATTAATCAGCGTTTCCTTAGGAATGTGAATCTCGGTAGAAAGAGATGCCCTATTGCGCCGCCGCCGTTCAATCGTTATGAAATAT
>Ga0082212_10006371_pt1 | contig 15890 bp, 12 predicted proteins | sample TergutNt197P3_FD_71548 | JGI IMG/M metagenome (GOLD analysis project Ga0082212, IMG submission 71548) | Neocapritermes taracua P3 segment gut microbial communities from Petit-Saut dam, French Guiana - Nt197 P3 | ecosystem: Host-associated > Arthropoda: Insects > Digestive system > Gut ... | reverse complement strand
GCAACGATCAATATCAGGGCTTGTTCGGCTGTATCGGCGCCGGCGCCACAGTGAAAAATCTGGGGCTTCGAGATGTAAATATCAGCGGAGATGCCGCGAGAACAGGCAGTATCGCAGGGTTCAGCAGCGGGACTGTGGTAAATTGCTTCGTTACGGGCAGTATAGCAAACGGCGGCAACGACACAGGTGGTATCGTAGCGTGTGTCCTCAACGGCAGAGTGGAAAATTGTTACTCTACAGTCACTGTCACCGGCGGCAACGGCACCGGCGATATTGTGGGGGTTAACTCTGCCAGCACAGTGGCGAACTGCTACGCAACAGGCAGCGTATCAGGCGGCACCAATATGGGCGGCATTGTGGGACAGAATAGCAGTGGCGGTACAGTGCAGAACTCTGTTGCGTTGAATAAGAGTATTAACAGCGATGGTACTATCGGGCGTGTAGCTAATACCACTAATTCGGTCGACAACTATGCGCGCAATGATATGACAGATCCCGGCACAGGCAAGTTCGGAGCGTCACGCGGTGCGGCTGATAAAAACGGTACGGACATCAACTCAGGAAACTGGGGCAGCGAAACCTGGTGGACAACGACCAGCGGCCTCGGCTGGGACTTTACCAACATATGGCAAATGGGCGCGAACGGCCTGCCCATTCTGCGCGTCTTCACCGCCAACGGCGTTTCGCAGGGGCATACGGTGGTGCCGTGAGGGGGGAGCGGGGTTAATAATGATGTTTGCAGGAGATAATAACAACTTGATCGTTCAAAACCTGGTACACTATCCTATGCTCGTCAGTAATGCGGCGGCTCCAGTAGCCGGAGAGGTTTTCCTTCAACGGTTCCGGCTTGCCAAGCCCGTGGAAAGGGTCGCGCGCTATATCAATGATGAGCTTACTGAGTTTATCAAAGATTCTTCTGTCATCTTTTTCCCATTGATAAAGCTGAGAGAAAGCGGACTCCTTAAAAACGATGTTCACAACTTCGCTGCCATTTCTCTGGCGCATTGTATCGCCTGTTCGGCAGATTCAAAGGAAATCGTTTTTTCTTCTTTTATCGCCTTGAGCAAATGCTCCCGGTTGGCGGGGGAACTCAAAAGGTATTCGGTTGTATCCTGTTCCCGTACCTCTATTTCAACCACCTGGTTAGGATATGTGTATCTGATAGTGTCGATAAAAGCGCTTTCCAGTTCTCTGGTATCCAGTTTGTATGTTGTTACCATGCTTGACAGTATACCGGAAACAGAAGCAATTGGGAAGAGTATCTATAAGGTAAATACTGCCCAACCTGTATCGCCATGATTAAACTGGAAAAGAAATTTCCTTTGGTAGAAATGCTTGAACGTATTGCTGAAGCCTTGCACATGGACACTACGGAACTCTTTTCAGCAAAATCGCTCCCTGGCGAATCGATTAAAAGCTGCATAAATCCATTTTGATAGAATTCCAGAAAGTAGTGGATAGAAAATTGAAAGAATTATAAATTAAACCAATTGTAAAAATTATTCTTCTATTAATTTTGCCAGCTTTACCTCTTCCCCTGGAGATAGCTCACCCGGTAATATAGCTGGTTCTTTCGTTGTGGGTGGCAATAAAAAACCGCTTTTAAGAAAACGCTGAAAGAGTTCGTCATAGTTTTCGATTGAACCGGTGTAGTATAGATAAATGCCCTGCCACTTCCACACTGAGCTTTTTTTTATGGCTTTGTCTGCTTTTTGAAAACGTGGAGTTCCTCTGTTATGTGCGGCAAGTAAATCGTAGATACATCGTGATGCCGCTTCTAATGCTACCGGGGAAATTGCCTGCGAAGGAGGAAGTTTTTCCAATAACAGCTTTGATGACGCTTGCTCTGTATCAATGGCCAGTACCGCCGGAATGCCGGGTAATGGACAGGGCAACACAGGAAGAAGAACAGGTTCAGAATGTAATTTATTCTGCGATTTTTTATCCAAAAAAGGCCGCCACAGTACCGGCTCCAACTGTGCCTGGTTAAGAATAGTTTCATTTTCATACATACGAAAAGAACGGCCGGGCAGTAATGCAGCAAGCGCTTTGTAAAACCTGTCTTCTGCAAAGTGGGGGTAGGGGGCATAAAGACCCCTTTCTGCATTGTTTTTAATTGCACGAAGCATGCCCGGCGGGTTGTGGCCAAGGATCGCCCGGCCTCCGTATTGCCACAGATCAATTAGCCGGCCTTGCTGTGTATACAGCCGCCAGCCTCTGGCACGGAGTACCCGGGGAACGCATTTTATACCGCATGCCGGACTTGCATTAATGTCTTTAATCATTATTTCCTATTTTGGTAAAGTTTCCGCTTTGGTACAAGCTTAAAAACCGTTTTTCCTGTCCGTTATCAAAGCGCACTTTTACAACGGGACCATCTTCACTTTCGGAAATATCCACAACAGCGCCGTAGCCCTGATCATCGTGGAATATTCTGTCGCCCTGTTTCCACTTGCCGTCTGAAGATGTTTTGCCAAAACTGGCGTGGTTAAAATTATTATGCATGAAACTTCTGTTGTCTGCATTGGTTTTACCGGAGCCAAATGATACCGGGATTTTTCCGATAATCCTTAAGACGGATCTATCAACTTCATGCAAAAAGCCGGATGGCAGCATAGGACTGGTTCTGCCGTACATGCGGCGGGATGCACAGGAACAGAAATATAGTTCGTCCATTGCCCTGGTTGCACCCACATAAAACAGACGACGTTCTTCTTCCAGGTCATCCCCTTTTTTATCTTCCCTGGGAAAAATCCCCTGTTCAAGGCCTGTCATAATTACCCGTTTAAATTCCAGGCCCTTGGTATTGTGCAGTGTGATCAGCGTTACATAGTCGGGATTCGCATCTTTCTTTTCTTCGATAGCCCGCTCCCGGTCCAGCTCTATAAGTTCCATGAATTCAGCAAGCCCTTCCATAGAAGCCGGATAGTCGCTTGCAGCATTAACCAATTCCTGCAAATTTCCCGCTCTCTGGTAAGCGTTTATTTCGTCATGGGATGAGTGGTATTCCGCCAGACCCGAATCCAGGATAAGTGTGGCGGCGCAAACCGATAACCCGGTACCGGCGCGTATGGGGCTGTCTGCGGATTTAACAGCTTTTTTCGCTTCAGCAGCAACCGGTTTCCCTGTTAATTTTGAGCCTGTCCTGGTGTCCGTTGTCAGAAGTGCTTTTGCCTTCTCCATAAAAGCAAAAAAAACTTCAGCGCCTGCCTTTGCCTTAGCCGAAAGTGATACACTTTGCGCTGTTGCTATTATGCCGCCTTCCTGCCGGGGATTAGCATATACGGCTTCGAGTATCTTGTCCTGAGCTGCAGCTCCAATGCCGCGTGCCGGTTTATTAATAACACGGCGGAATGCTACTTCGTCCATAGGATTAAGAAGCAGGGCAAATAATGCCAATGCGTCTTTGATCTCTTCCCGCTCGTAAAATTTTAATGAACCGACAACTTTATACGGGATATTCCGGCGAAGCAACTCTGTCTCAAATTCCAGGGACTGTGCATTGGTACGGTATAATATCGCCCAATCCAGATAACGGGCTAATGCTGTTTTTCCATCTGTATTTTTTTTTACCGAATGCTCGATTAATTCTGCACAGAATGCTGCTTCTTCATTCTGATCAAAAAGAAAAGCCAGTGTGGGAAGTTTACCGTTGCCGCGCTCGGCATGGAGTTTTTTTCCCAGCCTGCCGCTATTGTGATCTACAACCGAAGATGCTGCCGTCAGAATAGGCGCAAAGGAACGGTAGTTCCGTTCAAGCCGGATAATATCCGTGCCGGGAAAACGATCCGAAAACTCAAGAATGTTCCGCACCTCGGCGCCCCGGAAACGGTAGATTGACTGATCATCATCACCTACCACACAAAGGTATGTCTCCGGCCCGGAAAGTCCGGCCAGGAGCATAAACTGGGCAATATTGGAATCCTGGTATTCATCCACCAGGATCACCCTAAAACGATCATGGAAACGCCTTGCGATATCAGGGTTGGTCCTGAGTATTTCTACCGGTTTTTTAATAAGATCGCCAAAATCTGCATTACCGATTTTTTTTAGCCGGTCTTCGTAGCGGGCATAGGTTTTCCTGAATTCCTGCCTGTAATCAATTAAATCCAGTTCAGGATCGTCAGGGGAAAGAAAATAATCTTTTGCCCGGGAAATAAGCGCTGCCATAATTCTGTTTTCCGCACGCGTGGCGTCTTCGTTAATTGTTCCCAAAAGCGACACTGTATCATCATCATCATAAATAACAAAATTGGAATTTAAGCCTGCCAATGCGGCATTACGGCGAAGGAACCATGCGCCAAAAGAATGAAAAGTCCGCATCATTGCATCCCCGGCACGCAGATCGATGGCGCGCGCCCGCTCCGCCATTTCACGCGCTGCTTTGTTGGTAAACGTTACCGCCATAATCGATCCTGGATCAAAGCCGCATTCCCGGATCATATAGGCAATTTTTGTGGTGATCACCCTGGTCTTTCCCGACCCCGCGCCTGCAAGTATCAGGAGGTTTTTGCCGTTGTGAAGCACTGCTTTCCGCTGCTCGGGATTAAGTATTTCCAGATACGAAGGAAGATCGTTTGTCATATTTGGTTACCGTATTATAGTCCGGCTGTTTCTTTTATGCTATAATTTTGCAATGAAGAATGCGGATAGCAATAAGACGATTGCAAAAGTAATTGGGTTGCGGCTTGTGCTGGGGTTGTTTTTTATTTCGGCGCTCATGGTTCTTTTGCTGACAGTGGTGGTAAACCGTCAGATGATCCGGCATGTGGCGATGATCACTGAATCGACCCAGAACCATTTAATGACAGCGGCCCAGTCATTGGCTAAATTCATTAGTGCTGAAGAATTGGATAGATACCATACCATAGAAGACACCCGGGACCCGGAATATCAGGCGATTAAAGAACAGCTTATTCGCTTCTCGGAAGAACATAATATCCTGTATGCCTATTACTGGCGTTCTTACGGCAAAGATGGGCAGCACATTGTAGATAATGATACCGACCCGGATGAACAGGTAGGGCCGTGGAGCATTTTTGAGATAGAGGAAATTGCCCGTGACGGCCTTGCCGGAAATATCGGTGTAACCGATCTGGGAACCTATACCCCGGAATGGGGCGGCCTTATTTCAGGTTATGCCCCGGTATATGACATAGACGGCAATTTCTACTGTGTCGCGGGTGTGGACATTAGCGATGAATTCATTCTTTTACAGCGTAAAGACTCACGGAATATGACGATTCTTCAGATTGCCGCTCTTTTAATTTCGGTAACCTTTGGCGTTCTTAATATGCTGCTCTACCGCCGCAAAGCGCATCAGATAGAAGAGGCGCATGTTAAACTTCAATACTTTAACAACAATCTGCGCCGGGCATTTTCCACGTATCTTTCGGAAGATGTTGTGGAGGAAATTGTCAGCGATCCTACCAGGCTTCAGCTTGGCGGGATAAAACGTAATATGACAGCTATGTTTACCGATGTTAAGAATTTCGCCCACATTGCCGAAGTGCTGGCGCCGGAAAAGCTGGTAGACCTGCTTAATTATTATCTTTCCACCATGAGTGATGTTATTTTGGATCAAAAAGGAACCATAGACAAATATGAGGGCGATGCGATTATCTCTTTCTTTGGGGCGCCATTGGATCTTCCCGATCACGCCCTGCGGGCCTGCTTAACTGCAATTATTATGAAGCGGCTGGAAGCTGAGGTAAATAGCCACATTACCCAAAATATGCTCAGCCCTTCGCCTCTTCATGCAAGGATTGGGATTAACACCGGAGAAATGGTTGTTGGGAACATGGGTACGCAGAAAAAAATGAATTATACCATTATCAGCAATGCGGTTAATCTGGCAGCCCGGCTTGAGGGAGTGAATAAACAATACGGCACCTGGATTCTTACATCGGAAGATACCATACAGGAAACAGGAGATCATCTGATTTGCCGCCGGCTGGACAGGATAAGGGTAGTAGGAATTAACGAGCCGGTTCGTATTTATGAAATACTGGATACGCGGGAAGACGCCCCTGATGCTCTGCATGAACAGGTAAATCTTTTTCACAGCGCCTTGGATCTTTTTGAGTCGCGCAACTGGAAGGACGCTCAGATGATATTTGAACAGGTTCAGAAGCAATTCCCGTCTGATCAGCCTTCGCTTCTTTACTTGACCCGCTGCCGGCAATTTATGGAAAAAGCGCCTGATAATAACTGGGATGGAGTTTTTAGCATAGACGAGAAATAAGGAGCCAGGCAGATAATCAATAACTCCTGAATGGAGGGGTGCTAAACCACCTGGCATGAATAAAATGCCGATCTTGCTAAATCTTATATTTTGGTATATAATTGTTCAATATGGCAAATATGTTTCAAGGGGAGATGGATCCGGAAATTGCAGCACTTCTTGGATCGAATACCACTGCAGCCCCTGCAGCAGTACCGGACTATTCTACTCTTTTTAACGAACGTATAGATTTTAATGACGAAAAGCCGGAAGAAGCCGAACTGGATCTTAATGCAGGGGGCTTTCCTGAGATAACCAAACGTTTTGAAGATAAGCCAAACCCGGCTTTTTCCGATCCTAATTATTACAAAGCGGCCCTTTCCGGGGAGGGCGATAAAGCCCAGCGTGTTCACAATATCTTACAGAAATATGTTGGAACAAAAGATCCCAAGGATAAGGGTGTTTACCGCCAGCAGGTAACCACTGCTTTTTGGGATTTTATGGGGGATATAGCCCGCAAATCTACGGGAAAGCTTCCTGATTCTAAAAAATTCCTGCTGCGTTTTTTTATACTGCATCCGACTTTTCTTAACCCCGATCACCGGGAGCTTTTTGCCAAACTGGTTGTTAATAATGAGATGAATCAACCGGTTTATTATCTGGATGAATGGTTTAAGGCGGTGGGAACGGGTGTTATCAGAAATTCCCAGACAGACGAAGTCAGGGTTTCCAAATCCAGCGCTTCATCCAAATTGCAGGCGCTTCTTGACAAAGCCAACGGCAAGAGGGATGGCGCCCGGAGTCTTTTAAAAGCAAAAGATGAAGAACGGATTAACATGGAACGTATCCTTAGGGATAGGATTAAAGACCTGACAGATCATTATCCTCTTGATGGTTTGCCCGATGTTAATTCCTGTTATACGGAAGTTCAAAAAAAAATATTCAGCGAAGTTCATGAGCTGCTAAAAGGCTTGCTTAAAAACGATCACGATTTGGATATGTTTCTTAGGGATTTCTACCAGGCAGAAGCGGATGTAAAGACTCTGGAAGGAAAAATAGCCGACGAGGGCGGCGGGGAAACAGTTGACATGGGGGCAGTTGATACTGAATTTAATACCATACGGCAAATGGCAAAGATGACCATTGGCCGTCAGGGAAATCATTTTCCTATATTAACCAGTGAATATTTCCGCTGTACCCCAAATGATGTAGCGTACCGGGAAAATGTAATTAGCATACTTTCAAAAATCGAAAGTATTGACCCGGAAGCATTCTGCCGGTCGTATAAAAACAGGCTTAACCGTATTGCTCCCTATGTAGTACTTGTTCCCAGTTATGGGGATTATGGAGTTTGCTGGGAGCCATTTGATCGTTTTAACCGTGCTACCAGCCGCAGCCGTATTGCCCTGCCAATGTATCCAAAAAATCTTTTTATTGCGATTCTTGCGGCTGTAGGGGATCTTCGCTGGCAGGTTGCAAAAGAAAAAGCATCATATTACTGGATGGAAGAAGGCTTAACCGGAAACTACTACCAATGGTTCCAGAAAATGAAGCTAAAGGGAGATCTTAAAGATACCTTTATAGACGATTACATTACCTGGATGACCAAGGAAAGCGAAGCGACTCAGAAACTCGACAAAGAAGTACGGGGTATATTCTGGCGGCACATTCCCTTTGCCCAGCCCATAAAAGAAAAATTAAAAGGCCGCAGTTATACCTACCAGGATCTCTACCAGCGTGATCTGAACCGCGCCATGTCTGACGGTTATTGATACTATTTGTACACTCTTTCTCACTGCTGCTTTTCTTTAGCCGGTTCCTTTTCTTTAACCGGCATAAAAACAGTAACAAGGAGCAGAATCCCAAAGACCACAACAAAAGAATCGGCCAAATTAAATGTAGGCCATCGTTCAAACCCTAAGAGACCGTAAAATTTTACACTGATAAAATCCACCACTCCGTCCGGTCGGAAAACACGATCAATCAGATTTCCAAGTCCTCCGCCGAGTATTCCCGCAAGCGCCCATCGCTGCACTGCGGTAAATTCATCCGACTTAAAGTAGTACACCATTAATAAAACCAATACGGCAGAGGGAAGCAAAATAAACAAAACCGGCTTTAGCCAGTCTGGCAGGTTATGTCCCAGGCTGAATGCAATGGCAGTGTTCCGGACATGGTAGATCCATAAAAAACCATTTTTAAATATATCGGAAATAAAGGTATTATCTTCGGGCCAGTTTTTTACAATGAACGCTTTGGAAAGCTGGTCGGTAACAATTGCAAAAGCTGTAAGGGATATGGGCAGTATTTTTTTATTGATCATGTTTTTCCTTTACAATCCTGTCGGAATATTAATAAATTCTGTATCTATATTAAGTGCTGCAGCGCATTCTGTCATTAATTTACGAACCCCCCAGACTTCCGTAGCATAGTGACCGCCTGCGATCAAATTCATCCGCCCTTCCAGAGCCGGGTGGTAGATACTGTGGCCGATTTCTCCGGTAACATAAAGATCCACCCCTTCTTCCAGAGCCTGGAGGGCTTCAGCCGAAGCGCCGCCGGATATAACAGCACAGTTTTCGTTTATTTTCTTTCCAAACGGAAAAACTCCCAAAGGAAGATTTTCCATAAAGTTAATGGCTTTTACCGCTTCGTCTGTGGTTAATGGTTTTTTTAATTTTCCCATGTACCCGATTTTTTTGCCATGATAGAGGCCGAAAGGTTCAGGGTTTTCTATGTCCAAAAGTTCCGCCAGGGCTGCGTTGTTTCCCAGACGGGGATGCTGATCCAGCGGCAGATGCACTGCATAGAGGGCAATGTTATTATCCAGTAAAAATCGAACACGCTCACGATGAGATCCTTTAAGCGACAGCGGGGAACCCCAAAAAATACCATGATGAACAAAAAGCACATTGCCGCCGGCAGCAGCGCAGCGCTTAAAACTTTCAAGGCATGCATCCACGGCAAAAACTATTTTTTTAATTTCGCAGCCGTCGTTATCGGCCTGGAGGCCATTCATCGAAGAATCAATGCCGGAAAAACTTTCGATGTCGAGTATTGAGCGAAAAAAAGCATCCAGGGCTGCAGTGTTTTTTACTGCCCCGCTGTCTATTTTATTCATGGCTGGAGTATAGTCTGCACGCCGGGAATTTGCCAGACCCCTCCGCGTTCAAGGTAAATGTTATTATCCAGAGGTGTCTTTTTAAGAAGGATTTTTTCCGGCTCGGCAGGATCCAAGACCTCATCCTGGTCATCGCTTTCCGCAGCTCCAGCAGCCGAGTTTTCCAAAATTAAGACGGCAAAATTGGTAATAAGTGAAGCGGTCAGTTCCGGCCAATTACGGTCTGCTTCCGGCGGGCCGGCGCCGCGGAACAAAGAACTAAAAATCGGATAATATTTGGGGCTGGCAGAGTAATCAAACGGGCCGGCGCCGGGAACAGCGGCAAGAAGAGCAGCATTTCCGGAAGCACTAAAAGTACGGCGTATCGTTTCGTAACGGCCTGATTTATCACCAATAACACGGTCGGAAAGCAAAAAAAGCACCGGCAAGCCGGGCCTGGGTATTTTTGTAATATGGGTAATTTTCCGCGGTTTCAGGTTTTCGATAAATTCATATACTTGCGGAAAAAACCTGAGAATGGAATCTGCAGGGGGTACAAGCGGATCCGGCAGCGGATCGCCTTCTAGCGATGAAAGCAGGGGGGCCTCTATCGAAACAATCCCCCGTACCCCGGGAAAAGCGGCCAGGAAATCATCCTGTCCTGCCAATACAGTAAGAGCCGCCCCTCCGGCCCCATACCCTGCCAAAAAAACCATATCTTTATCAGTATTGTCCAAAAGCCTGAGTAAGGTTCTGTTTTCAGACAATTCTCTGAGCAGATAAAGCGTATCCTGCCTTCGGCCCTCTTCCAGTTCACGGCCGCCGGCATTGGCTCTTGTATCATATAAACCCCGGCTTAATGCATTACCAAGGCGGTAAAGGCCGGGAATGCCCAGCCGTACCGGTATTTCATTCCACTCAAAGGACGGTGAATCAAAATGCAGCCTGGAATAGGCAAGTACGGTAAAACCGCGATCCCGCAAGGCCATGCAAACTTCGTCAGTTACGGTAAAGGAGCCGGCTACGGGCGGCAAAAGTATAAGCAATGGCCTAAGCTGCTCTTGATCATTTAAATATCCTGTATCATCGCTGTAAATCCGTACATGGAGTTCTCCTCTTTGCAGGAAAATGGTCTTAACCCCTCCGGTACTAAGGTACGTATCCATTGGCGGGGCAAAATGAACGGTAATCCACAGGGTAAAAATGAAGGCTGCCGCAGAGCCCAGTGTAAAAAGCAGGCCTTTATCCCGGTAAGCATCGCTATGGAGGCTGAAAAACAGGGCAGAAAAGTCCGAAAAATTGGCTATAACAAGGAAAACAGCGAATAGAAGCAGGGGGATACACTCCGGCCTGAAACCGTAAGCGGGAAAAATTCCAATAATAATACCGAGGGCAAGGAGCGGGCAAACGGTTAATCCGGGCAGCTTCCATAATCCCCTGACCAGGGGCCTTACAATTGATAAAAACAGAAAAAAGGCCGCAAAGCATTCGAGGATTATCAATTCCATTATTTTCAGTATAATACCCAAAGAGTCTTGCGTGAAGACGCCGGTTATGATACACTAAGATAGATAAATTTCAGTAAGGAAAATTGGATGCCTGTCCAGGAACTTGTTGTTGATGAAGAAAAGATAAAAAAAGCGGTTCAGTCAGGAATACCCCTGACAATAACCTCCTATACGCTGCCCCACGAAATAGAAGTTTATGTGGAACAGGTGTTAACTATTTTTCTTAAGCAGGTAGACCAGGAAAAGCTTAAAGACTATGTGGTTTACTGTGTTCAGGAACTGGCTGTTAATGCAAAAAAAGCCAATACAAAGCGGGTATACTTTATCGAACGCGGCCTGGACCTGAATAACCAGGAAGATTATAAACTGGGCATGAATACGTTTAAAGAAGATACGCTCGGCAATATTGGGCATTACCTGCAGCTCCAGAAGGACAAAGGACTTTATATTAAACTGATTTTCCAGGTCAAAAAGAATATTATCTATATAGAAATCCGGAACAATATTGCCATTACCAAAACAGAACTCGTTCGTATTCATGACAAATTAGCCCGCTCCCGGCAGTACAATAACCTGGAAGATGCCCTTTCCCAGGTGCTGGATGATTCTGAAGGGGCCGGCCTGGGACTGGTTATCCTTGTACTCATGCTTAAAAAGATGGGACTGGACGAAGACTGTTTCGATATTATGGGGACCGATACGGAAACCATTTCGCGGATTATTATTCCTTTGGACAAAACCCGGCTGGAAAATCTTTCCAACTTGTCCCAAACAATCGTGGACAATGTTAACTCCCTTCCTCAGTTTCCGGATAATATCGTACTCGTCCAAAAGATGATTGGCGACCCCAAATCGGAAATGACCGATATTGCCCGGCAGATTTCCATGGACCCGGCATTGACTGCCGACCTTCTTAAAATAGTCAATTCCGCACAATACATGCTGGCCAAGAAGGTGGACAACATCTCCGAAGCGGTTAAACTGGTTGGTATGCGGGGCATAAAAAACCTGCTCTTTTCTTACGGAACCCAGAAGATACTGGGCGGCGATACCGGCGAGAAAAAAGCCCTTTGGGAACATTCTTACAAAGCGGCATTTTATGCTTATAACCTTGCCAAGAACTTCAAGAAAGATCACAATCTGATGGACGATGCCTATGTAGGAGGCATACTTCACGACATGGGCAAGATTATCTTTGCCAATGTTCACCCTGAGCTTCTGGATAAAATTAAATTATTCTGCGCCGACAAAGGAATGCCGCCTTCGACTTTTGAAGATCTTTCCGCCGGAATGAATCATGCGGAGATCGGCAGCATGGTAGCGGAAAAGTGGAATTTCCCCGAACAGCTGGTTCATGCTATTCAATTCCACCACGATCCCCTGGCCGCTGCTCCCGAAGAACGGGATTTGATTTACACGGTATACCTGGCCAACATGCTCTGTGAATATGAAGTGGGTAATGTCAATTTAGATCAATTTGATTCCCAGGTACTGGATAACTTTAACATCACCTCTAAGAAACAGATAGACGCTTTACTTGAACGTTTCTCCGACGGGTTCAAAAAAGAAAATCAATAGTTTAACGAAGCTATTCCGAAACCTCCCTCCGACCACTTTAAAAAGTGGTCAGATAGACAGGCTTACAGCATTTCTTTATCAGGTTCCTTAAAGAACGTTGCCATGGGATTATTCACCATCAGGATTGGCTGATGTGTTGCGTCCAGCGTATCGCGCCAGAGGTTGCCTTCGGGGTCCACATGGCTGCGCTGGGAAACTACTGCTTTTGTGGGCAGATGAACAAATTCGTTGTTAACCAGTCCTATAACGCATTTGTTTTTTCCTGCCATGGCTGCGTGTGCTGCGGCATTTCCCAGCCGTTCGCAGTATATTGAATCGCTGGGATTGGCCTGGGCTGAACGGATCATGTAGCTGGGGTCAATGTACTTTAAGTTTGTTTCAACTCCCTTATCATCAAAGTATTCGGTTATTTTGTCTTTAACAAAAGTCCCTACATCGACCATTTTAATATTGCCGCCGGCATCGGTCTTTACCTCTTTGATGAGCTGATCCTGCATAGCTCCTTCGGCAACAACAATTACCGCATGTTTGGAACGTTTAAGCCGTTCTTCCAAATGATGAAGAAAACCGTTGGGGCCGTCAAATTCAAAGGGGATTTCCGGTATAAGCACAAAGTTTACTTCGTGGCTTGCCATGGCTGTATGGGCAGCAATAAAACCTGAGTCCCGGCCCATTACTTTAACCAGCCCTATGCCGTTGATCTGCGAATGTGCTTCCATGTGGGCAGCGGTAACCACTTCTACTGCCTTCTCTACAGCGGTTTCAAAGCCAAAGGATCTTTGAATAAAAGAAAAATCGTTGTCGACAGTCTTGGGAATACCAATGTTGGCAATTTTCAGTTTTCGTTTGCCAATTTCTTCTGCAATGTCCAGGGCGCCTTTCTGTGTTCCGTCTCCGCCAATGGTAAAAAGCATATTAAGGTTCAGCCGTTCCATGGTGTCAACAATTTGTGTTACTTCCCTGCCGCCGCCGCGGGCGCTGCCCAGGAACGTTCCGCCGAGTTTATGAATGTCGTCCACTACATCGGGGCTGAGTTCCCTCGTACCAAAGCGGTATTCGGGGAGAAAGCCCTTGTACCCATAGCGTATGCCGGTAATCCGCCGCACTCCGTAACGGTACCAAAGGCAGCGCACAATAGCCCGGATAACATCGTTAATACCCGGACAAAGACCGCCGCAGCTTACAATTCCTGCATGAACATGCTGGGGGCTAAAGTAGATCATTTCCCTGGGACCGGCAGCTTCCAGAACCTGTTTCCGGTCTATTGTTTCCTGTTTACCCAGCTTAGCCACTGTTTCAAGGCGAACATAGCTGTCGTCTTCCACATAGTTGGCTATAAAATCCCCTTGAACCCTGGATAAGGAAATAGGGGATTTAATGGTACAATTTCCCAGCGCTTCTATAGTAAAATCGTAGGCCATGGTTTTTCTCCTCAAATTACTATAACGCATTAAGGGGGATCGCGCAAGTTGCAAAAAAATCCCAATTAAACTCCAAAAACCTTAACGCCCTCGTCGGGGAATTTTTTCTTAACGTCTTCAATGGCAGCTACAATGCCCGCTGCTTCTTCCTGTTCGCACCAGATTACTATGGCAAAGTTTAATTCAGGCCAAACAGCGTCTCCCATGCGGGGGCCGCAGGTGCCGATTCCCAGCACATTGGGGTACAGAGTGTAGTATTTCCCTACTCCGTGTTCTTTAAGAGCTTCCAGAATATTTTCTTCTACCGAATGATTGGCAATTACTTCAACCCTCAGCATCGTTGTCCTCCTCTTCATGAACATCTTCCGCTTTTCTTGATCTTTTTCTTCTGCGTCCTGAGGCTATTTCTTCGCGTCTGGCATATGCTCTGGCTCTCCGTTCATCGTCCTTTTTGTTCATGATTGCATAAATAGTCGGCATAAGAAACAGCGTCATTAATGTGCCGAACGAAAGTCCGCCAAGGACGGTCTTCCCGATTGGGGCTACCATTTCCGATCCTTCTCCGGGGAAAAAGGCCATGGGCAACAGTCCCAAAATAGTCGTTAAAGTGGTCATGAGAATGGGCCGCAGGCGGCTCCCTGCAGCTTCCACGCAGGCGTCTATTAAACCATAACCGCGCTTACGGAGCAGATTGGTATAGTCCACAAGGATTATGCCGTTGTTAACAATAACTCCCAGCAGTACCAATAATCCAACTGCGGTAAGGATATTAAAAATTGTCCCGGTAATCAGATAGATCAGTACAATGCCTATCATGGAAAGCGGTACGGTAAAGATAATGATAAAGGGATCCCTAAATGACTCAAAAAGACTTGCCATAACCCCGAATACCAGGAATGCGGCAACGGTAAGGATCAAGACAAAAGTCCTCATCATTTTTTCCAGTTCTGCAGTATCACCTTCAAAACTGATTATTACATCATCTTCGGCAGGGATTTCCGAAGTGACAAGGTTACGAACCTTGTCGGACAGATCGCTTTGCTTGACTTTTGATGCCCTGCCGGCAGTAACACGAACGACCCTGCTTTGGTTTTCCCGGTTGATTGTCAGAGGGCCGGTTCCTTCCTTGTATGTTGCAAAACTGGAAAGGGGAACCCTGCCGGCAATTTGGCTGTTTATAAAGATATGATCCAGCGCCGGACGTGTACTGCGGTCCGCTTCGGCCAGGATCAGCACAACATCATAATCATTCGAACCGGATTTGTACCTTGTAGCGGTTATTCCGTCAACAGCGGCTTTAATCTCGTTGCCAACCGTATAGGTATTTAACCCCAAAGCATAGAGTTTTTCCCGGTTTATTTCTATCTCGATTTGAGGAAGCCCGTCCAGAAGATCAACCGTGGGTTCTGTCGCTTCGGGAACCTTTTCCTTCATCAGTGCAGCTATACGATCCGCTATAGCCTTGGCTTTAACCAGGTCTTCGGTACGGATAACAATACTTACCGGGCTTCCTCCGCTCATCGAACCGCCGCCGAAACCGCTGCCGAAGGCAAAAGATACCCCGGGAAATTCATTAAAATGACCGCGGAGTTTGTTTTTTATTTCATCCGCATTCATGGTTCTGTCTTTATAGTCAACCAGGTTTATCCGCAGTGAACCGCTGTGTGTACCGCCGGTTCTGGCAAAACCGCCTCCGCCGCCGGCATTAAGAACCAGCTCTTTGTAAGTTGCATTGTCAATTTCCCGTTCCACAATACCCTGAAGCTGCTGCAGGGTTGCCTCGGTTTGGGCAAGAGCTGTTCCCATGGGAAGCGTAGCACTGATCGATACGTTGTCCTCATCCTGCTGGGGCATAAATTCATACCCGACAATTTTAAAGGCTACAACCATGCTCACAACAAATAAAACAGCAAGGGTGATTATTACCAAACCTTTATGGTTAAGTACCCTGCGGACTGCCCGCCGGTACTTTTCATCCAGCCACGAAAGAAAACCGGCAATTTTATTGTCAATCCCGACAAGAGGTCCGGTCAGGGGCTGCTGTTTTCTGGTAACCAGAG
>Ga0082212_10006370_pt1 | contig 15892 bp, 15 predicted proteins | sample TergutNt197P3_FD_71548 | JGI IMG/M metagenome (GOLD analysis project Ga0082212, IMG submission 71548) | Neocapritermes taracua P3 segment gut microbial communities from Petit-Saut dam, French Guiana - Nt197 P3 | ecosystem: Host-associated > Arthropoda: Insects > Digestive system > Gut ... | reverse complement strand
CATGGTGGTTCTGGTAACGCTGGAGACGAAGGTGGGTGATGTGGAGGGGATGATGAATTTCTGTATTCCCTATCTGACCATTGAACCCATTGTCAACAAGCTTTCGGTTCAATTCTGGTATTCCTCGGTGCGCCGGGGGACCACGACGGAGAATATGACAGTGTTAAAGGAGAAGCTTTCAACTGTCGATGTTAATGTAGTAGCAGAGATAGGAAAAATTGATATCCCTGTGCGGGATGTGCTTTCGCTGCGATCCGGCGATGTGGTCCTGCTTTACAATGTACGGGTGGGGGAACCCTTTGCGCTGAATGTAGGAAATAAGAAAAAGTTTCTGTGCCAGCCCGGTGTAATTGGTAAAAAAATGGCCGTCCAGGTTGTTAGAAAAATTGCAGAACTTGAACAGGAAGAATTTGAAGAGCTTGCATCAGAAGGGGAGGAATTATGATACTTCGTTCATATTTGATTATCTTATGCGGCGTGCCGGGAAAATTGGCGCATACACCCGCACTAAGCAGAGGCTATTATGAGTGACGGCGCTCTTTCTCAAGATGAAATAGATGCCCTGTTAGCGGGTGTAGATTCTTCGGCCCTTGGTTCACCTACTCCGGCTCCGGCGGCAGCGGCAGTTGCGTCCGGTTCAGAGGACGAGAGGAAGGCTATTCAGGGTTTTCTTGCCGGTACAATAGACGCTCAGTCGTCAAACCTGTCCATGTTGACCGGCCAGGATGCCAGCTTCGTGGGGCCCAATGTGGTCCCCATGAGCCGGGATGATCTTTTGGTACAGCTTCCCGACATGGTAACCGCCATTAAGGCGGACTTTAATTCCGGTTTTCCCGGGGAGCACGGCTTTATTTTTGCAGAGGAAACCGCCAAGGCCATAGCGTCCTTGATGAATAAAGAAGAAAACATCGAACTGGACGATATGGCCATGTCGGTGTTGGGCGAAGTAGTTTCCCAAATGGTTGGTTCCCAGATTACCGCCCTGACGGATAAAACAGGGAATAAATCTATCGCAGCGGTGGCCCCCGAAGCGGCCAATGTAGCCAAAGCCGTGGCAGCCTTGCCGGCGGGCACTTTTATGTGCGCCAATTACCAGTTAAACCTGGGAGACGGTAAAACTCATCAGCTTTGGGAAGTATTCGGATCTGGGGTTTCTCAGGAAATTGCCCAGGCGCTGAACATCAAGAGCAGCGGGGGAATCCCCGCTGCGCAGCCTGCCTTTGGCGGTATGGACATGGGTGCCATGCCCAACCTGGGCGGTGGAGGAATGCCTGCCATGGGAGGTATGGGAGCTATGGGAGGAGGAATGGGCATGGGTATGATGGGTGCCAATGTGCAGTCGGTTCAGTTTCCTAACCTGATGCCCCAGCCAACAGCTCAGGAACAGGGAAATATCGGCCTAATCATGGACGTGTTCATGGAAATGACCGTCGAACTGGGCCGGACCAGAAAATTAATCAAAGAAATCCTCGGTATGGGGGAAGGGACAATCATAGAGTTGGACAAGCTGGCCGGCGAACCGGTGGATATTTTGGTAAACCACAAACTGATTGCCAAGGGCGAAGTAGTTGTAATCGATGAAAACTTCGGCGTCCGGGTTACCGAAATTGTATCCCCCATGGAAAGGATGGCCTCGGAACAATAAACAGTTTTACTTGGGAGGGGAAAACTGAAACATTTTTTTGCGGCGGTTCTTTTAGCCGCCCTGATTCCCTATAGTATTTTTTCTCAAATCCCCGAAGGTGCCGGGACAATGCCGCCGGCAGAAGCCGTGCCGCCGGACAGGGCTTCCGGGGAAACCATACCTGCGGCAGGCCCGGGAACTGCTGCATCCCGGGCCCAGGAAGAGGCCGTCTTTTCTTTTGATGATGATCCGCCTGCGGAAACCGCCGGAGCTGCTCCCCGCAGTCCATCATCGGCATTTGCGATTTTCCGGATGGTGTTGGTCCTGGCCCTGGTGGCGGGTCTTATCTACCTGGTGGTGTACTTTTTCCGCCGCCTTGGAAAGCCTCAGGTTTCACAAAATCCTCATTTAAAGATTCTTGCCTCCACTCACCTGGGAAACGGCCGTTATGTCCATGTGGTTTCCGTGGGAAAGGAAGCCTGGCTTATCGGTTCCGGTGAGGGGGGAGTAAACCACATTGCCGGTTTAAGCGATCAAGAAGCGGTGGATGCCATGGTTTTGGAGGCTTCCAAAAAAAGCGCCGAAACTCCGGAGCCCTTTAATTTTCAGACACTGGTTCAAAAATTTTCCGGAGGTCTTTCTGCCAAAGAACAAGACCGGCTGGAAAAAATGCGCTCCCGCCGGGAAAGGTTCAAGAGGTTTTAAATGAGTAAATTTCTGTGCCGCCCGTGGTTTTCCCAAAAATGGCTATTCCTGTTGTTTTTGATCCTGTGCGCCTTTCCCCTTTCGGCACAGCCGGAGGTTCAACCCCTGCCGGGGCCGCTGAGCGGTTCCAGCGCTTCCCAGGGAACCGCAGGCATCCCCGCTCCGGGGGGAGGAATGATTCCTTTTATTGATCTAACAGTCCGAAATCCGGAAAATAGCCAGGAAGTAGCCTTTTCCCTCCAGCTTCTCCTCCTTCTTACGATTCTTTCTCTGGCACCGAGTATTATCATCCTTATGACCAGCTTTCTGCGGATTTCCATCGTATTGGACTTTATAAAACGAGCCCTCTCCCTGCAGCAAGTTCCTCCCAACCAGGTAATCATGGGGATCAGCCTCTTTCTGACCTTTTTTATCATGTGGCCCACCTTTGATCTGGTTTACCAGAATTCCTTCCGGCCCCTGTCGCAGGGAGCGATCAATGTTGAACAGGCTTACCGGGAAGCGGAGGGCCCTATGCGGCTCTTTATGTTTCGCCAGATGCAGGGCACTTCCGGCAGGGATAATATCCTGCTCTTTATGGCTATGCGGGGACTGGACCGGCCCGTATCTCCGGCGGATGTACCCACTTATGTGCTCATTCCCGCCTTCATCCTAAGTGAATTAACCAAGGCATTTTGGATAGGGATATACCTTTTTATTCCCTTTATCGTGATTGATATGGTGGTAGCCAGCGCCCTTATGTCCATGGGAATGATCATGCTGCCCCCGGTAATGATTTCCATGCCCTTTAAGCTGATCCTCTTTGTTATGGTGGACGGCTGGAGGCTGTTGACGGATCAACTGGTCCGTTCATTTAATTGATGAGGTAAATCGTGACCTTAGGCGAAGCAACGGCCCTGCTGCGGGGAGGTATTCTGGAAGTACTTTTTCTTGCCGCTCCCCTGCTTATCACTGCCCTGGTGGTGGGTCTGGTGATTGCCATCCTTCAGGCAACTACTTCCATACAGGAGCAGACGTTGACCTTTGTGCCCAAGGTATTTGCAATCCTCCTGATCCTGGCTTTTCTGGGAGGTTTTATGATGACTTCCCTGGCGGATTATACGGAGCGGTTGTTCAGAATGATTCCGGAGACGGTACGGTAAATGATTAATGAGATGTTGAATGCAGCGCCATTATTCCTCCTTCTGGCCGCCAGAGCGCTGGCCATGATAGAAACCGCTCCTCTCCTTTCATCGGAAGCCAATCCCCAAGTTGCCCGGGTGGCCCTGGCGGGTTTTGCTGCCTATGCGGCATTTCCTTCTACTCAGGCAATCAACGTCCAGGGGGTGGGACTTTTTTCCCTAAGTTTTCTGCTCCTCCTGGCGGGGGAGGCGATCATCGGGGTCATCATGGGATTTTTTATTACGATGATCTTTGCCGCCTTTTCTACAGCGGGCCAGTTTTTTTCCCTTCCCATGGGCTTCAGCGCTGCGGAAACCCTGGACCCCCTTTCACAGACAGAAAATCCCCTCATGGGCCAATACCTGAACCTTGTGGCCATGTTGGTCTTCCTTTCTATGAACGGTTTTCGGGAGCTCTTTCTGGGCGGATTCTGGCGTTCCGTCCAATCGATTAATGTAGCTTCCCTGGCTGCAGGCCGGGAGGCGGTAACGGGAATGCTTCTATCCGGCCTTTCCCGGCTTTTTCTGGACGCCATGGTAATTTCACTTCCTATTCTGGGAACCCTCTTTCTTACTTCCCTTTCCACAGGACTTATCTCCAAGGCAGCCCCTCAGATCAATATCCTTACCGAAGGCTTCCCCGTCGCCATCACTGTCGCTTTCATGCTGATCATGGCAACCCTGCCTTTTATGGTGGAAGCTTTTGGCCGGGTGATTGATTCGGGTTTCAGGTCGATAGAAAGCCTCTATATTCAAATTGGTCAGCGGGTAATGGGAGGCGGCGGTATATGATAACGGTATCTATGCCGATCCGGTTTGAAAACAAACTGCTGTATTATCGTACGGCGGATACCGTGCCGCCGGTAATTGATCTTCAATGGTTTGCCGCCGAAGACGAGGGCCGTACCGAGGATCCTACCGAATACAAGATTCGCAAGGCCCGGGAAGAAGGGCGGGTCGCCAAGAGCCAGGAACTGATCGCCGCCATGGGACTGCTTTTTCCTGCCCTGACAATTCTTTTTTTGGGCAGCTACATTCTGCGGACCTGTATGGAAATGTTCCGTTTTTTCTTTACCCGGCTGAATGAATTCAGAGTTGATGACGGTATTGCAGCGGGGGTGTTTTTTCAATATCTTGCCCGGCTTGCCCTGCCCATCATGATTACCGCCATGGCGGCGGCGATCTTTTCCAATGTAATCCAGGTGGGATTTCTTTTTGCCACCAAACCCATTACGCCGAATTTTTCCAAGATAGTTCCCCGTTTTGGACGTTATTTCCAGAGGACTCTGTTTTCCATGGAGGGGCTTTTTAACTTTTTCAAATCCCTTGTTAAAATGGCGATCATAGGAACCGTAGCCTTTGTGTTGATCCGAAGCAATATTCATAGGCTGGCCAATATCCAAACCATGGGACTTTGGAATGGATTCACCATTGTTGCTTCTCTGGCGGCGCAGATGCTTATTATTTCGGCAATCCTTCTCCTCCTCCTTTCCATACCGGACATGATCTTTCAGCGGTGGCAGTTCAAGGAGTCTCTCAAGATGACCCGGCAGGAGGTAAAGGAAGAGCGAAAGATGTACGAAGGGGATCCTCACATCAGGGCCCGGATTCAGCGGCGGATGAGGGAATTCATGGGGCGAAACATGGCGGTGAATGTGGCCAAGGCGGATGTGGTGATTACCAACCCCACGCACTTTGCCACCGCCCTGGAATATGATGAGATGACGATGAATGCTCCGGTGCTGACCGCCAAGGGAGCGGACGAAATGGCCTTCCGGATCCGCAATATTGCCCGGGAAAACGATGTCCCCATGGTAGAGAACAAACCCCTGGCCCGGGCTCTCTATGCAGAGGTAGAAGTGGGCCAGAATGTGCCGGTGATCTATTGGGAGGCAATTGCCCAGATCCTGGCCAGGGTACGGCAGATTGACGAAGAACGCCGGCGCGTTGACGGCATGAGGGCTTAACCATGGCAGATGCTAGAACCATACCGAATCCCGCAAAAGGTTTTTTTGGAAACCGCACCGATGCGGCTATTGCCGTTGCGGTGGTGGGGGTGGTCATGGTAATGATAATCCCCCTGCCAACGGTGCTGCTGGACGCGTTGATGGCCTTTAATATGATCCTCGCCCTCCTTATTCTCCTCATTGTACTCTACACCAGAAAAGCTACCGATTTTTCTTCGTTTCCCACGGTACTCCTGGTATCCACCGTTTTTGGACTTACGGTTAATGTTTCTTCTACCCGGCTCATACTAACCCAGGGATCCAGGTTTGACGGTCGGATGATCCGGGCCTTTTCTTCCTTTGTAGTCGGTTCAAGCGGGAGCGAGGGCCTAGTGGTGGGGTTTGTGATCTTTATTGTGATCATTGCCGTTCAGGCGGTGGTGATCACCAAGGGAGCCACCCGGATTGCGGAAGTGGCCGCCCGGTTTACCCTGGATGCCCTGCCGGGAAAACAAATGGCCATCGAAGCGGAATACAATTCCGGTGCGATTTCCGAAGAAGTTTCTATCGCCAGAAAAAATGACCTTCAGCGGGAAGTGGATTTTTACGGTGCCATGGACGGCTCCAGTAAATTTATTTCCGGCAATGTAAAAGTGGGGATCCTTATCACCGCAGTCAATATCGTGGGGGGGATCATTATTGGCGCCGTAATTCACAGCGAACCGGTCAGCGCCGCGGTGGGAACCTATATTACCTTCTCCATCGGTGACGGCCTCCTTTCCCAGCTTCCGGCCCTCCTGGTATCCACTGCCACGGGTATCATCGTTACCCGGTCAGTTTCGGAAGGAACCTTTGGCGAAGATGTAACCAAGGAATTTTCCCGGGATGCCCGGATCTACGGAATCGGAGCGGCGGTACTTTTGCTCTTTTCGATAATCCCGGGGTTTCCCTGGTATGTTCTTGTCCCCATGGCTTTTTTGCTGGGAATTATTGCTTTCCGGCTTTCCCGGAAAAAGAAACGGGCCTTTGAAGAATCCGTAACCAAGGCGGCAGAAACCGCCAAGCCAAAGGAAGAGATGGAAATGTCCCCGGTGGTACCCCTGGATCCCCTGTCGCTGGAACTGGGTTACGGCCTTATTCCTCTGGTAGACCGGGATAAGGGAGCGGAGCTTCTGGAACGAGTTCAGCGGGTCCGCCGGGAATCGGCGCTGGATTTGGGACTAGTAATCCCCCGAATCAGGATCATCGACAATATGCGGCTGGAGCCCAGTGAATACTGCCTAAAAATAAAAGGGGTCGATGTGGGCCGGGGAAAGATACGCATGGAATACTTCCTTTGCATTAACCCCGGCGGGGTTAAGGATGAACTGCCCGGCGAAAAAACCCGCGACCCCGCCTTTGGGCTCCCTGCTCTCTGGGTCAGCGCCGACCGGCGGGACGAAGCGGAACGGGCAGGCTATACGGTGGTTGATCCGCCGTCGATCATCGCTACCCATTTAACGGAAATTATTAAACACCATGCGGCGGAGATCCTGGGCCGGCAGGAAACTCAGGCAATTCTGGACGCCCTTAAAAAGGATTATCCTGCGGTGGTGGACGAGGCCCTTAAAACCCTCAATCTGGGACTAATCCAAAGGGTGGTTCAAAACCTGTTAAAGGAACAGGTTTCCATCCGGAATATGGTGGCCATCCTGGAAGCCTTGGCGGATTACGGTCCAGCCACCAAGGATATTCAGTTCCTTACCGAAAAAGCCCGGCAGGCACTGTCCCGGCAGCTTTGCCTTCAGTATGCGGATGTGGAAAAAACCCTTCGGGTGCTGACCATAGAACCGGCTTTGGAACAGAAGATCATCGAAAGCAAGATAGAAACCGCATCGGGGGTTAGTTCCGCCCTGGATCCGCCTCTGCAAAAAAACTGGATCAAAGCCCTGTCCAGGGCCGTTGGAGCCGTACAAGAACAGGGCTGGCTTCCGGTAATTCTCTGTTCCGAGGCGGCCCGGTGCCTGGTAAAATCTTCGACCTTCAGGGAACTTCCCGAATTGACGGTGCTTTCGGTGCCGGAAATCGCCGACGAAACTACCATAAAAGTAGAAGTGGTGGGAGAAATCAAAATAGAAAGCGAGGTTAAGTAAGAATGCCTTATTTTACCGAGCAGGCCCGGACCTATGGCAAATGTATGGAACAAATAAAAGCCAAGTACGGAGAAGATATTCGGGTGGTGGGGACAAGAAATGTGATGATGAAAGGTTTTTTGGGCCTTTTTAGCCATGAAGGAGTGGAACTGACAGGAACTTATGGGTACCCTATTTTCGGCAGCGCCGCAGTGCAGAAAGATCGTCCGCTGCAGGTGGATCTGGAAACTGCCAAACGCCAGGTTCTGGCCGCGGCGGGCAAGACAGCGCCAGAATCATCCATGAATGCGGTATTAAAAGAGATTTCCGCATTAAGCGAAACGATTACCCAAATAAAAGAAAAAATGGATACCGCCGTTTCCGCTTCTCCAAATCAAGTCACTCATCCTTCCCTCCAAAAACTGGAAGAAGATTTGCTGTTTAACGGGTTTACTTCCTCTTTTGTTAAAACAATCCTTGACCGGGTCCGCCGGGAAATTCCCCTTCAGGAACTGGATGACTATGAAGAAATTCAGAAACGGGTAATCCTGTGGATCGGGAAACGTATTTCCATTTATCAGGATCCAGAGCCAGTTCTTCAAAGTAAAAAGAAACCCCGGATCATTGTTCTGGTGGGACCCACCGGGGTTGGTAAAACCACAACTCTGGTAAAACTGGCGGTTCACTATGGAGAACTGGAAAGATCCGAAGGGGTTTGGCAGAAACAGGTCAGGCTTATTACCTTGGATTGTTACCGTATCGGGGCAGAGTACCAGCTTAAACGATACGGAGAATTTATGGATGTGCCGGTTAGTACCGCAGAAACCAACGATGATCTAAAAAAACTGTTGGCCCTGTACCGGCAGGACGTGGATTATATTCTGGTAGACACCATCGGCAAGAGCCCCCGGGATTATGCGGAATTAGGCAAGATGAAGGCGGTCTTGGATGCCTGCCCTGCCAGAACGGAAATACATCTCTGTATTCAGGCGTCCACCAAGGCCGCTGATGTTCGGGAGATTTTAAAACAGTTTGAACCCTTTAAATATAAATCGGTGATCATTACCAAGATGGATGAAACCGGCCAGGCCGGTAATGTAATAGGCGTTCTGGCGGAAGAACAAAAGAGCATTTCCTTTATCACCACCGGGCAGGTTGTTCCCACGGACATTGAACGGGCAGAGGTGGTCCGGATGCTTATGAATCTGGATGGTTTTGCCATAGATCGGCCTGTTTTGACCGATCATTTTCGTGCTATCGATGATAAAGGTGGAGAATAACATGGAAGATCAGGCAGAAAAACTGCGGGAAATGATGCGAAAAAAACCCAGCGAAAAACTCTCCAAAAGCGATGATAAAAAAACCAGGATCATCACCGTTACTTCCGGCAAGGGTGGAGTGGGCAAAACCAATGTGTCGGTAAATCTGGCTTTAGCCTATGCCCGGGCGGGACGGAAAGTGGTGGTCATGGACGCCGATCTGGGGCTGGCCAATGTAAATGTGATGCTCAACATGATCCCCAAATTTAACCTCTACCATGTTATTCGCAAACAAAAGACAATGAAGGAAGTTATGGTGGAAACCGAATACGGCATTTCCATAGTGGCGGGGGCTTCGGGGTTTTCCAAAATTGCCAACCTTGACGAAGAGGAACGGCAGTATTTTATTGAAGAGCTTAAGACCCTTTCCTTTGCGGATATTGTGATTATTGACACCTCCGCGGGAGTTTCCAGCAATGTACTGGACTTCGTGGCTGCCGCGGACGATTCGGTGATCATAACAACTCCGGAACCGACGGCAATTACCGATGCTTACGGGATAATCAAGATTATCGCCACAGAAATCAACAGCCTTAATATGGGGTTAAAACTCGTAGTCAATAGGGTAAAAAATGCTGCCGATGCCGCTAAAATAGCCGACCGGATGATCAATATTACCAGTCAGTTTCTTAATTTTAAACTGGAATACCTGGGCTTTATCTACGATGATATTTCTGTGTCCAATGCGGTTTTAAAGCAACGGCCCTTTATGGTGGTGGATCCCAAGTGCAAGGCTTCCCAGTGCGTTCAGCACATTATGGGCCGGATGGACAAAACCGAAATCCAGGATGCCGGGGGATTTGGGAAAATGCTTAAACGAATGTTCAAGGGGGATTCTTAGACCTTGTTCAATTTTAAAATTTGCGGTTTTGCCGCCGGATCAGCCTTTGTCCTTTCCCTGATTATCGGCCTTCTGAGCGGAGTCGGTTTTCTTTCCGTTTTGTTCCGGGCCATTATTTTTGCAATTGTTTTTTTTGTCCTCTCCTGCCTAGTTTTCTGGCTCGTGGCCCAGTTTATGCCGGAACTGCTCAGCGATCCGGAGGATGATTTGGGATTTTCCGGCCCCGGCTCCCGGGTTGATATAAGTGTGGGGGAGGGGCCCATTGTGGGCGCATTTCCCGCGGATAATTCCGAAAAAGTGGATGATATAGCCGGCAGACCCTCTACGATTGCTGCGGCAGCTGCTTCCCCACTAGATCAGGGAGGAAATGAGGGGTATAATGAAAAAAGGGTTTTTGCAGCCGATTTGCGTCCTGCCGCTGGCTCAGCCAGCAGTCTGGATGAGAGCTTTGATCTTGATGTAAGCCTGGGCACGGGAAAAGCAGAGGCTCTTCCTGATATAGGGGGAATTGGGGAAAGCGTGACGGCGGGCAGTACGGAAGAGGTAACTTTTGATTCTTCCGAACCAAGGCGGCCAAAATCTTCTTCGAGAAAATCAGAGATGGCGGGGGATTTTAATCCCAAAGAACTGGCCCAGGCCATACAGACTGTATTAAAAAAGGACGAAAAAGGATAGCCTATGGGGAAGACTTTCTGGGGTTCCGATAAATCCCGTGAGCCTGACTTGGAAGACAAAACAGAAGAAGAACTCTGGATACAATACCGTAAAAAAAAGGATCTCCGGATTCGGGAATCTTTTATTAAGCAGTACGCTCCTCTGGTTAAATATGTGGCCGGTAAAGTGGCAGTGGGGATGCCCCACAATGTGGAATTTGACGATCTGGTAGGGTTTGGGGTTTTTGGCCTTCTGGACGCCATAGATAAATTCGATCCGGATAAAAATGTAAAATTCAAAACCTACGCCGTTACCCGGATTCGAGGGGCGATTTTTGACGAACTTCGTTCTATCGACTGGGTACCCCGGTCGGTGCGGCAGAAAACCAGGGAAGTGGAAGAGGCCATAGGCGCCCTGGAAGCCCAGCTTGGCCGGACCGCCACGGATCAGGAAATCGCCCAATCCATGGGCATGGACGAAAACGAATACCAGAAAGTAATGCAGCGTATCTCCAGCACTTCCATTCTTTCCCTAAGCGATATGTGGTTTTCCGGAGATGAAAACGACAAAGTTTCCATAGGAGACGGCATTGAATCGCCGGCAAGCCTAAATCCGGATGTGATTGTCGAGAAAGAAGAAATTCGCCGGGTAATCATTGGGGCCATTAATGATCTTCCCGAAAAAGAAAAAAAGATCCTTGTCCTCTACTACTACGAAGATCTGACCCTTAAGGAAATAGGCCAGGTTTTGGAGGTTACCGAGTCCCGGGTTTCCCAGCTTCACACCAAGGCCATACTACGGCTCCGTGCCAGGTTGACCAATGTACGGAAGGGCATAGTCTGAACCCGGAAGGGCTGCTAGGCGGAGGAGTTTTTAGCTAATGGTTGATTTTGTCCAGCTTCAACATGCGATGAAAGAACGCCTGGAGCGGGATAGGGCCATACATACCATTGAAGCCGAAGGTGCCACCATGGAAGATGCGGTGGCTGAAGCATCTACCCTTCTTAATCTGCCGATTCGCCGCATTGAATACGAAGTGATGGTAAAGGGTTTTTCCGGTTTTATGGGCACCGGCGCAAAGAAATGGAAGATCAAAGCCTACGAACGGGTCACCGCCGAAACAATTGAAGAAGAAAAAGAAGCCGCCGAGGAAGCCGCCGAGGAAGCCGCCAAGGCAGTGCTGGATAAGGATGGAGAAGTTTATGTGCAGCTCTTCTACGACGGTGCCTACCTAAAAGTAATCCCCCCGGTGAACAAGGGTCGAAAAGCTCATGTTTCTACGGTTAGCCATCTTATTTCCTCCCGGGGTGTTAGCGGCTGCGACATGAGCCTGGTCGAAAAGATCGTTAAGGAAGAAGCAGGAATGTATGTGAAGATCGGAGAGTACCAGCACAACATCGCCGCCGATTCCATGGCCACGGTGGACATTACCGCCGATGAAATGAAGGCGACAGTTACCGTAACTCCTCCGGGCAGCGGCGGCCGCGATATTCCCAAAGAAGCCTACCTTTCCCTTTTACGAAGCAACAAAGTGATCTTTGGCGTCGACGAAGAGGCCCTTATTGCATTTTCCGATAAACCCGACTACAAAGAGCCAGCCCAGCTGGCTGCGGGAATACGTGCTGTTGACGGGAAAGATTCTTATATTCAATATAATTTTGAAACGGATCAAACCAGAGTGCGGCTTAAGGAATCTTCCAACGGCAGGGTTGACTTTAAGGATTTGAATATTATTCAGAATGTGGTAGAGGGCCAGCCCCTGGCGGTCAAAATTCCCCCGGAAGAAGGAACGCCGGGCCGCACCGTTACCGGTAAGGTAATGCCTGCCAGGAACGGAAAGGATATGGCCCTTCCCCTTGGAAAAAATGTCCATGTTGGGGATGACGGCGTTACGATTATTTCCGATATGAACGGCCAGGTAATCCTGGCGGGGGGGAAGATCAACGTAGAGCCTGTTTATACCGTTCAAGGGGATGTGAACATAAAAACCGGAAATATCATTTTTCTGGGGACGGTGATCATTACCGGCAGTGTAGTAGACGGCTATTCGGTAAAAGCGGCGGGTAATATTGAAATAAGCGGCACGGTGGAAAAGGCAGAGCTGGATGCCGAAGGAGACATTATCGTCCATCAGGGTATTACCGGGCGGAGCAGCAGCGGTTCGATCCGGGCGGGACGGTCCATTTGGGCGCGGTTTATTGAAAATTCACAGGTAGAAGCGGGGAACATGGTGGTGGTTTCCGACGGGATCATCAATTCCCATGTAGATGCCTATAAACGGATAATATGCCAAGGCAAACGGGCTTCCATAGTGGGGGGGCGGCTAAGGGCTACCGAGGAGATCAATGCCAAAGGCATAGGAAGCCCTACCAGCGGTACCGAGACAATCTGCGAGGTTGGTTTTGATCCCAAGAGCAAGGAGCAGCTTGAAATCCTCTCGGATCAAAAGGAAGAAATGGAAAAGCAGCTTGAGGAAGTTCAGCTTAATATGCAAACCCTGATCAACATAAAAAAACAGCGGAAAACCCTTCCGGAAGACAAGGAAACATATCTTAACGAATTGATGGACAAACGACAGGAATTAACGGAGGATCTTCAGAAAAATAAGGGTGATATAGAAAAAATACAGGAATTCCTAAACAGCCTTAAGGCCAGAGGCCGGGTTTCTGCGTCCTCAAAGGTGTTCCCAGGGGTCAAAGTATTTATCCGCGATGCCAAAGAAGATGTCCGTAATGAATACCGGGCCGTTACCTTTATATTGGAAGACGGTCTAATAAGGGTGACCAAATATGAAGAACCCGACGAAGAATCAACGAAGGGACCTGATGGCTATATCACCTCTTGATCTTCAAACCCTGTTTACCCAGATGGACAAGGTGGGCAAGCAGGAAGCCGCCCAGAAGGAAGGGGCGGCCATACTCCAGTCCATTCAACATGCAAAAATTCAGCAAGATGTGGATGAAAAGATTCGATCAGTGAATGAGGCCCAGAATATGGGAGAAGGGGCCGAAGCAATTAAAGATAAAAACGGCGGACGGGCGGGACAGGATGAGCGGCAGCGGGATCAATCAACGGAAGCAGCGGAAGAAGCCGAAGAAAGCAATAGCGTAATCCGTGATCCCGATCTGGGAAGAAATATTGATTTTTCCTTTTAGCGTATGAACGGTTTTTTTATTGGGTTTGCCCTGGCCCTGCTTCTCTGGTTTTCTGCCTTTTTGTATCTTAAATCCTTTGTCCGCCGCCGGACCAGCCCGGATCATATCCTGACCCTGCTTCAGGAAGAGGTTCGTCAACTGGAAGCGGATATTGATGAAAAAACCGAACAGGATTTGCAGCTCCTGGAAGAAAAGATCAGTGTTCTTAGGGAAGCCTGTGCAAAAGCGGAACAAATTTGCACCGAAACAGAACGGCGCATTGCCGTTTATGGCCGCGAACTGGAAAGGCGGGAAAAGGAAAACGAAGCCCTGACTGCTTTGGATATGCCTTCGCTCCTGGAAGGGCTAAGAGTAACCAGTTCCCAGCAGGGCGGTATGGCAAGCGGGGGGGGGGCTTTTGTTAAACAGGCAGAAACGGCATACCGGGCCCAAACTGCCCGGCAACAGCCTTCACAGCCATCGGCAGCCCAACAACCGGCGCCGGATCAGTCAGTGCCGGTACCGCAGATTGCCCTTTCCCGGAAAAAGGTGAACATAAAACCACCCCCCATAAAAGACCGCATCGCAGAACTGCACCGGGCAGGGCTTGCTCCGGAACTTATTGCCAAAAGGCTGGGGATTAATTTGGGAGAAGTAACCTTATATTTTAATATGGCCGACACCCCCGAAAGTCGTTAGAAGACTATGCCCAGAGTAACGCCGGCGCTTAAACCGCTGCCGCTGTTGGTAAAGTAATAGGTTATCGGAACATCCAAAAGTACTGGACCAAATTGAAAGCCCAGATTAGCCATCACTTTTGGATTAAGGATCGTGGGACTCATTTTGCCGCCGCCCTTTACCCGAAGATAACCTTGATATGTATCTGAATTGTCATAAATAGGACTATGTAAATTAATGGACATATCGTTCTTTCCAAAAGCAAAATCAGTCCCCAGGCCTACATTAAGGTTAAGGAACTTAATAAGCAGAATTGAAGTATTGACTTCCAGAGGTATAGTATAGGTGGTAACCTGCATGTCAAAATTTAGCGTTGGGTCCTTGGCTGTAAAACCACTGGAATCAGAACCATCCAGGACATAGGTATAGCCCAGGGTAGTTTTTTGGTACAAAAATCCCGTCTCCGCAGTAATGCCCCGCCACTTGAAAACCCCCAGGTCAATTCCTTTTAATAACCGGTAATGAGCCACCATGCCGGTATGTAAAATCTTAAAGTTTATATTTTCTATTAAGTCGTTGGTAAGATTAAAATAACCAAATCTGAGTCCCAGGTAGAGGCGGTCCACGAGGAAAGAAATATTGATTCCAACCTCAGCATTGATGGCCTGTATATTCACTCCAAATTTTAAATCGTGTTCTCTTTCCAGCCTGTCCGCAGTATCCTGGATATCCCCCATGGCGTTAAAAAGACTTCCGGGAAGGCGGAAGCCAATCATGGGACCAATGGTGAAGGCAAAGATATTGTAATCCCCATAGGCCCGCTGGGTGGCTCCATGGCTGGCAAATACCGAAGCATCGGCAAATCCCCGGATAAAATTCTGAGGATTGTCATGGATGCCTTCGATTTCAGTTTTAAAACTGCCAAGCAAGCCGCCATCTATGCCGCCCATGCCGTTGCTGATAAATTCTATTTCCAATGCAAAGGCTTTTCCCGCCAAACATACCAGAAACAGAATTAAGCCAAGTTTTTTGTATGGTTTCATAGGACTTCCTTGTTTTTACTTGTAATTCCTTATAATATAAGGAATTACAAATGCCACCTCGGAGAATTGAACTCCAGACACGCAGATTTTCAGTCTGCTGCTCTACCAACTGAGCTAAGGTGGCGTTTACCATGAAATCTCATAGTAATGCTCTCTTATAGATACATTTCGATGAGTATAGGAATAAAGGTTAAAATCGTCAAGTGTCGATGGAAAAACCAGTTTTTGGCTGTTTTTTTTTCATAAATCTGAGAGCGCTTTTCCAAAAACTGAAATTTCGGAGGAGGCTCATTTTAGTACGTGAATTCCCCGTAATGTTAACAAATTGAAAGAAAGCTTTTTTCAAAGACGGAAAACTGATTTCTCAAGAATGCTATGGTAGGGTTGGTAGTAATACCATACCGCACTATCTTCCTGGTTTTCAATTAAAGATATGGCAAATTAGCCATATCAAACATTCCGAAGCAGATTTTAACCCTCAAAAACACTCCCGCCGGGGGGTCGTATTTCCCGGCGGGGCGCACGGTCATTTATGGCGCAGCATAGCAAATAAGAAGCGTGTTTTCTTTCCCCGCAAGATAAAAGTTTGGAGGTTAACAAATATATAGTGTAATGAGAAAAAAACATTACAAAAGAATTAAATAATTATTATTTTTGTATTGACAGATAAATAGTTC
>Ga0082212_10006369_pt1 | contig 15892 bp, 10 predicted proteins | sample TergutNt197P3_FD_71548 | JGI IMG/M metagenome (GOLD analysis project Ga0082212, IMG submission 71548) | Neocapritermes taracua P3 segment gut microbial communities from Petit-Saut dam, French Guiana - Nt197 P3 | ecosystem: Host-associated > Arthropoda: Insects > Digestive system > Gut ... | reverse complement strand
TAAGGAGTTTCCGTTTGGTAGATGACGTCTCTTTTGGTCTTGTCGCCAAATCCCCAGCCATCGAGGATGATCAGTAATGCTTTTTGTTTTGTCATGAATGATATTTTTTGAGCAAGGGGGCATGCCCCCTTGTTGTATTTGCGCACAAAAGTACGCAAAAATGTATGAGTGGCAATATTTTTTATTAATTCAAAGGTATAACCTGCGTTACCTGCCCTTCAATGGTTGGATGCTGATATACGATATTGTCCGGCCCTATCATGCAAAAACCAACTTTGTTATCTCTCAAATCCCTAGCGTTGAACATAACTACGGTTTCAGTAAAGCTAATTATTTGATATATAGAATAATTACTCAATGCCGTTGGGTTCAGACTAAAAAGCGGTGATGTTGCTCCGGTGTCGAGATTGATGCTTTCACACGAATAACGATCATAAGAACACAATTGATCATTGATAACCCAATAAGGCACAACCGAACAGGGAGTTTTTTGATACGATGTTTCATTAGAAAAATCAATCAAACACAAGGATTCCCAATTTTCAGGATGATTTCCAATATATGAAAAGGCTATTATCCTTCCCTGAACGAAGAAATTTGTAGAATAACTGGGAAGGCCCATTTCTTTAATCTTAATGATTTCACCATCCGGTATTTTATTCAAAGATCTGTATCTGGCGCCATCCTTATCCTCATACGTAATTGCATAAAACACCCCATCCGTTCCTTTCCAGACAGCTTCAAAATTTTGTTCTAAAGGAACTATACTGCCATCTTTTTTTCTAAACTTAAGATTATCATTGTTCCACTCATATTTATAAATGATTTGTCCTTCGTCGTCAACGCAAAATCCATAAATCCGATTACTCTCCGTGGAAAGCTCACTGAACCGAATTCCTGATGACCCCGAAGATGAAACCTGACACAATCCTGTGCTGGCGCCTTGGGTAACATAATAAAAATTTTTATACTTGTCAAATTGTAGCTTATTTTCAGGTATATAGAAACGAAAATGAAAATCATAAGAAGGAAAATACCCGGAAGGTATCGCCTCAACTAATCCGTTTGTTTTGTTCACAAAATATGCCTCATAACTGTACTTGACATAGCTATCTGTCGGGGGAGGGGAGATAGAACTATAATATATAAAAAGATGATCTCCTGCATCAAATACATTGATATGATAATAAGATTCATGTTTCACCTTTTTACCCTTTTTATCAAGACAACTGATCTCATATGCTTCACCCATCAGATCACCGGCTACTGAAGATTTAATGCCGTACAATTTAGATTCTCTCTCTGTCGAAGTGAGTACCAGGGTCTTTGCCTCGTCAATATTTATCCGGTATACGGGGCCAGCCTCGTCGTCATGTTTGCACGACGTAAATACAGTCGCTACAATAAGGACTGTTATCATCAAATAATTCAAAACTACTTTTTTCATGTTGCTTACTCTTTTATGTTGTTTACTATATTTTGGGGATTCATCCCCTTGCTTATCGTGTGCAAAAGTACATAAAAAATAGTAATTCAGACATACTTGTCCGTTTTTTAGTTCCAAAGCACATATAAAATTTTTCACATTCAGTAAATCAAGGCATTACGTTCGAACATTTATAGATTGCTGCTAAAAAAATCGTTTTCGGGCAATACACACCTTGTACTTTTGGGGACTTCTAAAAACTCTCAACGTCATCCTGAACTTGTTTCAGGATCTCTTGTTTCAGCATCTCCTCGGTTTCAGGAGATTGCGGGTCATGCCCGCAATGACGGGAGCGTTACAAACGGGGTTTTTAGAAGTCCTCATATGTCATCTTCTACCGAGCGATGTATTCCTAACGGAATACGGCTTCAGAAAATCAAATCATTGCAGAATAATTATTTTCCGGGTCTATACCTGTCGTTGATTTTAACGCTTTTCAGCCTTACCGTTTCTGCACAGCAGCAGATAACCGTTCAGCTGGCCGGCCGGCCAATAGCCGAACTGTTTGCAGCCATCGAAAAACAGACGGATTATCGCGTTTTTTACGCATCCGAAGTTTCGGATTCATTGAAGGTCTCTGTTGACGAAACCAACGCCGAACCGTTATCCGTCATCCGGAGAGTACTGCGGAATACCAATTTTCAGATGTCGGTGTACAAAAACAAAGTGTACATCATTAAGGAAAAAACTTTAATGGTTACCTTGCCCGAAAGTTTTTACGGAAGGGCTCCGGCCCAAACAGACAACGTTTCGCTCATTTTCGATCGTGAAACCAAGGCAACCTCCGAATCGCTGGTATATGCCGTGGGCAATCCGAACGCGCCATCATCAACAAATGCGGTGATGACGGGCGTTGTCACCAATTTTAAAAACGGCGAACCGATCCCCGGTATCGCCCTGCGGCTCGAAGATCCGCCCGTCGGAACCACCACCGATGCTTCCGGATTTTTTACCATACGCTTGCCCGCAGGCCGGCGCGAACTGATCATTAGCGGCGTAGGCGTGAAAGAGACTAAAAGGCAACTGATGCTTTTTTCCGACGGAAAATTAGATATAGAACTGGAAGAAGAGGTGTATGCAATTTCAGAAGTATCCATTCTGGGCGACAGGACTGACAACATCCGGTCGGTGAGCGGCGGTATGGAACGTCTTCAGATGCGCACCATCAAAAACATACCTACCGTAATGGGCGAAGCCGACGTACTTCGTATTATTATGACGTTGCCGGGCGTGAAAACCACAGGCGAAGTGTCCAGCGGATTCAATGTCAGAGGCGGCGCCACCGACCAGAACCTGATTCTGTACAACGACGGCACCATCTATAATCCGACGCATCTTTTCGGGCTGTTTTCGGCGTTTAATCCCGATGTGGTAGAGAATATGGAACTGTACAAAAGCGGTATCCCCGCCAAATACGGCGGCCGGTTGTCGTCCGTTTTGGAAATCAACAGCAGGGACGGGAACAGTAAGAAATTCGGTGGATCGGCCAGCATCGGGCTGCTCACCAGCCGCCTTACATTAGAAGCGCCGCTGCTGAAAGGAAAAGGATCGTTTATCGCGGGCGGACGTACCACCTATTCGGACTGGCTGCTGGGAATGATTCCCGATAAGAGCGGTTACAACAGCGGAAGAGCCGGTTTTTACGATCTGAACGGGTCGGTGAATTACAAAATCAACGAAAGGAACAGCGTTTATATAACCGGATATTTCAGTCGCGACCGGTTCAATTTCACCCACCGCGATCAATATGCCTACCAAAATACCAACTTTGCAGCCAAATGGCGGCATATTTTCAATCATCAACTCACAAGTAACTATGTGGTGGGTTATGATTATTACCGGCACAGCACCCGTGACACCAGCGATATTTTCAATGCTTACTCGCTTGATTTTTCCATCCATCAGGTATTCGGGAAAGCCGACTTTACGTATTACCTGAATAAGAGCCACACGCTGAATGCGGGTGTGAACGCCATGCAATACAATATGAATCCCGGAAACTTTGAGCCGGCGTTACCCACCTCGTTAGTGAGGAAAGACAGGCTTCAAACGGAAAAAGCGCTGGAATCGGCATTATATCTCTCCGAACAGTGGGAAATATCTCCTGAAATCATGGTGAGCGCAGGTATCCGGTATTCGATGCTCAACGTGCTGGGGCCCCGTTTTTATCATGTCTATTCGCCCGAACATTTCCCTTCGCCGGAAACAATTTTACAAACCGACACGGTCGGGGCGGGCGTACTCAAAACTTACCACGGCCCGGAATTTCGCCTTTCCATGCGCTATATCATCAACGAAAACACATCCCTGAAGGCGGGCGTAAATACGATGCGGCAAAACATTCACAAGATTTCAAACTCCACTGCCATGTCGCCTACCGATACATGGAAGCTGAGCGATATGAATATTGTTCCGCAAACCGGCGTACAGTATGTGGCAGGGCTGTTCCGTAATTTCGCAGGCAACACCGTTGAAACCTCTCTTGAAGCCTATTACAAAACGATGCGCAACTATTTGGATTATCGCGTCGGGGCTGAACTGCTGATGAACCCGCACTTGGAAACGGAAGCGGCAGGCGTGAAAGGCAAGGCTTACGGGGTGGAACTCATGCTCAAAAAAGCGCAGGGAAAGATCAATGGCTGGGTGAGTTATTCATGGTCGCGCACCTTGCTGCACCGGCACGAAGAACTCTCATCGTCGGCAAATTCAGCCGAATGGTATCCCGCTGATTTCGACAAGCCGCATGAAGTGAAATTTGTCGGAAACTTCAAATTAACCACCCGTTACAGTTTTTCGCTGAGTTGTGATTACTCTACCGGCAGACCCATCACCCTGCCGGTATCGCAATACTTTTATGATGGTCGGCAATATTTATATTATTCGGAAAGAAACAAATTCCGTATTCCTGATTTTTTCCGTATCGACGTCTCGTTCAATGTAGAAGCCGGACATCATCTCACCAAAGTAACGCATGGCTATTTCAATATCGGGGTGTATAACCTGACAGGGCGGAAGAATGCATATTCCGTGTATTACGTTTCGGAAGGCCTGCACATTATGGGATACAAAATGTCCATCTTCGGCGTTCCTATTCCGTATATTTCGTATAACATGAAATTCTAAAAAAATATGAAAAGTCTAAAGTTTAAAACCGGATATTTATTGATATTTGTTATATTCAATTTAGTTAATGGTTATGCAGAATATGATTTGCGTGAACGAATCTATCTTCAAACCGACAAGCATCTGTATTTATCCGGCGAACCGGTTCTGATGAAGTTTTTCACGACCAATCCGGAACAGATTCCGGTCGTTTTCAGCAAAATCGCTTATGCGGAATTGGTGAGCGACAGCATTGCGCTGCTACAAATCAAGGTGGAACTGACCGGTGGAACAGGCGCAGGACGAATGTTGCTGCCTGCTGATTTGCCGTCAGGTTATTACCGTATGATCGCCTACACCCAATATATGAGAAATGAGGGCGCCGATGTGTTTTTTGAAAAAAATATCGCGGTGCTGAATACATTTCAATCGGGCTACTATCCTGCTGATGAGGAGCACACACTTCCTAACATGGCTCAACCTGAAACCCGAAACCAAAAACCTGAAACTGTAAACCTGAAACCTGACAAAACCACCTATACCACACGAACACACGGGGAATTGACCATAAGCGGTTTGCCCGAAAATATTCATACGCTTTCCGTATCCATAGCGGGTAAAGAATGTATACCCGTCGCCGAATCAGATATATCACTGTTTCAAAAGAATGTTACGAAAAAACCGGCAGGGTTTTCGGGCATATTTCTTCCCGAATATGAGGGACATATCGTAACAGGTAAATTTATGGATAACCAAACCGGCCGTCAGGCGGCAAGCGATTTAGCGCTATTGTCCGCAGCTGTTTCTTTCCCTGTCGGCGATGGGATTCGTTATTTTTCGGGTCAAAAAACCGGAACAGGGAACGTACGTTTTGCCACATCAGGTATTTCGGGAAGTGCGGAAATAGCTACAGTCGTTTTCCCTGCAGATGACCGGTACCGTGTGGACATTCAATCGCCATTTGTTTTAAACTATGTTCCCCAAAAAATGCCGGCGCTTCAGGTTGGCGCTGCCGATTATGACTACTTGCTTGACCGGAGCGTAGCATTACAACTGTTTCGCTATTTTTCTGATGACTCGAATGAAATTCAGAATATTTCGGAACCTCATTTCAAAATGAAACCAACCAATAACTATCGGTTGGATGAATACACCCGTTTTGCGAGCATGCGCGATATTTTCACCGAATTTATCAGAGGCGCAAGATTTCGCAGCAATGCAGGGAAACAGGAATTATCGGTATTCACAAAAAGGGGCGATGCATACGAATACGGAAACACGCCGCTCGTTCTCTTAGACGGGGTGCCTGTTACCGATCATGAGTTGATTTATCATTACGACCCGCTTACTGTCGAACAAATCAATATTTACTACGGCCCGTGTGCGCTTGGCAGTTCACGGTTCGACGGGATTGTGGAACTCGTTACCTATCGCCGGCTTCATGCGGATTTGAATCTGAACAGGTCAACGCAGGTTATATCATATGAGGGGCCGCAACTGCCTTACCGTTTGAATATTCCGGATTATTCGATAAATGAAAATATTCAAAACAAGACGCCCGACGGTCGTCATACCCTGCTTTGGAATCCCGACCTCAAAACCGATGGAAAAACATCCATCCGCTTACCTTTCAACACCTCCGACCTTACCGGCGAATTTCAGGCAACTGTGGAAGGAATTACCAATGACGGAGTGTTCATCTTTGCGACGGTAATGTTTCAGGTAGAAGAATGACAGATCAACAAGGATATGTACAAATCATCAGATACTTTTCTTTTCCGCACTCCCTATTTTCCATTTTCCGCTTTGCCGGATTTTGAAGTTAGGCTGGCTGAACCTGTTTTCAGGGAAATGCTGCAAATTGCAACGCCTGACTTGAGCGAAGGGATGGAGAAGGGCGAAGACAGAGCGCAATATTCCGCATACCGTTACTATCAACGCGCCTGCACCCGTCCTACGCCGTTTGGACTGTTTGCAGGCTGTTCGATGGGAACTGCCGGGGAATGTACGGAAATACTTCTGTCGGAGCAACAAAAATATAAGCGCACTACGCGGTTAGATATGAATTACATCTGTGCGCTTACGCAACAAATTGAAAAAGACAGGGGCATTCGTGAACAATTGTGTTATTTTCCCAACAACAGCATATATCGTGTCGGCTATCACCTCAGGTATGTGGAATGCCTGTATAAGAAAACAGGCCGCATACACCGTATTACACAGGCTGAAACTTCCGAATATTTGGAAAAGGTTTTAATTTTAGCAAGAAATGGCGCTACATTCACTGAATTGGCTGCAACGCTGACAACTGACGAAATAACCATCGAAGCAGCCGTTGAGTTTATCCATGATCTGATTGATGCACAAGTGCTCATTAGCGAACTTGAACCGTCAGTTACCTGTGTACAACCGCTTACTGAAATCATTACAAGGCTAAAAAGATTGCAAATAGAAAACCGTCAAATTACGGATATATTATCAGAAATCGAAGCGCAACTCATCAGTATTGATCAACTGCCTATAGGCGACACCTGTGATATATATTCTGCCATCATCAAAAATATTGAAAAAACAAAAATAGAAGCAGAAATTAAATATCTGTTTCAGACGGATATGTATAAACCGGTACAACATGCGACCGTCAACCGGAAAATACTCAAGGATATTCAACATACTTTAATCTTTCTGAACAAAATAACCCCGACGCCTACACGAACCAACCTTTCGCAGTTCAGAGAAAATTTTTACAACCGGTATGAAGAACGGGAAATACCCATGCTGTTTGCATTGGACAATGAACTTGGAATAGGATATACAGGCAATACTTCGGGCGACATCAGTCCGCTGGTAGACGATTTGGCAGTACCACGCGAAAACTCACCATCCAATATCTCGCTGTCTCCTTTTCAATCCACCCTGATGCAGAAACTTCAGAAAACATTGCAAAAAGGTGAACAGGTTGTTGAGCTGACCGATGAGGATGTGAAAGGCGCCCAGGCAATGTGGGATGATTTGCCGCCAAGTTTTTCGGTCATGTGTCAGATTTTGAAAGACGATGACGAGGGGCGTTCTTTTTATATGCAAATGTCCGGCGGTCAAAGCGCTGCTAATCTCATGGGGCGTTTCTGTCATTTGGATGAGCAAATTTTGAATCATACACTTTCGATCACGGAAAAAGAAGCACAGTTGAATCCCGACGTAATTTTTGCAGAAATTGCACATTTGCCCGAATCGCGAATTGGAAATATATTGCTTCGTCCCGTCCTTCGTCCGTATGAAATTGCATACTTAGCAAGGTCAGGAGTCGCTCATGAATTTGAAATAAGGCCGGATGACCTGTATATTTCCATCAGAAAAAATCGTATTGTTTTACGTTCTAAACGATTGAACAAGGAAATTATTCCTCACATGAGTACGGCACATAATTACAGTGGTCAAAACCCCATGCCGGTATATCATTTTTTGTGCGACCTGCAACATCAGAACGGTCGCACCGGATTTGGATTTTTTTGGAATGATGCAGCACAGCAATTTGATTATTTACCCCGGGTAGTCTATAAAAACTGTATCCTTTCGCAGGCACGATGGACGGTTCGTGAGAAAGAAATAAAAGCGTTGACAGGGATAAAAGACGGCAGCGAACTTCTGCGAAAAGTGAAAGAATGGAAAAGCAACAGAAATATACCCGGCATAGTTTTGCTTGCCGACGCCGATAATGAACTGTATGTTGACCTGAACAACACTTTAAGCATCCGGGCATGGTTGTCAACAGTCAAAAAACGTCCAATGATTAAACTGGAAGAATTTTTGTTTGATCCGGAAACAGCCATTGTTCAAGGACCGGAAGGCGTTTTTACCAATGAATTTATTTTTTCGTTTTACAGGGAATCAATGGAAAAAAAAGAGTAAAAACATGGAAAACAGGATATTCATACCCGGCAGTGAATGGGTTTATTTTAAACTGTACACCGGCACAAAAACAGCCGACGCGATCCTGAAAAATGAAATATACGGCTTTGTCAGGGAAATGTTGGATGGCGATATTGCAGACAAATGGTTTTTTATTCGTTATTCCGATCCGAATTTTCATATACGGTTGCGGCTTCATCTGAAAGATTCGCGGGATTTCGGCAGCGTATTCAACAGATTTTATCAAATACTGTGTCCGGTTGTCAATTCAGGATTAGTGTGGAACATACAGTGCGATACCTATCAACGCGAAATGGAACGCTACGGGGCCAATACCATTTCATTGGCTGAAGATTTGTTTTTTATGGACAGTGAATTTGTTGTTAGAATGTTACATCAGTTAAATGAAGAAAATCATGAACAACACCGGTGGCAATTGTCAATATCGTTGATCGACAGTTTTTTGGCTGCTTTTTCATTTGAATTGGATCAACGAAAAAAATTACTGGGTACAATGGCTGAAAATTATAAAAAAGAATTTGGTTTTACGCATCATAATATGAAAAAACAGTTGGATGGCAAATACCGTACTGTCCGCAAAGAAGTTGAACAAGTGATGTCTTGGGAAAAAGACGGCTTTCCAGTCAGTGAAAACATAAAAGCGCGTATGAATAGTATCTTACCGATAGCCGGGTTAATCACTGCTATGGAAAAAGCCGGAGAACTTCAGATTTCAATAGATGCACTGCTGACAAGCATGATACATATGAGCACGAACCGATGGTTCCGTACCAAAAATCGTCTGCACGAAATGGTTATTTATGATTTCATGTCGAGATATTACACGTCGGAATCAGTAAAATTGAAAAATAAATCGGAATGTAGACAATAATCCAAAAATTTATTGATTTTTTTGGAATTAAGAAAATTTCTTTTCACCTTTGCCATTTATATAAAAAGTGCCCAATATAAACGACATCATTTTGTAAATATTTATGATTAAATTGAATAACCACATGTTTCATAATCTTAATATATTTTTGCCGCCTCTGCCTTTCATTCCGGAGCATGACAGGCAGAGATTAAAGCGATGATTTTTTCGTTAGAGTGAAACAATCAAATTTTTTATAAATCCTTTAATTTTTTATAAAATGAATAAAAATTTTAAAAAAATTGTTTTCAAAACAGAAGCTGTCTCTAATTTAAATAACAACCAAATGAATGTTGTTATTGGAGGAAGGGGTTTAACAGATGTTTATGAACTTTGTTGGGGTGCAACAAATGTTGGTGCATGTAGTCAACGATGTGGAGAATTTACAGAAATGGGTAACTTCTGCAATGGATTCACTGTATCCTCAGGAACAAGTATCTGTTATGATTTGTGTTATTAAATTTTTTAAGGGTAGAGGCTTTTGGGGGCCTTTGCCCTTTTATTTTCTTCTCTGTCTCCTCCTTTACGGTTGTATCACCAAGTTTGAACCAAAGGGTACAGATGAAACTGAGGGCATTCTTGTGGTAGAAGGTTTCATCACCGACGACGAATCTGTGATTACGTTAAGCCGGAGTAAAGGATTGTCGTATAAAAATGATCCCGAGGATATGATATCTCCGTACCGCGTTACCGGTGCAAATGTTTCAATCGAGTGCGACGACGGAACGCAATGGGTGGCATCAGGTCAAAACTTAGGGGAATATACCGTCGAAACGGGAAAGTTGAATCCCGAACGCCAATACCGGCTGAAAATAGAGGTTGACGGGCATGAATATCAATCCGAATTTGCATGTCCCATGGTTTCGCCTGAAATCGACAGCGTTTTTTGGATGAAAAACAAAAGTGGACAACCTGTGAATATCTATGTTGCTACGTACGCTCCTGATAGCATGGTGCAGTATTATCGCTGGTCATACAGGGAAGTTTGGGAATATGTCTCATATCTTCAAATGGGGGATGGTTATAATCCTTTTTATCCGGATGGTTTTCCTTTCTTTTGTTGGGGCAAAGCAAACAACAGCGGACTGTTACTCGGCAGTTCAGAAAAAACAGTTTCCGGCAAAATAATTCATCAGCTCACCGAAATATTGCCATGGGACGATAAATTATCGATATTGTACCGGATAGATGTAAAACAAAATGTAATCAGGAAACGAGCCTATGATTATTTTGAAAACGTCAAAAAAAATGCACAGCAAGCCGGAAGTCTATTTGCTCATGTTCCATCGGAATTAAAAGGCAATATCACGTGTATTACCGATCCTAAGCGTACGGTAATAGGCTATGTGGATGTTTCGTCAACCACACAAAAAAGACTGTATATTTCTCCTCACGATTATATAGATGTTTACGAACGTCCCAAGGTAGATAACTGTAACGTAGTTTCAAGATACGAATTCTTCTACGCCCACAATATTCAACTGTATGGAGGAAGAATTCCGGAGTATTTTTTAGTATGGGACTGGGATATTTCCGAGCTGACAGGTGATACAATTCCGTCTAAATACGTATTTAATAAATGTGTGGATTGTACACTCTGGGACGGTACAACGCAAAAACCGGCAGACTGGCCAAATGATCACAGCGATGCTCATACTGTACAGGAATAAAAATCAGGAATAACATGAATAGAACAATTTTTTTATTTATCTTTATCTTTTACGGGGGCATCCTGTTAGCTCAGGAAACAACCCTCCGGCAAACGATTATCATGCATAAAAAAAGTTGAACAGCAACAAAATAACGGTATATCTTCAGCGCATATCCGAAACTTTGATGTTTCATTCGAGTTTATTAAGCGAAATCGGACTTTTCACCGGAAAGACGGGCATAGCCATATTTTTCTTTCATTTGGCAAGAAAAACAGGGATTACCCTGTATGAAGAATATGCCAGCGATCTGATAGAACAGGTTTACGAATCCATGTATGAGAATATGCCGGCTGGATATGCCGATGGGGTAGCCGGAATCGGTGTTGGTATGGAATATCTGATCAGACAAAAATTAATCCGGGCAGATGCTGACGAGGTGCTGGAAGATGTTGATAAAGTCATCCTTCATCATACGCAATATCACTTTCCCTCTACGCCGGAAATCAACACCGGAATCACCGGATTTGGGAAATACTATGCGGCGCGTTTGTTCAACAAAAAGCACGTAAATAATGACTACCCATACAAACATCAACTGTTGAGGATCATTCAGGAACTATCTGTATCCGGCAACAATTATGAGGAAATACTCAGCGTCATTCATTTTTTGACAGGCATTGTGCCATTAAAATATGCTCCCGATAACATCCGTGTTTTACTGAATGATGCTGTGAATCATTTAGAAACAAAATTAATTGAAGATATACGTTACGGCGGCTTTCCCAACAGAATCATTCAACTTCTAACTGTGGCAGCGACAATTGTTCAGGTTTCAGAAAAAACCGGCGATAAGACATATTCCGATAAAGCGTATCGTTATCTTCAATCATACAAGCCGGCGATAAATCCACATTTTAATGATGAAACACAAAACGCCAAATTGAAATTGAGCTTTCTCTACCAGTATTTGGGAAAACATTTCGGAGACAACACCTGTTTGCAACTGTCAGAAGAAGGACTGAATGATTATTTATCACAGAAATTGGAACAGCAAATCCCTATGGGATTAATTGACGGATATGCAGGAATGGGTATGTATCTGTTATTTTTAAGCGGACAGCCGGCTGACGATTATTTTGACCTCATTCCATGTTATATTCCTCATAACTATTTGAAAAAATGATTAACCTGTATATTTTCAATGAATGCGGCAGAGGATCAGTATTTGGTATCGGCACCTATATTCATGAACTGATACAGATATTGCCCAAAGATATGTTTTGTACACATATCATTTATTTGAATGCAGATAAGGAAGAAATAATTTTTGAAGAAAAAGAAAGGGTACATCATTGGTACTTTCCTGCGCACCTGTACAGATACCAGCAGGATCATCCGTTTTATGACCGTTATTACAAAAATATTGTTTACATATTGCGTTTGCATATTCAGGAAAAAGAAAATATTGTTTTCCACCTGAACCACAATTCAAATAAAGTATTGGCAGAACAGTTGAAAGCGAAATTTAATGCTAAACTGGTTATAACCATGCATTTTTTCTACTGGTGTTTTGAGTTGCTTGGAAATCTCACCCGTTTTCAAGCCTCACTGCCAACAAATTCTGTTACCAATGATTACAGATTTGCAGAGGAACAGGCATTAATGAATTTAACGGATGGGATTATTTGTCTTTCGAAGTTTTCACATCGAATGCTGGAAGATATATACCGTGTGAGTTCTCCTGTTTCAATGATACCGAATGGTTTATCTGAATTAATGCCAACAGGTCATATGAATAAAAGTATGATGAAAAAAAAATACCAGTTGCCGCCAAAATCTTCCGTAATACTTTTTGTTGGCAGGCTTGAGCCATTAAAAGGATTGGAATATGCGATCAGCGCCTTCAGAAATCTTCGAAAACATATTCCCGATGTTCATTTGGTAATTGCAGGAAACGGTAACTTTGAGAACTATTTAAAAGATTGTGGAAATGACTGGATGAATATCCATTTTACCGGTTTGCTCACCAAAGAACAACTTTTCGAACTCTATGTTTTATCTGATCTTGGAATAATACCTTCATTTACAGAGCAATGCAGTTTTGTTGCCATGGAAATGATGATGTTTGCTTTGCCGGTTATCGGCAGTACTACTACCGGATTGAAAGAGATGATCATTGACGGAGAAACAGGTTTTCATTTACCTGTGTTTGAATACGAAGAAAAAGTTGAAATAGATACATCTTTTTTCGCTGAAAAGATGTTGTATTTACTGCAGCATCCGAAAGAAAGGAAACGCATGGGCGCTAATGCCCGACGACGATATAAAACAGAATATGCCGCAAAAATATTCGGTGAAAGGATGCTAAAATTTTATCAATCTCTGTTTGAGGATGCTTCTATTCGCAATAAAAAAAAGATACTGAGTCACAAAATTGATAAACCACTCATATCTGTTATTCTGCCCGTATATAACGGACATCTATATATTGGCCAGGCAATTGACAGCATTTTACAACAGACCATGAGTGATTTTGAATTGATTGTTATTGATGATGCTTCCACCGACGATACGGTTTCTATTGTCAACTCATACTCAGATAAAAGAATCAAATTATTCAGAAACCAAAGCAATTTTGGAAATTATCCGTCCAGAAATTTAGGGATGAGAAATTCAATTGGAAAATACATCGCTGTCATGGATGCTGATGATATTTGCATACCCGAACGATTTGAAAAACAGGTACAGTTTATGGAAGTTAACAAAGAATTTGGCATTGTGGCGTCAGCGGTCCGGCTTTCAACGGGAAGAGAAATATTTCGTCCGTCAGATACAGAAGTCTTAAAGGCGCTCTTCTTTCAGGAAAATTACCTCACACATCCATCTTTAATGTTCCGTAATGAAATGTTTGAGAAACATCATTTACGATATGATGAACAATATAAATATAGCGCTGATTATGATTTGCTGGTCAGGGCGTTCAGGTATTTCCCGGTAACCGCCATGCAGGAAGTTTTACTTACTTACCGGATTCATTCCGGTCAGATCACATCGGAACATCGACCCTGTCAATGGGAATTTGCCAATCAGATACGTATCCATCAACTCCGTCATCTGAATATACAGCCAACTGCTGAAGAAATAGAAATTCATCTGAGTTTGTTGCATAAAAAACAACCTGACAAAATACATTCAAGCGAAGATTACATGGGATGGACTGAAAGATTGGTATCACAAAACAATAAATTATCATATTTTCACCCATCCATTTTTTCGGACTTTCTACACAAGTTGTTAAATTCTCAACCCAAATAAAAACCTGTCTTGCTTTCAAAATTTCCTTATATTCACCAATTAGATGGTATGGATTGCGGCCCTGCCTGCCTCCGCATGGTAGCAAAACACTATGGCCGCACTTATACCCTGCAAACGCTCCGGCAACTCTGTTTTATCACACGCGAAGGAGTAAGTATGCTGGGTATCAGTGATGCCGCCGAAAGTATTGGTTTTCGAACTACAGGCGTAAAAATTAATTTTGAACAGTTATCCAGTGATGTTCAACTTCCGTGTATTGCCCACTGGAATCAGAACCATTTTGTGGTAGTTTACAAAATAAAAAAAAACAGGGGTGGAACATTCACTGTTTACGTAGCCGATCCCGCACGTGGTCTTGTGAAATACACTGAAGAGGAATTTATGCGTTGCTGGGGCGTTACCAAATCGGAGGGAAGGGATTGCGGTACGGCTCTGTTGCTGCAACCCGGCCCGGCGTTCTACGAAGCTGAAGATGAGAAAAAAGTTGAAGATAGGAATATTGGATTCTTTTTCCGATATCTGCGGCCTTACAAATCACAACTGATACAATTGGTTTTGGGGATGCTCACCGGCAGCCTGTTGCAGATGATTTTTCCGTTTCTCACTCAGGCACTGGTGGATACCGGTATCCGCAACCACAACCTGAGTTTTATTACCCTGATTCTTATTGCGCAATTAGTATTGTTTGTAGCGCGGCTTTCGGTCGATTTTATCCGCAGTTGGATCATGCTCCATATCACAGCCCGTATCAATATCTCGCTTATATCCGACTTCTTAGCCAAATTGATGCGACTGCCCATGAACTACTTCGATACCAAAATGGTGGGCGACATCATGCAGCGTATCGGTGACCACAGCCGTATTGAATCATTTCTTACCGGATCATCGCTTAACGTTATCTTTTCGCTGTTCAATTTCGTTGTGTTCGGCGCTATCCTGGCATACTACAATCTCTCTGTGCTTATGGTATTCCTTATCGGAAATACATTGTACGTTATTTGGATTTTATCCTTTATGCGTTGGCGCCGCAAGTTGGATTTCAAACGCTTTGCGCAGGCGTCGGCAAGCCAGAGTAATGTCGTACAGTTGATTACCGGAATGCAGGAAATCAAACTCAACAACTGCGAAAAACAGAAACGCTGGCAGTGGGAACGCATACAGGTAAAACAGTTTAAAATCAGTATTCAGAGTTTGGCGTTGGGACAGTACCAGCAGTTGGGCTCGGTATTTTTCAGTCAAACCACCGGTATTCTTATTTCGTTCATTGCGGCAAAAGCAGTGGTAGATGGTCAGATGACACTCGGCATGATGATGTCGCTGACTTATATTGTAGGTCAGGTGAGCGCTCCTATTGAACAATTCATCAGTTTTGCTCGCGCCTGGCAGGATGCTAAAATCAGTCTGGAACGTTTGGGCGAAGTTCACCTGAAGCAAGACGAAGACCAGCAAAGCGCCATGAGTTTGACCGAACTTCCACAGGACAAAACCATCCACATC
>Ga0082212_10006368_pt1 | contig 15892 bp, 13 predicted proteins | sample TergutNt197P3_FD_71548 | JGI IMG/M metagenome (GOLD analysis project Ga0082212, IMG submission 71548) | Neocapritermes taracua P3 segment gut microbial communities from Petit-Saut dam, French Guiana - Nt197 P3 | ecosystem: Host-associated > Arthropoda: Insects > Digestive system > Gut ... | reverse complement strand
CGTCCGGGTCCGAGGAATTGAGCATATAATTCATATATTCTTTCGGGCCGCTCATTTTGTGCCGGTTCGTAAGCTTTACAATTTTTGTCGTTACGGTTTCTTTTTTCTTGTCGTCGTAATCTATGCCGAGCTTATCGTATATAAAATCCTGAAGTTTCTTGTATTCCGCCGGGGTTAAATTGCTATCCATCAAATTCCCTCACTCTATAATACACCTGATTTTAATATTTTACAACAATTTTTATAATATTTCATGTACATTTGACGAATAATTTGTTATTTTTATAAGTTTTGCCTTGTAATTTCTGCATTTTCATCATATATTTAACATAGAAAAAACGAGAAAACCAAAAAATCTCTCGTAAGTTTTTTTGGTTTACTTCTTTTCGCTGAGAAGCGTCCCCGCGGAAGACATTTCGCCGTCGCCCATAAATTTATCCATTAGAGTGCGGTTTTCTTTTACCGCTTTGATTTTTTGTTTTATGCCCTGCATAAGAAACGACATTCTTTCACGGTTTATTTCGTCCGCGGATTTAATCGCGTCTAAAACGGTTTTTATCTCCGCAAGAACTTTGGAAAGCTCGCTTTCCGGCGGCAGTCCGGCGATATTAAACCCGCTCAGCTCAGAACCGTAATGCTTAACGGCCAAATCTATATTTTTCATCTTTTCAATAAGCTCTTCTCTGGCGTCGGCATGCGCGGCTATATTGTCCGGCGCGTCTTCTCCGCCGCTGTCCGCTTCGTCTTTTATCCTGAGCGAAACCTCAAGTATTTTTCTTAACACGCCTAATTTTTCTTTGTTTGATTTCAATAGATTTTTAAAATTCTGGTTGTCGGTAATTCCCATAAATTATGTAACCGCCCCCTGAAATCACGCAGTGATTTAACACAAAATTAATTTTTATTTATTGACTTTATTGATTCTTGCCGCCGCTGATTTCATATGCTCTATACGGGCGTTTTTCTCAGCCTGTCTCCATGTATCGCGAAACTCGGTAGTAAAAGTCAGGACTTCTTTAAGTATTTCCTTGTCTTTTTTTACGTTTGCGTCAACAAGCCTCGCCGCCAGAAACTCGTACATTTTAGAGAGCGGTTTCGAAATCTCGAACCTTTCGTCTAAATAGCCGTGAAGCGCGAGATAAATATTTTCGGCTTTGAGTATTGAATTGTGAGAGTCCTGTATATTTTTCTCGTCTATAGCTTTCATGCCTAAATTTATATTTTTTATTATTTCTTCAAAAAGCATAACCGTAACCATGCCGGGAGTAGCAGTATTTATTACCTGTTCTTCATACTGCCGCATAGCATTTATATTTGCCATACGCTATAAATCCTCACTATTAATTATTATATTATCTTAAAATTATTTTTAAACAGCGCGTTTATTATTGTCCGCCGGAGTCAAGCCCGAGTATAGACGACTGCTTGTTTAATTTCGCCATCGCGGTTTCCATTGCGGCAAACTGCTTATAATATTTTGCTTCGGCGGCGTACAGCTTGCTCTGTATTGTCGCTATGGTCTTTTCCATGGCGGACAATCTTTTATCTATAGCGGATTCCCTGTCTATAATAACGTTTGAACCGCCCGTTCCGACTTTCAGAATCAGCGCGCCGCGTTCTTTTTCGTCCATAGTCACGTTTATATTTTTATATAATATATCGGAAAATCTCTGAGCTAATCCCGTGCCGCTGTCTCTCATTTTAATTAAATCGCTTTCGGACATGTATTTTTTAAATCCGTTGTCGTCCAGCATATAATATAAGCCGTTGCTGTCTTTCTGGAAATAATCGTCCATTTTCGCGTTTTTCGGTATCGCGGACTGCTGCGTGAATAAATTCATTACTGAGTCCGGGTCGTTTTCTATCGCTTTTCTCAGAGCTTCTTCGTCAACCGTAAGCCTCCCGAGTTTGTCGTCGAAGTAAGACATGGGCTTGATGCCTATAGAAGACAAAGATACGTTTCCGTTTCCGGTTTCGACCATCGAAGACATAGCCGTGCGGATTGACGTCAGCATTTTTGAAATTGTAGGGTCGTTGTTGAGAAGACCTTTTTTGCCCATTTCATCCCAAAGCTCAACTTCTTTATCGCTCATCGCGGCTTTCTGGTCGTCTGTGAGCGGCAGATAATACGCGCCCTTGTCTCCTCCGGCCCTCGCTTTTTTCTCGCTCAGAAGCCCGCTCAGTTTCTCGATTAAACTGTTGTACTCCGTTATAAAAGTTTTTATCATATCAACGACAGGCTGAGCGTCTACTTTAACAGATATAGCCTCGGTATTATTAAAATCTTCCGGCGTAGCTTTCAGAAGCTCAAGCGTTACGCCGTCTATGTTAACAGTGTTGCTGCTTCTTACTATTTCAGAGCCGTTTACGGTCAGGACGGCGTCTTTGCCTGGTGTTTCGTCGCCGATAGTGCCGTTAGTGTATTTTCCGAACATCATCGACAGGAAATCTGTCTCGTAAGTCGAAGTAGTCCCGTTGCTGTTTTTTACGTCCACGGTTTCGCTAAGTTTTATATTATCCCCGGAGCCCGTGACTTTCGCAGTCAGCGTAAACGAATCCGAGAAAGAAGAATACGACATATTAACTCCCGCCGCGCTTTTGTTCACTTCGTTCATCACGTCTCTTATAGACGCGTTCTTGTCGAAAGCAAACACGACGTCGTTTATCGAAAACCTGATTTTGGCATCACCGGCGGAGGTTGACACGGCTGGGAAAACGTTTCCTATAGCATGGTCTAAATTTATATAATTCTGCTCGTTGCCCGTAAGCCCCAAAGCTGTTCTGACTTCGGTCGAGCCCGATACCTGAACTGTATTGTTGGGCGCGATATCAAAAGACAGGCCGTACTGCGCGCCGGCGGCGGTCGGAGGACCTTCGACTATGCTGTCCGCGTTAATCGAAATTTTCGCTTGGCCGCCCTGCTTACCGAACTCTCTATCTAATTTTTCGTTAATATCTCTGACAAAATCGCCGATTTTTAATTCGCCCCTGCTTATAACTTTTCCGTTTTCGTCTTTAACTACGTCTGCGTAATAATCCTCGATATTATTTGAAAGCGTTACGTTTTTCGTTTCGCCGTTCAGCGTAAAAGATATAGACTGCCCCAGAATATTGTTCGGCCCGCTTTGACTTACGGTCATTGTGAGGCTTTTTGAAATTTGCTGAGCGCCGGCCGTAGAAATTGTCTGCGCTGTCGCAAGCTGCGTAATGCTGTTCACGGTAACCGCAGAGTTTAATCCGCTGCTCGTAGCCGTCGCTTTAAAATACTGCGACATGCTTTCCGGCACGGAAACCGCCGTCGTTTTAAAATTGCTTGCCCTCATCATGTTTGTAGGGCTTAATACGTCGAGAAATTTGCCCTGAAAATCGGTCATTGTATTTATAACCGAACGGTAAGCGTCTTTCTGCCAGTTTAAGAGAGCTTTCTGCTGCTTGACTTTATCGAGCTTAGACTGGTGATTCATAAGCATTTTTTTGACCATAGAGTCAATGTCAAGCCCCGAAACGAGTCCGGCCATTCTCATTGAATTTATTCTTGATATGTTACTCATGTTAAGTTCCTCCTTAAAAAATTAAGAAAATAAGAATTAAAATATTAAGTAGAATATTCAGATTATATATTATATATCGGCAGAACCGAAAAAAATTTAATACGCAAGCGATTAAATATCTTTTGTTCCTTTGGCTATGGCTTTTATCCTGTATATTCCGGAATTGGCAAATATTTCGACCGTTCTGCCGTAATTCAAGCCTACGTCGTGGGCTACTATTCTTATTCTCAGCTTTTGCAGAGCCTCTTTTGCCTGCGCGACATTTCTTTCGCCTATGTTAAACTGCGCGCTCGCGCCGCTCAGAGAGAACATCTGAGCCCCGCCCGCAATCTTGGCGACAAGGTTAAAAGCCGACGCTCCCGCCCTTTCCATTCTTCTGACAAGCTCTGGCACGGCCGTGTCAACGTACTTCATGACGTTTATGTTCCCGTCGCGCACGTCCGCGCTCGAGGGCATAAGAACATGGGCAAGCCCCGCTATTTTCCGTACATCGTCATAAAGCGCGACCCCCACGCACGACCCGAGTGCATAAGTTATTATAGAATCGTCGCCTTTTACGACGTTCATATCTGAAATGCCGATAACAACGCTTCCCATACTATACATCCATCCCAAAAACCTGAAAGATTTTTTTCAAATATCCCACTTCGGGAATTAATAAAAGATAACTCGTGACTTTATTGCTGCCGTTTATAAATCCGTCCTGAATAAACAGCGCTTTGTCGCCGTATTTTTCAATCTCGACGGCGGGAACGTTTAAAAGAGCCCCGGCCATGTCTATGGCGATGCTCGGCGGGGACAGCGCAATTTTAAAATTTGTCATCTGGGATATTGCCCCCATATACGCGCTGACCATTATATTTCCGACTTCTTTTATAGCCGAAATATCCATTTCGCCGAGGTCCTCGAATTTATCGAAGTTTTTTCCCATGAGAACGTTCAATACAAGATGCGCGAACTGTTTTTCAGTTATGAACATCATCATGCCCTCAAATTCCTGATGCAGCGTAAAAAGTATTCCGACGACCTGGGTTTCAGGCCCTCCTATAGTCTCCGCAAGTTCTTCCACGTCAAGGATTTTTACAGTAGGGATATTCATGTCAATCGGGGTGTTGAGCATAGCCGACAAAGACGAAGCGGCGTTTCCCGAGCCTATATTGCCTATCTCGCGCAGAACGTCAATGTGCATATCGCTTAAATTTGCAGTATAACTTTCGCTCATTATATTATCATCTCTCTTTATTATTATATTACTTACATTTAATATCTATTTCATCTATTATATCACGGTTATTACATACAGTCAAGCAAAATATAAAAATTTTTATTTAAACATATAAATTTCTATATAATTTTATAATTTTATGATATAATATAACAAAATTAAATAAAAAAGTCAGGAGAAAATATTTTATGCTTAATTTTAATTCTTTTATGCCCGTAGAAATTATCTTCGGCGAAAACTGCGTTTTAAAGAACAAAGAAAAATTCGGCGGATACAGAAAAGTTTTTATAGTCTCGGACAAATCTTCCGCAAAGCTCAGCGGGGTTTTAGACGATTTGCTCAATATCTTGAACGAAACCAAAGCCGGATATTATATTTTTGACAAAGTTCAGGAAAATCCGCTGTTATCAGTATGCCGCGAGGGCGGAAAAACGGCGGCGGATTTCGGCGCGGACTTAATCGTCGGGATAGGGGGCGGCTCCCCGATGGACGCGGCGAAATCTATAGCGCTGTTCGCGAATAATCCTGAAACCGAACCCGATGATTTATTTAATCCCCCGTATAAAAACCAATCCCTGCCGATTTTTCAAATCCCCACGACCGCCGGAACGGGAAGCGAAGCCAACCCTTACGCCATAATGACCCTTGACGGTCAGGACCTGAAAAAAACTTTCAGCTATGTTAAATCATACGCGCAAATATCTTTTCTTGACCCTAAATATACGCTGTCCATGCCTTATAATATAACAGTAAGCACGGCTTTAGACGCTTTATGCCATTGCATAGAATCCAACCTGTCTGTAAAGTCAACGCCCTTTTCAGCAATTTACGCAAACCTCGGCATAAAATACGTTTATCCTAATCTTGAAAAACTCATAAATTTAAAAGATAAACCGGTATCAGAGATAAATTATTCAATCCGTGAAGAATTAATGCTCGGTTCTCTGTGCGGCGGGGTCGCGATAAATACGACCGGAACTTGTTTTCCGCACCCTTTGGGATATAACATAACGCTTATCAACGGGCTGCCTCACGGAAAAGCGTGCGCGTTATTCATAGGCGAACTCATAGATATGCACATACGTGAAAACATGTTCCCAAATGAAATGTATAACGCTTTCGGCGCGCCTGTCGAAAAAGTAAAAGAGACTATAAAAATACTCACGGATTATCAGGAAAAATTCGACGACGAAACATTAAAATTTTACGTGTCAAAAACCAGAACCGCAAAAAATTTCACTAACAGTCTCGTAAAAATTTCAACGGACGAAGAAATGCTTGAGATATATAAAAAATGTGTGGGGAAGTAAAATAATGATTGATAAAAAATATATACTGTTTGATTTGGACGGCACAGTCACAGACTCAAAATCAGGCATATTCAAATCAATGCAGTACGCCGTAAAACATTTCGGAATAGAAATCAAAGACGAAGAACTCGATTCATATATGTTTTTTCTCGGGCCGCCGCTGCAATATTCTTTCAGAAACTTTTTTAAGTTTCCCGAAGAAAAAATCGAAGAAGCAGTCGCAAAATACCGTGAGTATTATATACCCACGGGCATGTTTGAAAACGAGCTTTACCCGGGAATAAAAGAACTTCTGGAGAACTTGAAAAACGCAGGTAAAACTGTAATTTTAGCGACGTCTAAAGCGGAGAAGTTAGCAAGAGAAATATTGGAGTATTTCGATATTGCAAAGTATTTTAACTTTACAGCAGGAGCGGAGCTTGACGGAACGCGTTCAAAAAAAGACGAAGTGATTATATACGCCCTCGAACAATGCGGGGCTTTATCAGACGAAGAAAAAGCGAAAGCCGTCATGATTGGCGACAGAAACCACGATATAACAGGCGCGGCAAAAGTCGGAATTGACAGCATAGGGGTGTTGTATGGTTACGGGAGTTTAGACGAACTTACAGAGGGCGAATATAAAGCGGATTATATTGTAAGGGACGTTGGTGAATTGGCGGGGTTGCTGGGTTTATGAATATATTTGATATAATTTGTGTATAATTAATCATGCGGGAGTTAAATTTTGGATAATAGTTTGATTTCGTATAAAACCGTTAAAAAAGAATGTTCGGCTGAATTTACCGAGAAAAAATCAGTATTTATATGCACGGTAAAACCCGTTCAAGACGAAAAATCCGCGCTTGATTTTATCGCTCAAACCCGTGAAAAATATAAAGACGCTTCGCATAACGTTTACGCGTATATAATCAGGGACACAAACGCCGTGAGATTTTCCGACGACGGCGAACCGTCGTCAACTGCGGGAGTGCCCGCGCTCTCTGTTTTACAGAAAAACGAACTCACGAATATTGCGGCTGTCGTGACGCGGTATTTCGGCGGGATTATGCTTGGAGCGGGCGGGCTTGTTCGCGCTTATTCGCATGCCGCGAAGCTTGCCGTTGAAGCGGCGGGAATCGCGCTTTACGAAAACCATACAGAATTTAACGTTTCGTGCGGATATTCTGATTACGATAAACTTCTGAAATTCATAAATTCGGAAAAAATCATAACGGATAATTCTGAGTTCGGCGAAAATATAGTTTTATCATTGGCGGTTAAACATGATTTGTTTGAAAAAATCCGCTCTGAAATTATAAACTTAACCAACGGAAAAGCCGATATAATTAAAAGAGGCGAAAGATTTTCTGAATATTTTTCGTAAAAAAGGTGTTTTTTATTTTTTTTCGTATATATATTAATATATGAGAATATGAGGTAATAAATCATTGGAATTTACAGATTTGATTTATAAAAGAGAGCGTGAGAATTTATCGCAGTACGCTTTCTTAACGGAAAACACAAAAGGCAGGGATTTCCCGTTAGAATCGCAGGGCATGAGAACTGAGTTCCAGAGAGACAGGGACAGAATAATACACTCGAATTCGTTCCGGCGGCTCACTCACAAAACCCAAGTTTTTCTCGACCCCGAGGGCGACCATTACAGAACAAGGCTTACGCATACTCTTGAAGTCATGCAAATCGGCAGGACTTTATCAAGAGCTTTGCGTTTAAACGAAGATTTGACGGAAGCTGCGTGTCTGGGTCACGATTTGGGGCATACGCCGTTCGGTCACGCGGGGGAAAAAGTTTTAAACAGGCTTTATTCAAACGGTTTTAAGCACAACGAACAGAGTTTGAGAGTCGTCGAAAAACTTGCAAATAAATTCAACGGATTAAATCTTACTTATGAAGTCCGCGACGCAATATTGCATCACACGGGAGATACGCCCGCAAAAACTCTTGAGGGCAAAATCGTAAAATTCGCCGACAGGATAGCGTATATAAATCATGATATAGACGACGCGATAAGGGCAAAGATTCTGAAATTCGGGGATTTGCCGGGCGATTTAATCAAAATACTGGGTAAAACAGGCAGCGAACGCATAAATACTATGGTAAACGGCATAATAACTGAATCAGACGGTAAAAGCGATATAAAAATGAAGAGCGATATACTCGAAGCCACGGAAAAACTGCGTGATTTTTTATTCGCGAACGTTTATGATAACAGCATAGCCAAAGCCGAGGAAAAAAAAGCTGAATTCATGCTTGAACAGATGTACGGTTATTTTGTGAAAAATTATAACTTGTTAATTCCCGAATACGAAGCTATTATAAAAGGCGAAGGAATAGAAAGAGCCGTATGCGATTATATCGCGGGAATGACCGACAGGTATTCAATATCGGCGTACTGTAAAATTTTCGTGCCTAAAACATGGAAAGAAGAATAAAATAATATAAAATTTGAAATATTAAGCAAAGAGTGGTAAAAATGAGATTCCCCGACGCGTTTTTGCAGGAAATCAAGTTCAGGAACGAAATTGAGGACGTCGTTTCAAGATACGTGCCGCTGAAACCGGCAGGTTCTAATTCTGTCGCCTGCTGTCCGTTCCACAGCGAAAAAACCCCGTCTTTTACTGTGTCAAACAGCAAAAAGTTTTTTTATTGTTTCGGCTGCGGAGCCGGAGGCGACGTTATAACTTTTGTCATGCTTATAGAAAACACGGATTATCCGTCAGCCGTGACAAAACTCGCGGAATGGGCAAAAATCCCCGTACCCGAAGACGACGGCGAATACAGGGAGAAAGCGATTAAGCAAAAAAGAATTTTCGAGATTAACCGCGAAGCGGCGTTATATTTTTATAATAATTTAATCGACCCGGACAACGGAGAAAGCAGGCAAGCCCTTGAATATGTTCACAAACGCGGGATTAAAAACGCGACGCTAAAGCATTTCGGACTGGGTTACGCTTTAAATTCATGGAACGGCCTTACAAAATATTTGTCAGACAAAGGATTTACAAAAGAAGAACAGAAAGCCGCGTCTTTATGCAGTATAACTAAAAAAGGCGAATATATAGATTTTTTCAAGGGCAGGATTATGTTTCCCATAATAGACGTAAGCGGCAACGTAATTGCGTTTGGCGGACGCGTAATTATTGGGAACGACGACAGGAAATACCTGAACTCGTCGGATACTTCGGCGTTTAAGAAAAGCAGGAATTTATACGCGTTAAACTTCGCGAAAAACGTGATAGGCACAAATAAAAAATTTGATTATTTTATATTATGCGAGGGGAATATAGACGTTATATCAATGCATCAGGCAGGGTTTACGAACGCCGTCGCGACTTTGGGAACGGCGGTCACGGGAGAGCAGGCGAGGCTCATGTCAAAATACGCGAAGCGCGCGGTTCTGGCTTACGACAGCGACGAGGCGGGGAAAAGGGCAATGCGAAAGGCGGCTGAACTTCTGGGAGAAGTCGGGATAGAAGTAAAGGTTTTAAATCTCGGCGAGGCAAAAGACCCGGACGAGTTTATACAGAAATACGGCAAAGAAAAATTAGAGAACCAGTTAGTCAGGCCAAAGGGTTACATAGACAGTAAACTTGACGCAATTTATGAAAAATATGATTTAGATATTGCGGAGGAAAAAATAAAAGCTATACACGAATCATGCGAAGAACTTGCGCTTATAAATTCAGAAATAGAGCGCGAGGTTTACGGGGTAAAACTCGCGGAAAAATATAAAATTTCGCCGGAAATAGTTTTAAAAGATATAAAAAAATTCGCGTCAGCCCGCCTTAAAAAAGAAAAAAGCGATATGATTAATAATAACATGCGTCAGCTCGGCGGCTACGGCGACAGGATAAATCCCGACAGGGTAAAATATCCCGAGTCGGTTAAAAAAGAAGAAATAATTTTGGGAATTCTCATGAAACATCCGGAATTATACGCCGGAGTAAAAAATATATTAGACGAAAATTTATTTATAAGCGAGTTTAATAAAAAAATATTTATATTATATAAAAATTCTGCAGAATCAGAAACAAGCATGGGTTTTGACACTGTTATGGTGACAAAGGATTTATCCCCGGAGGAAACGGGCAGGATAATAAAAATGATGATTTTAGACGGCGTGCCGGAGAATAATATAAAAAACGAACTCGAAAATTTTATCGGGGCATTAAAAGAACAGAATAAAATTTACGGGAAAAAGAATATAAATTTAAAGGATATATCTTCTTCGGATTCTGAAGACGACTGGATAAATTATATAAGGTCAAAAGAGAAAACAAAAGAAAAGTTAAAAAAGGGGGATAATTAAAATATATGACAGAAGAGAAAAAATTGGAGATAAGCGATATAATAGAGAAAGCGAAAGTCAAAGGGAGCTTGTCAAACGAGGAATTAGTCGAAGCTGAGATGAACTGCGATTCAGAGCAGCTTGACAAGCTATATGAAAGCCTCGAGGCTTTAGGCATTGAAGTCACCGGGTATCTTGAAGAAGATATACCGGAATTCGACGATATAAATACTGAAGTCGAAAAATTAGAAAGTCCCGAAGATATGGAAAAAATGCTTGCCAAAGTAGAGGGGCTCGCAATAGACGACCCGGTGAGAATGTATTTAAAAGAGATAGGCAAAGTGCCTTTGCTTGACACTGACGAGGAAATAAAGCTCGCGATGAAAATGGCGAGAAACGACGAGACGGCCAAACAAAAAATAGTGGAGGCAAATCTGAGGCTTGTCGTGAGCATAGCCAAGCGTTATGTGGGCAGGGGAATGTTTTTCCTGGATTTGATTCAGGAGGGAAATCTCGGGCTTATAAAAGCGGTCGAAAAATTTGATTATCTGAAAGGCTACAAGTTTTCGACTTATGCGACATGGTGGATAAGGCAGGCGATAACAAGGGCGATTGCAGACCAGGCAAGGACTATAAGAATCCCTGTGCATATGGTCGAAACGATAAATAAAGTTAATAAAGTTTCAAAGCAGTTACATCAGGATTTGGGGCATGAGGCTTCGCCTGAGGAAGTCGCGATAGAAATGAATATGTCGGTTGACAAAGTGCGCGATATTATGAAAATAGCGCAGGAGCCGGTGTCTTTGGAAATGCCTATAGGAGAAGAAGACGATTCGCACCTCGGCGATTTTGTCCCCGACGACAGCGCGCCCGCTCCGGCCGAAGCAGCTTCTTACACGCTTCTGCGCGAACAGTTGTGTGAAGTTCTGCATACTTTGACGGCAAGGGAAGAACACGTTTTAAAACTCAGGTTCGGTCTTGAGGACGGGAGAACGCGCACTCTTGAGGAAGTGGGCAAAGTATTTAATATAACCCGCGAAAGAATAAGGCAGATAGAGGCCAAGGCACTGAGAAAATTAAGACACCCGAGCCGCTCCAAGAGGCTCAAGGATTATCTCGATTAGAATATTAAACGAATAAATTCGTTTCAAGTTAAAAATAATATCTAATCGGGCGTACATAAAAAGTTTTTAGTTTGTATAGTGTTTTTACACAAATTTATACTTGACAGTTCCGGTTTTTTAGTGTAAAATGTTTGGTAGAATAAAATTCTGTCTTATATTGTTTTTATTTGTGATTATATAATCAAGGAGGCTTTATTTAAAAATGAAGAAAAGAAAGCTAATTAGCTGTGTATGCGTTTTTATCGTGATGTGTATGCTGTCGCCTATGATTCTGACAAGTTGCAGCTCCGGCGAAACCGTTGAAAATTTGGTGGCTAACAGAAAAGCGGTGACGCTGACTATTTATACTCTCGTAGAGGATTCCACGACCCCGGAAGGTCTTGCGGAAGTCGAGGAAGCGCTCAACGAGATAACAAAAACAAGATATACGACCCAGATAAAATTAATCGGATTTAAAAGAAGCGAATACGAAGCTGAGATAAACAGGCTCTTTGACGTATATGACGCGGAACAGGAAAAGCAGAGAGAAGAAGAGTCTATTGAAAATTCCAGAATTAAAGCGAGCAAGGACCAGGCGAGAAAAGACAAAGCCGCAGGTTTAACCCAAGCCGTCACAAAGAAGCCTACAGAACCGCCCAAAACCACGGAATTATACACCGAGAGAATAGTTTTCCCGTTCATGGACGCGAACCAGCTTGATATTTTTCTTATAACGTCAAGCGATATGTTCTATCAGCTCGCGGAGGACGACAGGCTTGAAGGCATGGACGACGAGCTTAACACAAAAGCCAAAGTTTTAAAAGAATATATTCACCCGTCTATACTTATGTCGGGAAGATACGGGGATAAAACTCTCGCGATACCTACGAATAAAGCCATAGGCACGGCTACATATCTTGTTATAAACAAACGCCTTGCCGAAGAATATAACGAATTCGCCAGAAACTTTAATCTTGAGCTGGCAAGCGCTGACGAAGAAGAAGACGCGGACGAAGACGCAGATGAAAATGAAGACGGCGAAGAAGCCGAAGCCACAGACAAACCCGTCGCTATGAAAATCATGGATTTGGCTAAGGTTAAAGAATATGGCGATTTAACGGCTTATCTCGAATGGATAAAAGCCAATAAACCCGACGTGGCTCTTATAGACAAACCGTTTGAGTCCCTGAAGAATTACGAGTCTCTGTTCCCGGGTATGCCCGAATTTGCGGCAGTATCGAGCGTTGGAGCTGTAGGAACTGCGCGTTCTCTGGTTTATACGCCCGAACAAGAGCCCACCGAAGCCCCGACAAAAGCGCCGACAGAACCTCCGACCGACGAAGACGGGCAAGTCATAACGGAAGACCCCGAAAGCACGACTATACCGGCCACGACAAGCAAACCTAAAAATACTCCCGCCGTAATGAATCTTGAACCCGCAGGCATCAGCATGACAAATAAATATACTCATACGGCATATGTAAATATCGCAAAGCTCAATCAGGAATACAGGGCAAAAGGCTTATTTGAAAATTCGGCTGTTCCGGCAGGCAAAGAGCGCGCGGCTTACGTAGCGCAGGGAACGCTTGAAGACAGGCTGGCATGGGAAGCGGCTGATTTGGCTAACGGCTACGAGTACGAATATATACTGTACGGACACCCGATTGCCGCAAAAGAAAATATACAGTCGTCTATGTACGGCATATCAGTATCATCGAAAGTGCCGACAATGCGCTGTATGGAAATCATAACCCTTCTCAACACAAATAAAAAATTCAAGAATACTTTCCAGTACGGAGTCGAGGGAGTACACTATATTTATAACGACGACGGCAGGATTGAATATATAAACAATGATTATATGATAAGCATGGACTATACGGGCAATCACTTTATCGCGGATTTAATGGCGGGAGACAATCCGAACAAGTGGGGAATAGCAAAGGAACATAATCTAAACGTAGTCAGTTCGGTATTTATGCAGTTCTATTTAGATAAATCAAAACTGACCGCCGACGCCGAGGAAGCCATACCCAAGATAAACGAACTAAGCAAGAAAGTCAACGAAATACTCATGAGCGGGAATATACCCGCAGAATACGAAGATATAGACGATTATATTTCAGGATACGTAGAACCCGAGTTCGCTGCGGCAGGCTGGGCAGATTTAAATACGGAGATAAAATTGCAAACCAATCCTCCGTCAGATGATTAAATAAATTAACGTAAATAACATTGCAGGGGCGGGGTTTTCCCGCCTCTATTTATATATTTTGAATAAATTTCATGGAGAAAAATTTTTATGGATAATATAACTTTTGATATTATAAAAGACGACGAAAAAATCAGGGCTTATATAAAAGCGGGGGACGACGCGCTTAAAGCTCTGGGTTTTACCGAACATTCTTTTCCGCACGTTTATAAAACGGCGCAGACCGCCGCAGAGATTCTCTCGGATTTAAAATACGGCGAACGGGAGATAGAATTAGTTAAAATAGCCGGGCTTCTGCATGATATAGGCAATATGGTCAACAGGAATTATCACGCGCTGACGGGCGCAGTAATCGCGGAATCTATTCTGTCAAAGTTTGATATGCCGTATTCAGAAATCACTGCTATAATCAGCGCAATCGGCAACCACGACGAGGACACGGGGCGACCTGTGAACACAATATCCGCCGCCCTGATTCTCGCGGACAAATCCGACGTGCGGCGTTCGAGGGTGAGCGAAAGCGATATGGATAAAATTCTCGCGGATATTCACGACCGCGTGAACTACGCCGTCACAAACAGCGATATTTCAGCTTGCTTTGACGAAAACAGCGCGAAAAAAATAGTCCTTAACCTGAGTATCGACACTTCTGTGTGCTCGGTTATGGACTATTTCGAAATCTTTTTATCGAGAATGTTAATGTGCCGCAGGGCGGCTGTTTACCTTGACGCGCAGTTTGATTTGATTATCAATAATCTTAAAATTATGTAGACGTATAATTACGGTTTAATATCTTTATGTAGTGCCAATGGGGACAAAACACCCGCCGCTTTCTCGAACTACGTTCGAGATGGGCACCCTCTTTGCTAAAGAGGGCAAAGTTAGGACGATAGTAACCCCAGCCCTCTTTCGTAAAGAGGGTGGCATGGAACGACGCTTGCGTCGTTTAAACAGAGCCGGGTGTTTTACTTCTCAGGAAAGCCCTAACGTTCATTCGCTTCCTCTTTACAGGTTCTTTTTGTCAACCGCAGGTTGCGTTTTAAAGATTATATTATAATTATTCCAAATCGTTGATTTTTTCCATGGTTTTTTCCATCGCGGATATGATTTTGTCGCCGCTTTTGTCCCAGAATGTCGCCAATGATTCGGTTTTGCCCTGCGCCAAGCCTTCAAAGAATGTGACCACGCTGCCCCAGTAATACATATCGCCTAAATCATACAGACGGTTGTTGAGGATAATGTCTATCATTGCGCTTGATTCTTCATCGCGCGCGAGCTTTGTCTTTAACTGCACGTCGTAATACGCGGGCAGTAAAATATATCTGCTCTCATACGCGAGGGTTTCGAGTATAAGCCCCGTGATTTCTTTATCCGCGACGGTTATCGGCACGCTCACCGGGCTTGAACACCATGCGTCCACTGCCGCGTAATAATTTGACTGGTTTTCGTCATATTTCGGGTGCGGGAGCAAACCGAAGTCTGCCGTCATTTCCCTGAATACGCGCGCGTGCGATAAAACTTCGGTTGCGAAAAGCGACATATCGTTCATGAAAGTCTTCTTCGCGTGGTCTAAATCGGCGGTTCTTCCCGGGTAGCTGCCCTGCGCGTGAAGATATAAGCCGCCTGTCGAATCCATGAGCCTGTTCGCTTTTTCAAACGCGCTCACGAATTTTTCATTCGGCGCGACGACATAAGGCTCGCCGTCTTCGTTCAGCTTGATTAACTGCTGCTCCTCACAGATAAAAAACGCGAGGAAACCCAGATTATGCGTTGATATGCCCCATTGGTCATTGACTGTAAACACGCCGTCTCCGTCTAAATCCTTCGCGGCGTCTTTCGCCATGTCAAAAAACTGGTCAATCGTCCATTTGCCTTCCCTGACTAACTGATACGGGTCAGGCATCTGATGGTCCTGTAAAATTTTCTTATTAAAATAAACAACCCAGATTGCATCGTTTGTGACTAAATTCGCGTCGGAAGTCGTAAAATAAAGCTTGCCTAATAATTCCGCGGACTGGTGCGCGTTCTGATTCCACCACGGCTTATCTAACTGAAGCCCCGGGACATTATGCAGGTTTAAATACATGCCCTGCGACGCGAGATTTCCCGCCGCCGACGAATCCGTGAATACTATGTCATATTCATCAGCCCCGGCCTGAATCGCGCGCCTTGCGCTGCTTGACGAATCGCTCACGTGAAA
>Ga0082212_10006367_pt1 | contig 15892 bp, 11 predicted proteins | sample TergutNt197P3_FD_71548 | JGI IMG/M metagenome (GOLD analysis project Ga0082212, IMG submission 71548) | Neocapritermes taracua P3 segment gut microbial communities from Petit-Saut dam, French Guiana - Nt197 P3 | ecosystem: Host-associated > Arthropoda: Insects > Digestive system > Gut ... | reverse complement strand
ACATGCAACTTGTTGAAGTAGAGCAGGCTTTCAAAACGCTCAAATCTGATATGTCGCTACGCCCTATCTACCATCAAAAGGATGAGCGAATAGAAGCGCACATATTCGTAGCATTTTTATCCTATTGCCTCCATATAACACTGCAACAGCAGTTGAAAGCCCTGGCGCCGGGACTGACTGCCCGGTCTGTAATTGAAAAATTTGAGGCGGTGCAGATGGTAGATGTCTTTCTGCCAACAACAACGGGTAAAGAGCTTCGGTTGCCCCGCTATACTGAGCCTTCCAAAGAACTCGCCCTGCTCCTAATGAATTTAGATATTAAATTGCCCCAGCAACCCAAACCAGTTCTCTTAGACAGGCGCAAAACCCAGGAGGCAGGGTTGGTTTTGTAGTGGAAACCTTTCATCACTCTGTCTAGTGTTTTCAATAACTTACGTACTCTGCTACCCCTCAGTTGTCAAAGTCGGGTTAATTCGTATGCTTGAGTGAGCAAAAAACCGGTCAAACAAGCGCAAAATGCGATGCCGCCTTGGCGTAGCCGTACTTTATTGGACAAAAGCCTGAAAACAGGCTGGTATTGTCGTAGGCATAGGGCACCTATGCGGCTACAGACACAAATTTATGCTGCCTCTGGAACATGAATGGTAAAATCCGTGGGAGGTTTTGAAATTGGCTCAGCTGTTTTTGGCAACATCAGAAATGACTGTTTCTGCATCTTCAATTCGGTTAGTCCTTATCAGAGACTCCAGTAAAGGCTTGATTCTTTCCCTCCAGTGCGTCTCCAACAATGCTTTAGCCACAGGAATCATTAAGTCCTCAGGGCCATCAAAATGAATGTTGAACAGGGATCTATAGGTATTGGGCCAATCGTAAAAAAGTGCTTCAATAATGCAATCCCAGTCCCTCTTTTCCATTGCCTCGGCAATCAGTACATTCAACACTTCCGGCAAGGGCCATAGCATTTCTGGCGACGGTGTTATCCGCTCTACAATTGCTTTTGTAGAGCCATGTTTTGCTATTGAGGCCATCCTGAAATAGTATTGCCATAGATTGCGATCTTTTGGATACTCTTCTAGAAATGCCTCAATCTTGGAAATGTGCCGCCTGTATATTTGAGCCATCGTGTGACTTAATGCTTCGAAAGGTGGATGTTTGCTGTAGACTTGTGGCATGGTTACGAGTCGCCAGTCCCCACTTCGAAACAGGTAGTCAAGCTCATGGGCATAGTCACCCCAAATTAACACGTCCTGCTCAGGGCCAAGTTCAGGGCCATCGAGCACATTTGCATCACTCGCGACCACCCCCAATATGGAATTAATTACCAGTTCCGCTGTATCGAGTCCAGTACCCGGTTCTGCGTCAAGTTTCAATAAATGTTGGGTTCGGCTTTCAGCAATTATTTTGAGGCAGTCCAATAGTTGCATCCTGGCATCTAAATTGTCCGGGTGCTGTTTCAGGAAATCCCTTAAGACCTTTATGGGGCTTTTGATGTCTGTCTTTTCAAGCGCATTTCGCAGGTCGGAGGCGAGGGGCAAATCTCTCGCCTGCAGCAGACAGTAATGCCTGCCGTTTGCCGTTGGGATTAACAGTGCCCATTTGGAACCTAGAGCAAGCCCAGAACTGCGGGTGTACTGTTCATATTGCACGCCAGATGCTTGGAGCGAGACTGGGGCTACCATATGGAGCAACCTGGAGTATTCGAGCAAGAACTCCTTTAGCTTCTCGCCCCCATGCAGGGCTTTTTTGAAGTCCTCTACAGACATCTTTGTTGTGTTATGTCACTTTACCGTATTTGAGCCGTCATCTCGGACTTCTTTTTTGGCTTCTTTTTCTGTAAAAATTGGCACTCCCATTTTTACAGAGCCGTCCGGCATGGGTCGCCATATATCGGAATCTTCCCTTATTAAGGCAGCACCATCAGGATATATATCCCTTTCTACCCTCCCGCCTTCTGGATATATTCGATACCAGACGGTAAATGGGTTTTTATTTTTTAACTCCTGCTCCCGCTCTCCGATAGTTCGTTGTGCTTCCCTAACAACTTCAAGAATTTCTTCAAGTGATTTAGGCGATCCTGTTGGTTGTCTGTTGTTGTTTAAATCATTGAACTCTCTCATTGCATCGCCAGCTTGAGGAGACAGGATGACATCCTCTTTTTGGGCTGAGACCAGCACTGTTCCATCCTTTTCTGGATTAGCACACAAAATAGCTTTGGAGTTTCCACCGTTGGCTATCCATTCAGGGGTGGCTTTGCCAAAAATTTTCCCTGCGTGCTTAAGTGTGGCCGTTTCTAGTGAAAATATCCAGTATAGTCCTGTATGCTTGCTTAGGAGTACGGCATATTTGTCGGCAATAATCACGCTACCGCCAGAAGCCTCCGCGAACAGGGACGAGATGGGGATATCATCGTCCATACCATGGGCTATGGGAGCATCTATTTTTAGCTGTGTTTTGCCTTCTGCGATAGACATTCTGGCAAATGGAGTCTTGTCTGGCCCTGCGTTGCCAGTAAGATCTATACCATAAGCGGAATTATAAATAAAGATGAAACGGCCGTTGTCGCAAGGTATGATTTTTATAAAACCTCTTCTGTCAGTGATATAACCGCCCAAAAAATGCCATCCTTCATCTTCATCCTCCCACTTTGCCAAAGTCCAGCGTTTAACCTCTAGCCCGTTTTCATTCATTTCATATCGCCCGGTGGCCAAGGCATATAGCGCACCTTTATGCCAGTACATTGCGGTCGATGACAGGAGATACTCGCTGGAAACGGGTAGACCGTCTGCTTCTGTGATAGGCGGTACTCTCTTACGGATGATATTATTTTCATCGACAAAGACCGATGGAGGCGCGGACGACTTTTGTATGCTTACAAGGTACAGGTCATCTGCCCACTGTCCGGGGTATTGTTGAGCATAAGCAATACTACCTGGTGCTAAGAATTGGCACAGCAAAAAAAATAAACCTGTTGCAGCCCTGCTAATCAATCTGCACATTGTGGGTTTTCCTCTACATTTTTATGGCGGACTTACTCCGCCGTTAAGCAAACATCTAAAGCGTTACTTGGTAGTATAGCGGTTCAACTTTTTGTAGTTGAAGTGATATACCCCAGTTTAGGAAATTAAAGCAGGTTCTTGCGCGCAAGTCAATTCCAAATCAAAAAGAGCCAATTGCGCTGTAGCATTTTTCCAGGCATTTTGCGTGGCCCGGATTCGCCTTTTTTGACCAAATTTTTCCCAGAATGTCTTGTCCGCGGCCCTTTTTAGTGCAACGAAATTGGCTCAACTGGTTGTATTTTTCTGGTAGAATAGCTTATGATTACGCTTTGATTGGAATGTAGGTAAAATGCCCGTGATCTTGGTCAGATACTTCCTGAAGCGCTGGGGGCTGCAAATTCTGGCAGGCTTTGTTTTTTTTGGCGGCTTGTTGCTGGCATGGGAACTCAAAAGCATTTCCAGGATTACTTTTGAACAGCAGGCATCAATTGCCACCATAGTCCCCCTTCTATTAACTACAATTCCCTGGAACATCGGCCTCATTCTGCCAATGGCAGCGGTTTTGGGCGGTCTTTTAGGCACACAATACCTTTCAGAAGGGTCTGAGTTCGTTGCCCTGCAAGGTCTGGGTTGCGGCAAGCGAGGCTTTATAGTCCCCTGGGCCGTTCTGTCGGCTATCCTGATGGTCAGCAGCGTCTTGAATGCTCATTGGATTTCTCCATGGGCAAGTCGTATGGAGCGTCAAATATTTTATAAACTGGCCCAGGAGGCTGTAACTACAGGTAAATACTTGCCCAAGGTTGGCGAGGGGCCTAAACTCATCAGGGGTGCTTCTCCTTCTGGAGATAATTCGTATAGCGAACTAGGATCCCAATCACCACTGTCAGAAAATTTGATTTACTGGGGAATGTCTAAAGATGATGGCAAATTACACATTATACAAATTGGTCCAAATGTCGTATCTCATTTAATTAGTGATAGATACACATACAATTTTGACAAAGTTATAACAAATGAAAACGACGCAATTGAAAGTATGCAGCTTGGTTTCAGATTTGAAAACGTCAGTGGCAAAGCTACTGCAAAAACCATAGACACTGTCTCTGGAAGGTTTACAGACCTTTCTTATAAGACATTTGAAATCAATCAACCTATCCATATTGAAAAGCAGGCCATATATCAACCGACAGCCATGCGCCATTTGAGTACCTCAGAGCTGCTTACAGCCTCGAAGAGCGGGGATATGCCCCTCAAAGGCCTGGCAGGTGTCGAACTATCCAGAAGGTTTTCTAATCCGTTTGCTTGCTGTGCCCTTCTCTTGTTGGGCATAGCTATTGGTTTGAGCCACCCCAGGTTTTACAGGGGAGGTGCTTTTGTGAAAAGCATCGGCATTATTTTGTTATATTTTGTTGTTATTAAGGTGGTCGAAGGATGGATTGAAAGTGGTTCAATTAATTGGATTTATATTTCTTTCTTATTACCATTTTTGTTTTTACTTTGCGGATGGTTGTTCCTCAACAAAAAGTTGTATCCTTCCAGACATGGTGGACGAAAAAGATATATTTGGCTCTTTCGTTTTTTTCAGAGACAAGAAGAAGATGGCGATTCTGTTGAATTAATATCGAGTACACCAGTCAAGCAGGTGGCCCTCAGTCACTACGATGCAATTGCTCCCGCGCGGAAACGCAACAATACGGAAAAAAGGGTTATCGGGAGGTGGACTTCCAGAAGGTGGTGGGCAAATTTCGCTGGTGTAATGGCCGTTTTTATTGTTTTTCATGTCTTCATGGAATTTGCGGGGCTTGCCCCATGGATTGCCATGGGAGGTGGCCGATTTTGGTTGTTCATCAAGTATTGGGTAAGCAACATGCCGGTTACACTACCATTTATTTTACCCGTAGTTTTTCTTTTGGCTTGGGTGCTGACATTTTCGGATGCAAGTGTCTCAAGGGAGTGGGTAGCACTGCGAGCTGGCGGTGTCAGCCTCGTCCAGTGGGTGCGATCTTGCTGGAAAGCGTGGAGCTTCGCCATTTTTGCACTTATTGCGATGGATGTTTACATATCCCCGCATGCTTTTGCTGTTCAGAATAGCCTATACAAACAAGTGAAAACTGGTAGGCAGGATGCCCACACAATCAAGTCAGATGTTGATGTCGGAGAATTACCAACCACTCTCTATTTAGGCACAACTGGTATTTTTTGGTGCTCAGAAGGGGCGGCCAGGTGGGGTTTCCCCCTCCTGCCCCAGGCGGAGGCACCAGCATTGATTTTTTGGGAACAAGGAGGGGAAACGACTCGTCAATTAAACTGGAGCGACAATGTTTGGACACAGGGAATCGATGCCGAGACACTCTTTCCGGCGGCACCTCTGAGAAAATATCAAAAGGCAGACGAAGTACCTACTATGGATCTCTTTACATGGCAAGTCTGGGCTCCGAGTGCCGAACGTGCGACAATGCTCTGGGGAAGGCTACTTAAATGGTTGGCAGGGCCATGTCTATTTTTTGCTGCACTAGGATATGCATTTCCACCACCACGCCAAGGACGGGGGCAAGCCTTGGGCTATGCTTTAATACTCGGTTTGCTCTTCATGTGGCTGCAAAATCTGTTTGAGGGAGCATCAAAGGCCGGACAATTACCGCCATTTTGGGGAATCCTGGCCCCTATGCTCATTCTGGTAGGGTTTGGATTAATAAATTTGCGAAGACTGCGCACTTAGTAGTAATTTGGGTGTTTGCAACGTTTTTGGTTGAACCTGACATCTGTACAGAGGAACCCATGCCACTGATTTCACTCGCTATGATTGTAAAGAATGAAGAAGCGACACTGGCCCACTGTCTGAAATCAGTGAAGCCGTTGGTGGATGAAATCGTGATAGTAGATACTGGCTCAACGGACGGCACTATTGAGATAGCCAAGGGCTTCAACGCAAAAATTCATCATTTTGAATGGTGTGATGACTTTTCGGCGGCAAGAAACGAAAGTATCAAGCATTGCACCGGAGACTGGTTGCTGGTTCTGGACGCTGACGAGGCCATTGACCCACTGGACTATAAAAAGATATGCGATGCCTGTCTGAACCCATCGGCAGACGCTTATTCCTTTATTCATCGCCACTACAAGTCTGATCCTATTTTAGCAACCCATGACTCCGAAACAGTACCAAATGTATCGGCCTATAGCGAAGGAAAGGACATCCCGTATTATTCGGACAAAGAGACTTTAAGGTTGGTGAAAGTATATGATGGCCTAATGTTTACGGGCCGGATACATGAGCAGATTTCGCCTTCGCTGATTTCCAGGGGCAAAAGTTTTGTGGCATTGGATGCCGTGATACACCACTACGGGAAGTTGTTTGCCGAGAGGTTGGAATACAAAACCCAATACTATTTGACGCTTGCCAGGCAAGAAGTCGAAAAGAATCCATCAAGTGCCTGGGCACAATTCAATCTATTGCAACAGGCACTGGTAGCAGGCCATTGGGAGGTTGCACTGGGGGCCGCCCAGGCATGTATTGACAACGGTACCAACATGGAACCATATACCCTCTATGGGAAAGGCATGGCCTTACAGGAGCTTGGTAGACACAATGAAGCCATCGAGAGTTTTGACGAGCTATTGACACAAGCCCCTCATCACGCACTGGGGATGGCCCAAAAAGGGGCATCGTTAGTAGCAATGGGAGATATTAACGCTGGTCGCCAGTTGGTGGTACGGGCATTGGAGCTGCTGCCTGGTTACGCGCCAGTGCATATATATCTAGCCAACCTGGATTATCGTTTGAACAATTTGAACTCTGCCCGTAACACTGCTCTGAAAGCGTTGAGAATTGCCCCTACGGTGCCGAGCCTATATAGCCTACTGCTGAATATCGAGGTGGCCAGCAATAACCAAAGTGAGGCCGCTAAGTATGCTTTACAAGGCATCCGGAACTGCCCCAGAGATGGCAACCTGGCATGGTATAGGGTGGCATCGGCATATCTCTTAAAGGAGGGCCAACTGGAGGATGGCAAGTCTGTGCTGGATCAGGGACTCATTGCATTCCCCGATGACCCTGACTTAATCAAGCTGAGGAAAATGATTTAGAGCGAAATCATTTTTTTCGGTAGGTCAAAAATGCCCTTTTGGTTTTGGCACGGCCCCTGCTTCTTATGCAGCAGGGAGAACCACTATGGGAAGTCAAAGCATACTTCACAACACCGCGGCACTCGGAGCGTCCAGGCGACTGGGCATCACCGGCAGAGGCCTCGAAAAAACCATTGAGCGTCTGACAACAGGCCTCAGAATCAACCGCGCTGCCGATGACGCTGCTGGCCTTGCTATCAGTAACAGACTCGGTGCCGATATCCGCATCGCAAACCAGGGCAGAAGAAACGCCAACGACGGTATTTCTTATCTGCAGGTTGCAGATGGTGTGCTGGAAGAGGTCAACAGCCTCCTGACCAGGGCCCTGGAACTGACAGAGCAGGCCAGGACTGGCACCATTAATACGGATAACCGCAAAGCTCTCGACCTGGAGTTCCAGAGAATCATCAAAGGCATTGCTGATATCGGAATGAAGACGACCTTTAACGGGCAGTCAATATTCGTCTCTGATACAACTCTGAGCGTGTCGGTTGCCGAATATACCAGGGTTGGGATTGCAACTGGCAGATTTGCAGATGACGCATCAACGATCTTTTGCTCAGATATCTTCGGTAATACTGGCGATATTAAAACCAGCCTGGGCAACGGCATTGTTGCTGGCCGAGATTCCATTACAACCATCGAAAGAGCCGACGACGTGCGCGGCCCACTCTACGAGGCCATTCAATCCATCAGTATGATGCGGGCCTCCATCGGTGCCAACCAGCAACAACTCACTTCTGTGGCAGAATCCTTAGGCATTCAGGGCGAAAACTTTACTGCAGCATTTAGTCAGATTAGAGATGCCAATATCGCCGATGAAGTAATCAACCTAACAAAGTTCCAAATACTAAACCAATCAGGAACCAGCGCCTTAGGGCAAGCTAATCAGGCAGCCCAGGCCGTACTGAGCTTACTTAGATAATTAGCAGGTGGCAAAGCCAAAGTCTCTATAGGCAGACTTGAGCCTGCACCAGATATTACGATTGGTTCCCTGCACGGGGCATCGTGTTCCGTGCGCCCGCCGAAGGCCTTTCTTTCAGAATGGTTTTTGGCGGGCTTCCTTTGAATAACTCTGTAATTAAGTTTTAGAAATTAACCGGTATTCCCCATCACCGCTGTCTGGAGAACAATAATGAGCATTATTCCTCACAACGCACCAGTTCTTAGCCCAACCGGACAGGTTGGTATTCCCGTAAATGGTCATCCCGGCGTGCCTGAACACGTCGGCACCAAAACCAGTTATGCTTCCGACGAAGCTGCAGAATTTACTATCGGTGGCCAGTTTGGTGCAAACATCAAAGGGGAAGCACTCGGCTCACTAATAAGCGAGGCCCTACAATCTGTCAGGATGACACGGACGGCCATGCTGGCGGAATTCCCACAGCCCGAAAACAGCAATTTTACTTTCGATCAAGTCAGGGATGATGACACTGCCAACGACGTGATGAATCAGGCCAAAACGCAATTGTCAGGCCAGCTTACAACTGGTGTGTTGAAACGGACAAGCCTTTCTGACCAGGCATTCTTGGCACTGATTAAATAGCACATCGCACCTAATCATACCAAGTTGTGTTCAAAATGCTTTGAACGCGAAACGCCAAAATGAACATGACGTTGCATGTAGATAGAAGAAAACCTGACACAAGTAACCAAAATACCAATTGTGGCACCCTTTATGGGTGCTTTTTTTTGTTTTGCAGTCATCATTCCAATTTTGATAAAAATTTGTGATAATTCTATCTGTTGTCTGAATCTGTACGGCGTTCCTAGAATACGAAATCCCAGAATATACTGAGGTGTTTTGGAGCATTTTATGAAAATCAATTTAAGTCCGCTGACGAGGATGATAATAAATTTTTCATTGTTTTTTGTCTTTTTTGTGGCGGCACTTTTTTGGGTTGTCATTTCAACTTCACGAAATCAGATATTACAGGCAACGTCCTTTGCCGCTTACATTGCAGGTATGCCGGTATTAGAGAGGACAATAGCATTCATTGACGGCGATAAATATGAGCAACTGGCTCAAACCCTGGATCCTGAGGATCCGTTTTTTATAGCTACGCAAAAAAAGTTCAGAGAGCTAAGAATAAATACAGATTGCCTCTACCTCTATTCCATGGCCCCATACAAAGAAGGTGTCCATCGGTTCATTTTTGATGGAGAAGACCCTGAGAGTGAAGGTTTTTCACCACTAGGCTCAGAAGAAGATCTGGGGGACTATGATGCCTCATACATGTTGACTTTCAAAACCAAACAGCCACAATTTACCAAAATGATGTTTCAGTCAAACTGGGGGCGGCTCATATCTGCCTATATGCCAGTACTAAACTCCAAAGGCGAAGCAGTGGGAATTATTGGTGTAGATTTCGATGGCGAAGAAATCCATCGAGCAGTCCAATCAGGCATGAGAAAACAGTTCATATACGCTTCAGCGATAATTTTTATTGGAATGGTCATCTACTTTTTCTTGCTGAAGGGAATAAACAATCAAAACAAAGAGATTTTGAAAATGGGCCAAAAAGCACAGGCGGCATCCCATGCGAAAAGCATCTTTTTGGCTCGGATGAGCCACGAGATTCGCACCCCGATGAATGCCGTAATAGGCATGAGCGAACTTGCCCAGCGAGACTATGGCACACCCAAGTGTATTGATTATATCCTGGGAATTAAAAATGCAGGGGAATCATTACTGGCAATCATAAATGATATACTGGATTTTTCCAGAATTGAGTCCGGCAAAATGCAAATCATTGAAGTGCCGTATGACATGGCCTCCTTGTTAAACGACGTGTTGACCATTGCCAGAATTAAGATAACAGAGAAACCCCTTGAACTAATTCTGGACATAGACTCAAACATCCCGAGTAGCCTGAATGGGGACTCCGCAAGAATCAGGCAAATCGTACTAAACCTGTTGAGCAATGCCATAAAATACTCAGAAAAAGGATTTGTAAAACTTTCAATATCAGGAGTGACCGTACAAGACAACGTGGTTAGATTAACTTTTTCCGTAGAGGATAGCGGAGTCGGCATAAGACCAGAAAATATGGGTAGTATTTTTTTGGAGTTCTCCCGAGTTGATGAACATAGAAACAGCAATGTCGAAGGTACTGGCCTGGGACTAGCAATCACCAAAAGCCTATGCCGTGCCATGGGGGGAGACATAACCGCCAGGAGCGAGTATGGAAAAGGCTCCATTTTTACAGCGACTTTACGGCAAACGGTCAATAGCTGGCACCCCATGGGGGACATTACTTCCATGGCAGCAACACGCTCTGGTGCGCACTGTGTTACATTCATTGCCCCAGAAGCTGATGTGCTGGTAGTCGATGATTTTCCAAGCAACCTGATCGTTGCAAAAGGCTTGCTTTCACCATACAAGATGTGCATTTTTGAGGCTTCAAATGGTTTAGAGGCAATGGAGCTGGCACAAACACGCTCTTTCGACCTCATTTTAATGGATCACATGATGCCTGTAATGGACGGGATTGAGGCAACAACTGCTATTCGTGCCCTGGGCGGAAGATTCGCTGAATTACCAATCGTGGCACTGACAGCAAACGCTGTGCTGGGGATGGAAGAGTTCTATCTGAAAAATGGCTTTAGCGCGTACATGACAAAGCCTATAGACCCTTCAGAGTTGGATGATTTGTTGAAAAACTGGATTCCCCTGGAAAAACAATATAGTCCAACAGAAAAAAACGAGGGGGAAGCATTACCCAATGTGGATGTCACTCCAACGATTGCTGGCCTGGATGCTGCAATAGGCCTGGCCATGGTCGGCGGCTCAACAGATAGCTATCATGAATTACTGCAAGTGTTTCTCAAGGACACCGAATCTCGGTTCGACATACTCGAATCATTTCATAATGAACAAGAAGAAAATCTGATGTCTTTCACTACATTTGTGCATGGCCTAAAAAGTGCGTTGGCAAATATTGGTGCGACGGAACTCTCCAGAATGGCAGCAAATTTGGAAAGTGCGGGACGCATTAAGGATACAGCCACCATACAGAGTGCCCTTCCCTCTTTCCAGAAGAGCCTCTCTGCATTGTTGGAACACATTAGCCTGGCAGTACCAAGTATTCAAAAAAATGTTGACGATGAAGGTGAGACTGATAAGGCAATACTTACTGAATGCTTGATGGAACTAAAGTCAGCCCTGGAGGCTTTCGATACAGAAAAAATGGACAAGTTTCTTTTGAGACTAAAAACATTCAAGCTCGCTGGTGGAACGAAATTATCTATTTCTGAAATAGCAGACCATATCCTGGTCGGAGACTATGAAAATGCGGCCGAGGTTGTAAAATCGTTATTGGTATAACAGTCTATTGCTCGCCGATAACAACGAACATTCGCTGGACGAGATAGAGACATGCTTTAATGGATTTACCCCCTTTGTCTTTGCGAAAAAATATCGTAGTCTATAGGATTGCCACATGATGTTTGGAATCAGCGGAGAGCCAGATGCAAGACAAACGTAATTCATTATTGGATTGGAATGTTGGTAATTTCATCGAGGAAAAGATTGGAGAAATAAAAAAGCAGGTCGGGCCTGATGGAACTGTAATCCTTGGACTTTCCGGCGGTGTTGATTCAAGTGTAACCGCCCTGCTCCTCCACAAGGCAATCGGCAAAAGGCTTACGTGTGTCTATGTTGACACGGGGTTGATGCGCAAGGATGAAATGCGACTCGTCCAACAGGCATTTGCGCCATTTGACCTACCGGTCAAATGGGTGGATGCCTCAGACAATTTTTTGGATGGCCTGGCAGGAGTTGTTGACCCTGAACAAAAGCGAAAGATTATTGGGCGGATATTTATTGAAGTTTTTGAAAACGAGGCAAAGGCCATCACAGCAAAATTTCTAGGCCAGGGCACCATTTATCCAGACATATTGGAAAGCAAAGGGGCTGGAGGTGCTGTTGTAAAGTCCCATCACAACGTGGGCGGTCTGCCTGAGCGAATAAACATGGAATTGGTAGAACCATTGCGGGATATCTTCAAGAACGAAGTCCGGCGCGTTGGGCTGGCCCTCGGTCTGCCTGAAGATATGGTGTGGAGACACCCCTTCCCAGGCCCAGGACTGGCCGTGAGGATTCCTGGAGCTGTAACAAGGGAAAAGATAAAGTTAGTTCAGGAAGCTGATGCAATTTTTATTGAAGAGCTGAAAGAATCTGGTTGGTATAAACTCACAAGCCAGGCCTTCGCCGCATTACTGCCGGTTCAAACCGTAGGTATCACTGGTGATGAAAGAACTTTTGAGAGCATGTGTGCGCTCAGGGCAATAAAAAGTGAAGACTTTATGACAGCCGACTGGGTTCACCTCCCCCATGACCTGCTGGAGCGATGCTCCCATAGAATTGTCAAGGAAGTAAAGGGGATAAATCGAGTGGTGTTCGACATCACATCCAAGCCACCAGCCACCATTGAGTACGAATAAAGGGGCTTTTGCATATTTTTATGGAAACCTTGTCAAGGCTCAGGTAGAGTAATCATTTCCACTGGGGAGTAGCCAAGTGGTAAGGCAGCGGGTTTTGATCCCGCCATTCGAGGGTTCGAGTCCTTCCTCCCCAACCAGCATAGAAATCAAATTTGATTCGGATTGTCACTGCAAAATCGGATGATGCAAAACCAACCCTTCCAGGATTTTGCTACTCTCCAGGGGAGGCTCATCAACGCAAATCCTGACCAGGGCTTCGGCAACTTTGCTTGCCTCAATGGGAGCGAAATGCCACATGGGTTTGGATTGTGGCGCAAAAGCCTTGATGACAGAAAGATATGGAATCAACAACGCTTTATACAGCCACTCCGCGGGCCTTGCTTCTTCCCGTTCTCCCAGCAACAGGGAAGGACGGACAATCAAGTGAGGCAGACCACTGGCAATGAGTCTCTGCTCCAAATCATGTTTTGTCGCCAGGTAAAGTCCCCTCGTACTTCCAGCACCAACAGACGATACAAGACCGACCATGGGCTTGTTTGTCAACTGCTTTAAGCGGTCAAACAATCTCGATGGATATTCAAGGTCAACCAACCTGAAGGCTTCAGGTGATCCTGCTTTTCTTGCGGTTGTGCCTAAGGCGCACAGGAGCGTATCGCAGGGCAGGTCATTACCGAGCCTGCTGTAAGCATCTGGATTGTCATAATCAAATTCAATCTCCTGGACGCGCCCGCTAATGTCCCCCAATGTCTCCAAACGCCTCACTAACGCTGTAAATGTGACATTTGGCCGCTCGTTCAGTTTTCTGATGATTTCTCGGCCTACCAAGCCTGTTGCACCTGCTACTATTACCTGCCTGGAAGGATAGGTAGAATAATCAATTTTTTCCTGGGGGGTCGCTTTAGCAAAAATCATGATCCTGTTTCCTTGCTAATACTCAACAGCAGCCCAAGACACATCAAGGTTGCCATAAGGCTTGAACCGCCGTAACTGATGAATGGCAAAGGAATGCCTTTATTCGGTACCAAATTGAGGACTACACTCATATTTATTAGTGCCTGAGCCACAATCAATAAGGTAAATCCGCTGGCACAGAGGCGCAGAAAAGGATCCCTGCACTTTCGTGCGATGCGGTACCCTCTCCATAAAATCGCCGCAAATAGTATCAATACCGCTGAAGAGCCAACCAGTCCGAGTTCTTCAGCGATGATTGCATAAATAAAGTCCGTATGCGCCTCAGGGAGAAAATTCAATTTTTGTTGTCCTGCAGCGGGGCCAACCCCATACAACCCTCCGTTGCCAACAGCAATAAGACTCTGCTCGAGCTGGTATCCCGAACCGCTGGAATCAACCGCGGCGGGATTTAAATACGCCTTTATACGTTCAAACCGATACTCTTTGGAAACGACAAAATAACTTCCAAGTGCCAACAAGACCGGGACGCTCGCCACAAAAACCCAGCGTGGGGCACCTCCAAGAAAAATAATGAGCATCGAGATGAACAAAATGAGGATGGTTGTTCCTAAATCAGGCTCTATGTATATCAACGCCAGAGGCAACATCAACACGCCAAATAGCGTCACCAGCTTCGGCATTGATTCCTGACGTTTAGTCCAGGAGTCTCGATACCTTACCATCCACCAGGATGTCAAAATGACAGCAAATGGCTTGAAAAATTCAGACGGCTGCAAACTGTATCCCGAAAAGATTATCCATCTGTGGGCACCATTCCTTGGAGGACAAAACAGGACAGCAACAAGCAAGAAAACAAATACCAAATAGACTATGGTCAGCAGTTTTTTTGAACCCCTCAGATTAGACAGGTCAACCTGGCTGAACGCCAACATCATCGCCACGCCAATAAGTCCGCTGACACCTTGTCTTATGACGAATGTGTTGCCAAAGCGGATTCCAGTCGCAGAATAGACCCAGGCAATGCCAACAACAGTCAGGAGCAATGCAAACAGTAAGAGCCACCTGTCAATTGGTCGCCTTTGTTCAGTCTTCATTTAGCAGTCCGTCTAATTTCAAAAGCTTCCAAAAGTTTTTGCGCCGCAGTCGTGGCCGGGATTTCGCCTTCCATGACTGCACGATCAAGACCAGGCAAGAGTCGCTGAATTTCTTGATCGGCATAAAATTGTTCGAGCAGGTGTCCTTGAACGATTGCCCGCACCCAATCTCTTTCCTGAGTTTGTCTTCGTTTGCTGAAAGCCCCTGATAGCCGTGTTGAATCAACGAAGTTTTTGATGTTCTCCCACACCTGGGGGATGCCTTCGCCCGTCAACGCCGATGCAGTGACAGCGATTGTCTGCCAGCCTTCGGTTGCAGGGCGAAGGTAATGCAGAACCTGGTTGTAATCTGCCCTTGTAACCCGTGCCTTTTGCTTGTTTGCGCCATCCGCCTTATTGACGATTATCGCATCGGCAAGTTCAAGAATGCCCTTTTTTATCCCCTGCAGGTCATCCCCCGCGCCTGTGATTACTATAGCCAGAAAGAAATCAACCATTGAGCGGACTGTAGTTTCGCTTTGACCAACGCCGACGGTTTCGACAAGGATCACGTCATAACCGGCAGCTTCGCAGAGGAGCAGGGTTTCGCGGCTCTTTCGTGCGACCCCGCCAAGGATGCCGCCGGAAGGAGACGGGCGGATAAAGGCGTTTGCTTCCTTTGCAAGCTGCTCCATTCTGGTTTTGTCGCCAAGAATGCTGCCCCGCGAAACTGTCGAACTCGGATCGACTGCCAGAACTGCGACACGATGACCCATCTTCACAAGTAAGGTACCCAAAGCTTCAATAAACGTGCTTTTTCCGGCGCCTGGTACGCCTGTTATTCCAACCCTTGTTGCTTTACCGCTATAGGGAAGTAACCCCTGAACAATCTCCTGGCCAATGCCAAAATGCTTTGACGCATTGCTTTCTATTAAGGTGATTGCACGGGCAAGGATCATCCGATCCTGGTTGAGCACGCCTTCGATGTATTCAGTGGCGGCGAGTTTAGGCGGTCTGGAAGTTTTGATCGATTCCTGTTTTACAGTATGAGGCTCCCTGGCATCGTCATTCACGCCATACATTACACGGCTTGCGAATTTCTCATCTGCACCGTCGGGAGCCCATTCGGGTTTATAGGTTTTATTGGACATCATTCCCCTGGTTAAAACCTATGCAAGTTATAAATCAAGCGGCATGCTATGCGAGCCGCTTGTTCAGGATCTCCAGCATTTCCTTTGCGCATACGGGAATTACGGATCCTGGTCCAAAGATACAGGCTGCGCCATGCTCTTTCAGGTATGCGTAATCCTGCGCCGGAATTACTCCGCCGACAATGACCAT
>Ga0082212_10006366_pt1 | contig 15895 bp, 14 predicted proteins | sample TergutNt197P3_FD_71548 | JGI IMG/M metagenome (GOLD analysis project Ga0082212, IMG submission 71548) | Neocapritermes taracua P3 segment gut microbial communities from Petit-Saut dam, French Guiana - Nt197 P3 | ecosystem: Host-associated > Arthropoda: Insects > Digestive system > Gut ... | reverse complement strand
AGCGATCCCACTCCCCACTTACTATTCCCCACTCCCTTTCTTTTTGAAAGGAGACCATTATGATTAAAACCGTAAAAACCGTCGATCTCAATGGAAAGCGGGTCATCATGCGGGTAGACTTTAATGTGCCCATGAAGGACGGGGTGGTCCAGGACGATACCCGGATTGTGGCCGCTATTCCTACTATCGAATATATTCTGGCCCATGGAGCCAAAACCCTTACCTTAATGAGCCATTTGGGGGATCCTGACAGGGACGCCGAAAAGGCAAAGTCCAAAGCGGAAAAAGACGGTAAAGCCTTTGATCTTGATACCTATATCAAGGGAAAGCACCGTATGGCCCCGGTGGCGGCCTATCTTGGGAAAAAACTTGGCAAGCCGGTGATCTTTGCCGGTGAAGATAGCTGCTACGGCAAAAAGGCCTTCATCGATGGCCAGAGTGACGGCTCGGTGATCATGCTGGAAAACACCCGCTTCCATAAAGAGGAAACCAGCAAGGAAGCTTCCGAAATGGATAAACTTGCCAAAGAGCTTGCCAGCTACGGCGACCTTTTTGTAAACGACGCATTCGGCACGGCGCACCGCGATCAGGCTTCTACCGCGTCTATCGCGAAATTTGCCCCCATTTCCGTCGCGGGTTTTTTAATGGAAAAAGAAGTCCAGTTCCTGGAACCCATTGTAACAAACCCTGTTAAGCCGCTGGTTGCGATCATCGGCGGGGCAAAGGTATCGAGCAAAATTGCCGTATTGGAAAGCCTTCTAAAAAACGCCGCTGCCCTTGTAATAGGCGGAGGCATGGCCTATACCTTCCTTAAGGCACAGGGTCATACGGTGGGGAAATCCCTTGTGGAAGACGACCAGATCGATACGGCAAACAAAATCCTCGAAGCGGCAAAAAAGGCCGGCTCGGAAATCATACTCCCCGTGGATCAGGTCGCGGCGGAAACATTCGACGCCAACGCAGCCCCGGTCCCGGTGGATGGCCTGGACCTTCCCGATAAGCTGATGGGTTTGGACGTAGGCCCGAAAACGCTTGCCAAATACAAAGAAGCGCTCGCCAAAGCCAAAACAATTGTTTGGAACGGCCCGGTCGGCGTTTTTGAATTCGATGCGTTCGCCAAAGGCACCGAGGAAGTCGCCCGTATGGTGGCGGAAGCGACCGGCAAGGGCACCATTACCGTTGTCGGAGGCGGCGACTCAGTAGCCGCGGTAAACAAATTTAACCTGGCAGACAAAATGAGCCATGTCTCCACAGGCGGCGGGGCATCGCTGGAACTGCTGGAAGGCAGAAAACTCCCCGGCATCGAAGTGTGCCGTGGGTAGAAGAATTAACCACTAACCACACAAACCGTACCTTCTGTACGACCACGAACTTGTTGTTTGTAAAGTTTTTATTAATTTGAATTGGTTCGTGTGGTTCGTGGTAAATAAAGGAGAAGAAGAATGAGTAGGCCATACTACATTGCTGGTAACTGGAAGATGCACAAGACCCGCGGGGAAGCGGCGGAACTGGCCGGGGCGCTGGTAAAAGAGCTGAAAGACGGGAAACATAAGTACCTTATCGCGCCAAGTTTTACCTTACTCGAAACTGTAGCACCGATCGTTAAAGGGACAAATATCCTTCTGGGCGCGCAGAACTGCGCGTGCGAAGAACAGGGCGCGCATACCGGGGAAGTGTCGGTACTGCAGCTTAAGGATTTGGGCGTAAACACAATTATACTCGGCCACAGCGAAAGGCGGCATAACTACAAAGAAGACGACGCGCTTATCAACAAAAAAGTAAAGCTTGCCCTCCACCACGGCTTTGAAGTGATACTGTGCATCGGGGAACTCCTGGAAGAGCGCGAAGCGGGAAAGGCGGAGGCTGTCTGCGAAACACAGACGGTAAAAGGCCTTGAGGGCGTAAGCGCCGATGACTTAAGCCGGGTAGTAATTGCTTATGAGCCGGTATGGGCAATCGGGACAGGCAAGACAGCCACCCCGGAAGACGCCGACGCCATACACGCATACGTGCGGCAGGTAATCGGCAAATTGTACGGGGAAATGGCCGCCCAAAAAATGATCATACAGTACGGGGGATCGGTAAAACCCGATAACGCCGCCCAGCTTATGGCCAAGGAAAACATAGACGGCGCCCTTGTTGGAGGGGCGGCGCTAAAAACCGAATCCTTCATCCCTATCGCAAAATTTGCATGAACCGATTTGCCTGATAGAGAGAAGTGTGTATAAACAGAAAAAAAAGAAATCAAAGAACCTGGCGGTTACGCTTTTTTCGGTATCCGCCATTGCGGTATTGATTATTACCGTAACCACAGCAATACTCATCGAATCCTTTACTTCCCTTTTCCGGGAAAACCTCCAGGACAGGCTTCTTGCGCTGGTCCGCTCGGCAACACAGATTGCAAACCCGATTGAACTTGAACAGCTCCGTAAACCGGAGGATATGGCAAAGCCGCTCTACTACGAGATCCGTTCCAGGCTTGTGGACTTTGCCAGGAAATACGATGTCCTTTATGTTTATTATTACTATGCAAGGGACGACGGTACTGTCCAGCCGATTGTCGATAACGACCTTACAGCCGGCGCTTATACATTAAACACCCCGCCCATCCCCATGGAAGACGCCGTAAAACAGGCGCTTGTAATGAGGACAGACGTAACAACCGCACTGGAAAAATATTCAACCAGCAACGAAAGGGTGCTCTCGGCATTTTCCCCGATTATTAACCCCCATGGCCAAACCAGGATAATAGTCGGGGTAGATATCAGCGACCAGCAGCTTGTCTCGATACGCAACAGGATAAGGGGGTTTTCCCTGCTGCTTATCGCCGCAATGACATTTACCATTGGCTGCGGTTTTTTTAGTTTTTTTATCCATACAAAAAATGAAAAAAAACTCACCCAGCAGCTCGGCCAGCAGGGATTAATGTCATCCCTTGCCGGAAGCTTTATAACCGGCAGAAAAATCGACGACCTTATTAACGATACCCTGGAGACGACGGGGAAATTCCTTAAGGTTGACCGTATTGTTATAGGTAATGCCAACAGTAATTATTGTATAGAAAAACAAACCTATTACTGGAAAACCAGGGAAGGTGATTTTGCACAGCCCGATATGGATGGCTTTAACCTGTTAATAAGGGACGCCTTTCCGGTAATTAATCCAGGCATCGATATAGTTACCCTTTTTTGCAACGATGTAGATGCAGATACCAAGTACCATTTTATGAAGCCGGCGGGGGTTACCGCTTTTGTGTGGGCCCCTCTGTATGTAGACGGGAAATTCTGGGCATTGCTGTCTGTTGAATCATGCAGCGGCCCGCGCATGTGGAGCGAAAGCGACCGCCAGTTTATAAGCACCATTGCAAGCGTCATTGCGGGCGCGACAGCCAGGAAACTCCGCGAAAATGAGCGGGATGCCGCCCTTAAGGCCGCCGAAAACGCAAGCCGCGCCAAGACCGACTTCCTTTCCAACATGAGCCACGAAATGCGGACGCCGATGAATGCGGTTATCGGCATGACGACAATCGCCAAAAACTCGAAGGAACTGGAAAAAAAGAACTATTGCCTTAATAAAATCGAAGAAGCCTCTACCCATCTCCTGGGCGTAATCAACGACATCCTTGACATGTCAAAAATCGAGGCGAATAAATTTGAACTGTCCCCGGTAGAATTTAATTTTGAAAAAATGCTTCAGAAAGTAGTTACTGTCTCAAGTTTCCGTGCCGACGAAAAAAGACAGGATCTTACAGTACACATTAACAAAAATGTCCCCCCTTTCCTTATTGGGGACGATCAGCGGCTTTCACAGGTAATCACCAACCTTGTCGGGAACGCGATCAAGTTTACCCCCGACGGCGGCTCCATCCACATAGATACACAGCAAACCAGGCGTATCGGCGACAACTGTACACTAAGGATTAGCGTTTCGGATACAGGCATTGGGATAACAGATGAACAAAAAAAACGCCTCTTTACTTCTTTTGTTCAGGCCGAAACCGGCACATCCCGGAAATACGGCGGCACCGGCCTTGGGCTTGCAATATCGAAACGCATTGTAGAGATGATGTCGGGCAGGATATGGGTTGAATCGGAAAGCGGGAAAGGCTCTACTTTTATTTTCACGGCGATCTTTCAAATCGGGGAGGAGCGAAAACAGGTAAGCCTGCTAAACCCCGGGGTTGACTGGAACAATATCAGGATCCTCGTTGTGGACGATGATAAATCGGTACGGGAGTTCTTTAGCGAAATAGCCGAGTGGTTCAGCATAAACTGTGATATTTCTTCCGGTGCCGACGAAGCGCTTGAACTGATCGAAGCAAAAGGCGCATACGATATTTATTTTATCGACTGGAAGATGCCGGAAATGGACGGCATGGAGCTTGCAGCCCGCATAAGGGCCAGGACAAGCCCGGAGAAAAAATCGGCAATCGTAATTATCTCCAGCGCCGAAATGACTTTTATCGAAGAGAAGGCAAGGCAGGCCGGGGTAGATAAATTTGTACTTAAACCGCTGTTCCCATCATCAATTGCAGACTGCATAAACGAGAGCATAGGGCGGGAGGTTGCCGTACTGGAAAACAAAGAAACATTATTTACCGATAATTTTTCCGGCAGGCGGATCCTCCTGGTTGAAGATGTCGAGATAAACCGGGAGATCCTGATTTCCCTTTTGGAACAGACAGGGCTGGAAATCGAAAGCGCCGTAAACGGCAAAGAAGCCTGCGAGATATTCAGCGCCAAAGCGGCAGCCTTCGACCTAATCTTTATGGACATCCAGATGCCGGAAATGGACGGCTACGAAGCAACAAGGACAATACGGGCGTTTGAAGCAGAAGCGGCCGGGAAAAACACGCCGGACCCGGGCAAGCCGGAGTTGTCGAATGAAACCCCGCGATTATTGGATAGCCCCAAAGGCATTCCCATAATTGCAATGACCGCCAATGTTTTTAAAGAAGATGTGGACAAATGCATAGCCGCCGGTATGAACAGCCATGTGGGCAAGCCCATTAATATAGAAGAAGTCCTTGCCCAGCTAAGAAAATACCTGCCGCCACCCGGGGCAAAGAACCAATAACCGGAAACAAAACCATTAAGCAACACCCTCATATTGCAATTTTTTTGGTTATTATTTAAAATTGAGGCTGTTCCAAAACTTCAGTTTTCGGAACAAGCTCAATTATTTGATTTCACAGTTTTTTCGAGGAGGAAAAGAGGAATTTATGAGTTTTTTTGAGGCGATTCAGAATGCAAACGATTTTGTAAACGGTCTCGTGTGGGGGCCGCCCATGCTGGTATTGATTGTTGGCGCCGGCATCTTCCTTACACTCGCAACAAAATTTTTCCAGGTATCCAAAATCAAGGTCTGGTGGAAAGGCACTTTCGGGCAGCTTTTTAAAAAGCAGGAAAAGGTTAAAGACAGCAATATCACCCCCTTCCAGGCGGTATCGACAGCGCTTGCCTCCACAGTAGGTACTGGCAATGTCGTCGGTGTGGCGACGGCCATTTTTTCCGGCGGCCCCGGCGCTATATTCTGGATGTGGGTGTCGGGGTTTTTCGGCATGATGACCAAGTATGCAGAGGTAGTCCTCTCGGTCAAATACCGCGAGACCGATACGAACGGTGCACACCACGGCGGCCCCATGTATTACATACAAAACGGCCTTAACATGAAATGGCTTGCCGTAATCTTTGCGGTTTTCGGAACATTCGCGACCTTTGGCATCGGGAACATGACCCAGTCAAACGCCATCGCGGCATCCCTAAGCGAAGTTTTCGGCGTACCCGCTATTGCTACCGGTATTGCGATTACCGCAATAGTCGCCCTTGTCATTATTGGCGGCATCAAGCGCATAGCCTCCGTAACAGAAAAGCTTGTCCCCTTTATGTGCGTATTCTACATCATTGGCAGCGTAATCCTTCTTGTTATTAATGCCGGGAAACTGGGCGGTGCATTCAGCCTGATTTTCTCCAGCGCGTTCTCCCTCCGGTCGGTGGGCGGCGGTGTTATGGGCTACGTTATTATGCGGTCCATGCGCTACGGCATTGCACGCGGCGTTTTCTCGAACGAAGCGGGCCTTGGGTCGGCGCCTATTGCCCATGCCGCGTCAAGGGCAAAAGACCCGGTACAGCAGGGGCTTTGGGGCGTTTTTGAAGTCTTTATCGACACCATAATTATCTGCACCCTGACAGGGCTTGTCATTATATCATCCGGTTTATATGCCGGGGAGCTTAAAGGCGTCCCGCTCGTTATGGCTTCTTTCGCGAACACATTCGGCAGGTTCGGCGGTATTTTTGTTGCCATTGGCATATTGACTTTTGCATGCTCTACAATCCTTGGCTGGTCATATTACGGGCAGCAGTGCCTTGGCTACCTGACAAAAAACAACAAGGTATGGGACATGGTTTACAAAGTAGTATTCTCCCTGCTGGCGATTGTCGGGGCAACTGGCGGGCTGGCTTTTGTCTGGGATATTTCCGATACCCTGAACGGGCTTATGGCTATACCGAACCTTGTCGGCGTGCTCCTCTTAAGCAAAGTGGTTTTTGACATGACAAAGAAATATCTGGCAGAAGGGAAAAGCATTTAAAACTTCTGTTGTGGACGTACTGTAGGTGATAATGCCATCCCCTTTAAATCATTTTTAGGGGATGGTTTTTTTTAGGGGGATTATTTGAAAAAAATTAGTACCTTGTTATTGATCTTAACATGCTGCTTTGCCGTATTTGGCCAAAATTTTACAAATGATCCAGGCATTAATATGGACGAACTGGCAAAGCAGTATACCCCCAACAGCCTTTCCTTAACATCTCTTTTTGACAATTATTTGTTCAGGGCATTAATGGGCGAAAAAGAACTGCTGGATCATAAAATGGATATTTTTTCACTGGCCCGGCTGGATGCCGACTGTCTGCGTCTTCTGCGGAACATGATCTACGCAAGGCGCGGGATGAGGTTTTCGTCCCGGGATTTATCCGGGTATTTTGGTAAATTTAGCTGGTATAAAGGAAACACCGGCAATGTAGACAAACTATTGACCGAAACCGACAAGTATAATATTTCTTTGATCCAGGCTTTTGAAAGAAGGAACGAAGGCATTGCAAACACTAACTGGGGAAACGACAGGATCGGCATGTGGCAGGATTACTGGATGGTAGCTTCGGGGTATACTGCAAGGTTCCTGATTTATCAAAACAATAAAATGGAATATTTCACCAGCCAAATGGACGGCATGAAACTGCTTAATGGCCTTTCGGGGACATATTCAATAAAGGGGAATGTTTTAACATTCATTGTTAGCAGGATAGAATATTATACCCATGATAATGATATAGAAGACGACCCTATTATGGGTTTAACCTATTCCAACATCAAATCAAATACGATTACCCTGTCAACCCCGCTTGTTTTTAAATTCCCCGTTTCGGCTATAAACGCCCCCAAAGGAAACGACAAGCCGCCCTATCAATTTATTGTAATAGGGGGCGTTGAGCATTACAGGGTTTCGAGTGACCCCAACAGCAACTAAGGGGATTTTTTTTCGTGCGGCTTAATGAATAAGCATCGCGTCGCCGTAGCTGAAAAACCGGTACTGCTCCCCGATAGCTTCTGCATAACTTTCCATTATTAGCTGCCGCCCGTCAACCGGGCCTGCCACATCTGATGCGCCGGCTCTCGCCCCCGCGAATGCCGATACAAGCATCAACAGGGTCGAGCTGGGCGTATGGAAATTGGTAAAAATGGCATCGGTAATTTTAAAACGGTACCCCTGGTAAATAAAAATCTGCGTGCTCCCTTCCCCGGCATGTACCTGCATAGTATCGCCACACGCCGATTCCAGTGTACGGACTGCGGTAGTCCCAACTGCAATTATTTTTCGCCCGGCTCTCTTAGCCGCATTAATACGCTGCGCCGCATCATCACTAATGCTGTAGGGTTCTTCGTGCATTATATGGTCTTCGACCTTTTCCGAACGGACCGGCAGAAAAGTACCCAGCCCCACATGCAAGGTAATAAAAACCCTTTCAACCTCCGCCGCATCCAGCGCATCAAAAAGGCTGCCGGTAAAGTGGAGCCCCGCCGTAGGGGCGGCAACAGAGGCCCCCGGCCCAAGCGCCGCAGCTGCCGCCCGGTTTGCATAGATCGTCTGGTAGCGCTCGCCGTCGGAGCTTTCATCGCCCCGCTTGATATAGGGCGGCAGGGGGACATGCCCGTGAATATCCAGCCAGTCATCATCAATGCCGGTATTAAAACGGACATAGCGTACCCCGCCCTGCCGGGCTGTCTCACCCTGCCGGGCTGCTTCACCCTGGCAGGCTGCCTCACCCTGGCGGGATTCCCCGGCTTCATCCTTAATTACGTCTGGCGGGGTTTCAATAATCTCGCCTTCTACACCGGCTGCAAAACGGTAGCGGCAGCCAGGCCGTCTTTTTTTGGAACGGTTAACCAGGGTTTTCCAGGTGCGTGAATCAATACGATATAATAGAAGAAATTCCGCTTCCCCAGGCGGGCCGCCATAGACGCTGCCCGACCCGGCTGGCCTGCCCGGCGCAAGCGCCATTGGGGAGGCCAAAAGCCGGGCCTTCCGCACACGCGAGTTGTTGAATACCAAAAGCGGTGGCCTGCCATTTTTCCCGCGGAAAGCCGGCCCGGAAAGGATCGCTGGTAAATCCTTTACCATACAATGCTGCCGCTGCCTGCTGCCGCATTCAAGAACCATGAGCCTGGAATCCCCGCGCCCCTCCGGCGGGTATTTTGCGATAAGGCCTTCCGGTAATTCAAAAAAATAATCGGCCGTCTTCATTGGGATACCTTAAAACAGCGATTGGGAATTTTCTGTTCTTTTATTTTGTAAACCAAGGTGGGTATAGGCAAGGGCTGTTACCATTCTGCCGCGGGGTGTCCTTTGGAGCAGCCCCGCCTGGATCAAATAAGGTTCGTAATAATCTTCCAGGGTGTCTACCGCTTCCCCCACAGAAATTGCCAGGGTTTCCGCGCCGACCGGCCCGCCGCCGTAGCGTTCTATAATCATCTTTAGAATATCCCTGTCGTGCCGCTCCAGCCCAAGCGCATCAATTTCCAGTCGTTTAAGGCCTTGTTCCACAACGCTCCGCGTAACTGCGCCGTTTTCCAGAACCTGCGCAAAATCCCTCATGCGGCGAAGGAGCCGGTTCGCAACACGGGGGGTACCGCGGGCGCTCGCCGCAAGCAGCGAAGCGGCGTCATCGTCAAGTTTTGTTTTAAGGATTCCCGAAGAGCGGCGCACAATTGCTTCCATATCGGCCCTTTCATAAAAATTAAAACGGCAGGTAATCCCAAAACGGCTAACAAGGGGGCTCGAAACATTCCCCGCTTTTGTCGTGGCCCCGACCAGGGTAAAAGGCTGAATGGGGATGCGTATGGTACGCGCGCCGGGCCCCTGCCCTATTATCCAGTCGAGTTCATAATCTTCCATCGCAATGTAGAGCATCTCTTCGATGGCAGGTTTTAAACGGTGAATCTCGTCGATAAAAAAAACCGTCTTCTCGCTTAACGTTGTAAGTATCCCCGCCAGGTCCTTGGGTTTATCCAGCGCAGGGGCGCTGGTTACCTTAAAATCGACCCCAAGCTCCCGTGCGACAACCCCGGCAAGCGTTGTCTTGCCAAGGCCGGGCGGCCCGATTAAAAAGAGATGGTCAAGGCTTTCTTTCCTTTCCCGCGCCGCCTTAATAAACACCGAGAGGTTTTCCTTCATTACCGCCTGCCCCAGGAATTCGCTTAGCTGCTGGGGGCGCAGGGTTATTTCCTGGTCATCTTCGCCGGGGAGTGTTTCAGGGCGGGCAATGCCCGGCTTGCCAATGCCTTCCATGCTGCCTGGCTTTCCCTGGCTGCCTGACTTTCCCTGGCTGCCCGGCTTATCCATGTTACCGAAGCTATTAAAATTGTCAAAGCTGCTTTTTGACTTACCCATTATATCCTCATATTGTTATAACATTATACTTATATATCATTATGTTATTATATTTAATTTCCTGCCAGCAAGACGATTGCCCTTTTAAAGAGCTCCTGCTCCCTGGCAGGGTCTTTAATCCCATCTGGCAGCCCTGTTTCCGCCTGCCTGAGCGCCTCCCCTGCCTGCTTTTTGTCGTAGCCCATTTCCGCCAGCGCATCCAGCAATTCCCCATAGGGGCCGTCGGCTTCCATGTCTTTTGAAAAGGCGAGTTTCCCTTTTAAGGCGAGGATCATTTTCTGCGCTGTCTTTTTCCCCAGCCCCGGCACCGCTTCGAGCCTGCCAAGGTCCCCGTTTTCCAGAGCAGCCTCCAGATCGTCCTGCCCTATCCCGCCCATTATCTTGATAGCGGCCCGGGGGCCAATCCCTTCGACTTTTAGGAGTTCAAGAAATGTCGCGCGCCGCCTCTCGCCGGAAAACCCATAGAGCTTCATCTCGGTTTCCCTGTGGAAAAGCCAGGTAAAAACCCGAACCGGGCTGCCAGCGGCGGGAAGTGCGGAAAGGTCTGTATGGGGGACTGTTATCTCCCACTCTACGCCGCCTGTTTCCAGAAAGAGCGTGTCGGCGCCTTTTCCTGTTATGGTTCCCCGGATGCTGTTGAACATGACAACAGTATACAATAAAAATAATATATCTACAAACCATATTTTATCGAACTGAAAGCATCGGCATTAATTGTCCCATTTCACTTGGTAATTGGTAACCGATAAAACACATTAATCTCCGTTTATTTCCCAACCAATATAACACATTGGCACAAATGCTTTTAGTTCGCAAGTTACGCTTTAATATGTAATACGTCCCAAGTTTTGTGTATGATAAAGGATACAAAATTATTTTTTAACGGCCCTAGACACAATTTTTTTAAAATGATATAAAACTGTCATTGTAGGAAAATTATGAGTAAAATGGGTTTAGGTTATGGAAGTGAATATCAATTATTGCGTTTTCTTGGACATCACCGGCAGACCCTTGATAGCCTCATTCTAAAAAATACAAATATCAATGAAAATTTAGAATATAATTTGGAATGGCTGGCCAAATGATCCAAAACAAAATGTAACAAGTGTAGAAATGTGGAAAGAAAAAATACAAGATGAATATCTTTACTTAGGCATTAATGATGATGCCAAAAAATACATTTCAGAAATATTTGTTGAATGCTAATGTTATGATTAAAGGTGATACAGTGATGAATGACGAAAAAAAACCTGTTGAATTTTCCGAGTTGGATAGTATAATAAATATTCTAACAGAATTAAAAGGCGGTGAATTGGCATTAATTGGCTCTCGGCCTTCAGTTGGGAAAACATTTTTTGCAATAAATATATTAAAAAATATAATTGTAAATCAAAATAAATCCGCGTGCTTTTTTTCTCTTGAAATGTCAAAAATATTTTTGGAAAAAAGATTTTCTGAAATAAATTTTAATATTAATAATAACTTGTTACATATTATTGACAAACCAAATCAAACCATTACAGAAATTAAAGAAATTATAAAAAGTAAGCCAAGTGTAAATATATTTTTTATAGATTATTTGGGACTTATAGCAAATGATGAAAAGCAAAATATTGAAGAAATTGTAAGAGAATTAAAATCTTTTGCACTAGAGATGGATGTTGTAATTATTGCTTTAATGCAAATAAGTAGAGAGCAAAATAATCTAAAACCCGAAATACAACAATTTACACCTTTTGATAATTATGCCGATTTAATAATTGGACTCTATAAAAATACTGAAATTGTTAATAATAAAATAGAAAATATAATACTAAAGAAATAAAATATAGTGTACGGGTGGTACTTCGCATAACACGATTGTTTACGCACCTTTCTGTAATGCGGAAAGGATGCCGCCTGGAGGCGGCTCGGGGTTCCGGTTGGCAGGGCTACGTGCTTTCCATAAATCAAAAAACTGGTTACTCTATAGGTATCCTATTGTATTGCAGGAAAAGGGGAAGCGATGAAAACAGCTGTTATCTACTACTCATACGAGGGTAATTCCGCGATGATTGCCCAAATAATCAAGGGCGCCGTAAATGCGGATGTATTTGAAATAAAAACCGCCGACACCAAAAAACGGGGCGGTTTCGCGTTATATGCCTGGGGCGGTTACCAGGTTGTTATGAAAAAAAAGCCCGCCCTGGAGCCTCTTACGGTTGACATAAACGCCTACGACCTGATTATTGTGGGGACCCCTGTATGGGCCGGCGCCCCTGCCCCTGCTCTTTTTTCTTTTCTTGACAAAAACAGGATTAGCGGGAAAAAAATCGCCATTTTTTGCTGCCATGGAGGAGGCATGGGGAATGCTTTACAAAAGCTAAAAGCGCTGCTTCCCGGCAATACCTTTACGGGGGAAATTGACTTTGTATATGCCGCGAAAAGCAAAGATCCCAATGAACTGAAAACAAAGATTGAAGCATGGCTAAAAGAGTTAGGGGCCAGGGGCTAACATTGAAAAAAGTGCTTTATTAATTGAGGCTGTTCCAAAACTTCAGTTTTTGGAACAGCTACCTTAGATTTACGGGAAAAATCGGCTAAAAGACGATTTTTCCAAAGCTTGTTCCGAAACTAACAAAGTTTTGGAACAAGCTCAATTGCTTATACGCCGTAAGACAAACATTTAGCCTGGGAAAGAAAACGCATAAAATTTTTCGGAGGGCAACGATGGAAGTTGTCTATCTCTTTTGCGAACCTGATGTTGTAAGGGTTCCCTACTTACAGTGTAACCACCACTTATTCAGCCGGCTCTTTATGCAAAGCAGGGCATGGGACAAGAGTCAGCGTCAGTTTTTGTTTAAGCGGGACAAAAGCGCTGAATGGTTTTGCCGTATGCTTTCCGGTATTCCATTTGTATTGGTGGATAAAAATGCCTCCAGCCCGATACGGATATTGGGTTTAAAGGGTTATCCCTGGAAGGAATTGCCAAGGGAGGCTACCAGTCTGCCCACGGGAAAAAATGCCCTTTCTGGCTCCCGCCCGCCGGAGGTAAAATACACGATGATGGGTCCCCGCCCCTTGCCGGAAAAATTTCCGGAACACTGGCGGGCGAAGCTGGAGGAGGAGCTGCGCGCCAGGAAATACAGCCTCCACACGATCCGTCTCTATGTCCATTATAACCGTTTGCTATGCCGCCTGCTCCAGAAGCCGCCGGAAGAGGTGTGCGGGGCAGACATAACACGGTTCCTCGCGTCTGTCGAAAAGGACAGGGAATATTCCGCATCTTCGATAAATCTTGCCATAAGCGCTACCAAATTTTTTTATAAATTTGTATTAAAAAATGATGTATCAAGGGAACAGCGCAGGCCCCGTAATGACAAGCGTCTGCCGGTGGTTTTGTCAAAAGAAGAGCTAAGCAGGATTTTCGCATTGGAGAACAACCCCAAGCACCGTCTGCTTTTAATGCTGGTTTATTCTTCCGGCCTGCGGGTCAGCGAAGTGGTTGCCCTTAAGAAGGAGCACATCGATCTTGCACGGAATGTGATTAATGTCAGGATGGGCAAAGGCCGCAAAGACCGCTGCACCATTTTATCAGAAAAAGCTGCCTGTTTTATCGGTGAATATTGTTCTTTTTATGGTATAAAGGGCTGGATCTTTCCTGGCCTCCCCCCTACCCGCCACCTCTCGATCCGATCCGCCCAGAATATTTTTAACAACGCCCTAAACCGCGCTAAAATCGGCAAACAAACTTCGATCCATAGCCTGCGCCATACATTTGCCACCCACCTCCTCGAAAGCGGCACCGACATCCGTTATATCCAAACCCTCCTTGGCCACGCCAACCTCCGCACCACCGAGCGCTACACCCACATTGCCCGCCGTAGTGTCCTCCAAATCAGAAGCCCCCTTGACTCCATTTTATAGCCCTTTTTTGCCCAAAATCGCATATTTTCCCACCCCCCGATATAACACGCACCTTTATTCGTGTTATACATGGTTTTTGTGTTATAAAATCAATACATTTTACATGGATTTGAAGGGGGATATTCGAAGATCACGCAAGGGACGTTAAACGAAATTGGGCAAAAAATTGAAAAATCAGATAAAAAATATAGGATATTGGTTGACATATTAAGATAATAATGTATATAATTCACTATGGAATTAAATTTACCTGTAAAATATCGTCAAGATATTGAAAATGTTACCGAATTACTCAAAAATGAAGGCTGTGAATCAATATATTTGTTTGGATCTCTGGTTACTGGGAAAATAAATGAAAATTCAGATATAGATATAGGCATAAAAGGCTATCCTGAAGGCAATTTTTTTAAAATATATTCAAAGGTATATTTTAATTTTGATAATAATATAGATTTAGTGGATTTTGATACAAATAATGACTTTTATTTGATGTTGAATAAAATAGGAGAGGTTGTAAAAATTGGATGAAACTATAAGAATTAAAATATTGTATGAAATTTCTCGAATTGATAAATTAATTTTGGATTCAAACCCATTATTAAAACTATGTAAAATAAAAGAGCCAGATTTTATTGAAATAACGGCAGCAGCGCAAATATTGCATTCATTTTATATGGGGTTGAAAGTATTGCTATATTAATATTTAAAAATATTGGTGAAAAATTACCAAATGATGTAAAGTGGCATAAAACATTATTCGAGATGATGTTTGGTCAAAATAAAAATGGAAAAATATTATTAAGGGATGAAATTAAAGAAAACTTAAATGAATATTTATTATATAGACACTTTATAAGACATTCATATAGTTCAGAATTTAAATGGAGTGAAATGAAGTCTACAATAAATGGAATTGAAGAAATTTGGAATAAAATAAAGGAGGACTTTGAGAAATTTATAAATGAATATATAGGAGAAGGTATTTTAGATTAACCCAACTTCGTTTAACAAACGGTTAGCGCTTCGCCGCCTTACGGCGGCTCGGGTTCCTTAAACGTTAGGCGAAATATATTTTGAAAATTATGTAAAAATATTTGAAATTTTAGAAATAAAAAAAATAACTCATAAAAAATTACGAACTTCATCATGTGTATAAAATATCATACGTTTAGCAAAAGGTGTTTTTCGTCAAATAAAGACTAGGCATTACAATTAAATTATGCTAGAATATGTGTATGAATAAGTTGTTTTATGGGGATAATCTTACAGTTATGAAGAAAATGCCCTCTGATAGTGTTGATCTAATCTATCTTGATCCCCCATTTAATAGCAATCGCAGTTATAATCTTCTCTATAAAAATACTACTGGTCTGCCTATTCCAGAGCAAATTGAAGCATTTTGCGATACATGGGAATTAGATTATGAAAAGTCTGAAATTGCTTTTGAAATTCCTCATATAATGCAAAAATATGAAATACATGCCGATCTTGTGCATTTTTGGCATTATATGGTTGAGGCATTAAAGAGTACAAATACGAAACTTCTTGCATATTTAATTTATATGACTATAAGGTTAATAGAAATGTATCGCATATTAAAAAATACAGGTTCTATTTATCTGCATTGCGATCCAACAGCTAGCCACTACTTAAAAATAATTTTAGATGGAATTTTTGGATTTGACAATTTCAGAAACGAAATAGTATGGTGTTATAAATCACGTCCTCAATCAAAAAAATACTTTGGAAAAAAACATGATACAATTTTATTTTATACAAAATCAGATAACTATAATTTTTATTGGCAATCAGTAGTTCGACCTTTATCAGACGAAACTTTAAAGAAATATAGATTAACAGATAATGAAGGCAGAAAATATCGGCTTCAAGGAAGAGGTATTACAGGAAGCCCAATTAAATCGGCAAAAGATGTTGATCAAAAATGGGAAGAAACAAATCCAGAATTGGTTGTCAGAGATTATCTTGATGAAAAAATTGGAGTAGCTCAAGAAGATTGGTGGTTAATTGATATTATTAATC
>Ga0082212_10006365_pt1 | contig 15895 bp, 17 predicted proteins | sample TergutNt197P3_FD_71548 | JGI IMG/M metagenome (GOLD analysis project Ga0082212, IMG submission 71548) | Neocapritermes taracua P3 segment gut microbial communities from Petit-Saut dam, French Guiana - Nt197 P3 | ecosystem: Host-associated > Arthropoda: Insects > Digestive system > Gut ... | reverse complement strand
TGGAAAGCCTACAGACCTGCTTTCAAAAAACCTTTTGAAGGCACTTTCAAGAAACCGCTGCTCGCTGCAAAGGGCCAGGCTGTCCACTTCCCTTAGCCACTCAAATTCGCCTTTGTACGCGGCAGGCGTGATGCGAAGCATTTCCCCGTGCTGTTTATAATAAGCAATCTTGTCCGCAAGCATTTTGTTATAGACAAAGCGCACGCACCCGAAGGTTTTGGAAATGAGGGTCTGCTGCTCTTTGTTAGGCTGCATTCTGAACTGGAAGGCTTTATAGCATTTCATTGCCGCTCGCCCTGGCTTTCAATATGCTGGCGCACAAGATCTGGCGGAGCCCCGCCGAGCTTGCTGGTTTCAGTTTTGGGGCGCGCGCCAAATAAAGTGTTGATATGAACGCTTTCAAAGCCCAATTCGTGAAGATCGTTTGTATAATGTGGGGCAAAGCGCTCGAATATCGATTTCAAGCTTGCAGAAACCTGGTTGCCAATAGCTTTTTTCCTATGCTTTGCGGCAAGAACAAGATGGCAGCGCAGCATGAATGCTGAATGGATGTTGCTCTCTAGTATCGTCAATATTTAGCCTTTTATACTGTTTTATGCTAAATTATACCATGTTTATACAGAAAAGAAAAGAGAAAGAGCGGCGGCGCGTTACACAGCCGCTTTTCACACCGCTTTCGAGGTGAACTCCGCGCTTGTGGTGGCGCCAATGTTTCGAAATAACCGCAATTCGTCTCGCCGCTTAACGACTTTGGCGTTTGAAGCGGGAGAATTCTTGCGGATTGCGTTAAATAACCATGAGTTATACGAATAGGGTATTCCGCTCATGCTATAACCGTTTCCAACAACTTTTAAGTATGCAGGATAAAGCATTTTTTTATCGGGGTTGGTATCAACAGTATATAACCCGTTTTCTGTAGCGACATTATCTGCCTGCTTTTGTTGAATATTAACAAAGCAAGATGATAGACAGGCAGCAACAGCCACCGCTAAGAACACCTTTTTGCATCTAGCAATACGCATAATTGTCCCCCATAGTTTCTATATACCTAAAAAAGCAAGGCTTAGCATGAACAAACGGGAAATAATGCACTCCAGCATAACCAGAGAAGCTGCCTTTAAGCTTGCTCAAAAAATGAAGTGCCGCATATCGTTATTGGCAAATGGTATAATAATATGCGATACAGGCTGCTGGCAATGTATGCAGTAAAGCCAGCCTGCAAACCTGTGCAGGCGCGAATAGCTATTTGCCATGCGCGTTCAATAGCAAATCAAAAAGGGGCATAAAATAATATGGCATTTGATTTCAAGAAGGAGCAAAAGGAGCTCTACCAACCAAAAACCGCATCAATAGTTGACGTTCCGGAGATGGCCTTCATCATGGTGGATGGCGCCGGCAACCCAAATACATCAGAGAGCTACCAGACAGCGGTTGAAATCTTGTATGGGCTTTCTTATACCATTAAGATGAGCAAAAAAGGAGATAAAGTGCCGGAGGGCTACTTTGATTTTACAGTTCCACCGCTTGAGGGCCTATGGTGGCTGGCAAACGGCAGCGCAACTGACTATACGAAAAAGGATGATTTTTGCTGGACATCGATGATTCGGCAGCCGGATTTTGTCACATCTGAAGTGTTCGAAGAAACCAAAGCAGCATTCTCAAAGAAAAAGCCGGGGCTGGATCTCTCATTGGCGCGGCTTGAGCGCTTTACGGAAGGGCTGTGCGCCCAAATACTGCATATAGGCTCATATGACGATGAACCGGAATCAATCAATAAACTGGAGCAATTTATTGCAGAATCCGGCTATCATAGCGATATAAATGATTTGCGCCGCCATCATGAGCTATATCTGAATGATCCGAGAAAGACCGCGCCGGAAAAAACTAAAACGGTCATCAGGCATCCTGTCCGTATTTGCTAAACCCGAATTAGCTGCAAATTTATATATAATGTAAGTGGTAAGTGACATAGCATAGGGAAGCAATACTTATTGCCTGTTACCAGGGCTCAACTTGCGCATGAATGCTACTCGGCAGCGATATAAGATTAACATCAAATTTTAGTGACGGCTCAATGCGAGAGCTCGCATTGTGAATACGCAAAGAAACCGCCCACCCTTCATTGCAAACGACCTCGACTGTAGTGCTGGAATCGTTCTTAAAGCCAATATAGTAAAATCGATTTGGAAGTTTTAGCCGTGAAACATGCACTCTTGAACGCAACCCATTTGATGGCCGGTTTAATGTGCCAAATAGATTAATGCCTTCGATTCGCGTTGTATGGCGGGAATCATCGGTAATAACCTTATAAAAATCGTATCGGCCTACTAAATAGCTAATGAGGGCCTTAGGAACCGTTTTGATGTTTTCCTCATCAAGCCTTCGAAGCTCATCTATAAATGCTTGAAGCAATGGGATATAAAACCTATCGTTCTTATTCTCTATGCTTGACCATAGTGCCTCTCCGTTAGATGAAGAGCGCAAGCTTTCTAATTCCTCAAACAAAGGCGCGATGTCACTAAAGTATTGTTTTGAGCAAGGAATTCCGAACCATTCAGCGCCGAAATCAATAGTTGCTGAGAGCCGGCTATGCTTAACAGCCCTATGGTTATGCTTGCAGGATATGCCGATCTGCCAATTGTTTTGCTTTCTATAGCAAATAACATCACGCACATCCCCTGCTAATCCCTGTGCATCAGTTTGAAGGGCAAGAACGAGCGGGCTATTCAGGCCGGGATGCATAAGCTGAGGCTCTAATTGCACAATGGCGCGCACAGCAGCATCTGCAGCGCTCATTAAATTGTCTTTAAGATCATTGGAAGAGTTCTCGAAAAATTGTTGTGCAGAGAGCTTTTGGGATGAATCTTCAATAGCTATTTCCTGTGCTGTTGAAATAGAGTTTTTTAGCGAAAGCAAGCAGGCGTATTCAAAAGCTTTTCCATTGGTTGTTTGAATCCCTTTATTGGCCATCATTTGCCCAGGCTTGTATCCAGAGCCTTGCGGACAGCTTCTGCGGCGCAATAAGCCAGGTCTACCGGAACAGCATTTCCTATTTGTTTGTACTTGCTGGTTAAATTGCCGGCAAAATCAATATCAGCCGGGAATGTTTGAATCGCAGCGCATTCTTTATAGCTTAAGCGCCTGGTCGGGCCATCGAGCCCAAAACGCCATAAATCAGTGCCAAGCTTAACCATGTCCGGAGAAGAAGGATGCAGCGTTACTTGTTTGGCCATCGCCGGTATTGTATATGAAACCTCATTCCACCCGCGCTTGCGGTTGCGGGACATATACCGCGAAGAAAATGGCGCCGTGCAGATTTCATCAGGTTTTGCCGGCGGCAAATGATCCAGCGCGTCCAAAATCGTTTTTTTGCAGCCATCAAATTCTTGCAGCAAAAAACTTTGTATCTTTAAATCTTTTCTAAACCCGAAAATTAGCACCCTCTCTCTGTCCTGGGGAACTCCATAGTTTTTCGCATTTACTTTTTGGTAAAACACGTCATAGCCGCAATCTGAAAACTCGGCAACAATAGCATCAATAAATGCTCCGTTTGCCATCGTCAAGAGGCCTTTAACATTTTCGCCAATAAAAGATTTTGGCTGCTTTTCCCTAACAATCCGAACATAGTGTTTATATAATACATTCCTGCTGTCATCGATTTTTCGCGGGCCGGATAAGCTAAACCCCTGGCAAGGAAATCCGCCCAGCAGTATATCGGTATCAGGGATCTCATCCGAATTGATTTTTGAGATATTGCTGCATACTACATGCGCATTGCTCCATGATCGGTATGTTGCACAAGAGTCTTTATCAATGTCATTAGCCCATAGCGTTTTAAAGCCAGCTTTATGAAAGCCTATGTCAAGGCCTCCGGCGCCACAGAACAGGCTGGCTATCGAATATGGGTTAGGTGCATTTGTATCCATTTTTTTGGCCATAAGATATCAATAAAAGAGCGATCTGATATATTTCGATGTATTTTTATATTTGAGTATAGCAGTTCTTTCAAAAAAGACATAGCATTTTGCGCTTTCGCCAGAACACTAAGTCTGCTGCTCTCTTGAATATCTGTTTAACTGAAATATAAAACTGCCGGGAATGGCCCGAAATGGGCATTTGATGTATCGGCAATTGCTATAGCAGGTACAGCCATTTTCTTATTGGATGACAGTTAGGGCCAAAACCACCATCAGTCTGGCTTCGAATCTGTATCGGTTGTATGCAGCCTGAACAGCCTATAGGCTGTTACTACAGTGCGCACTAAGCTCATTGCAGCAAGCAGCGAAATAAAAGACGGCATGCGATCAAAAGAGCCAAACCATGCATATGAAAGCCAGGCAGCCATCAGTGATGAAAACCCAAGGTGCTCGGCCAAGTTTTTTTTGTATGCGGCTTTGTAATCCATACATAGTCCCTTCTGCTGTTATTATCTTTTCAACACATGATTATTGGAAAGCTTTTAGCAAATGCCTGATAAGGGCAGAGTAAATCTGGGAAATAATCTCCAGTGCAGCCAGCCACACTATTTCATTATTATTATCAAAAGCTCGATAGCTGGTTCAACAAAATTCTGGCAATAAGCATGCATTGCTGGAAAAACATGATATAGGCAAAGCAGTGCTGTTGTGCCTATGCTGTCTTTATTTCTTTCTAAGCCAAATCAGCGATAGCCTCTTCAGACAATTCAAAGTAGTTTTTTCTGTATTGTATGATGCCTGCGGCTTTCAATCTTGACATTTCTGCAGAAAGCGCACTGCGATCAACAGAAAGATAGTCGGCAAGCCCTTGCCGGTCAAATGGGATTGAAAAGCTTCGGCTATTTTGGGCCTTGGATTGCTGTGATAAGTAGGAAAGCAATTTATCGCGGGTTGTTCGTTTGGTTATATGCTCCATTTTTTCGGCCAGCATAATATTTTTGCGTGCAAACATGCCAATCATGTTGCGAATAAGCAGTGAATGGAACACGCAAGCTGATGAGCAGGCCGTGGCAATGCGCTGGAAATCGAGCATGCATACCTTCGCATCCACTGCGGCTATTACAGTGAAAGGCAGCAAGCCGGCTTCGCCGCAAACCACAGCCTCAGCAAACATCCCTCCCTCAGGGATTTCAGAAATAATGTTGCTGTTGCCCCATGCGTCGGTATTTATGATGTGAACCTTGCCGCTAACGACAATTCCAATTTCACGAACGAAGTCGCCTGCACTATAGATCGTTTCGTTTTTTTGGTAATCCCTAAATGAGCAGCCCAGGCAGTCTATAAGCGTCTCCAGCTCGCTTTCAGAAATGCCTTGGAACAGCTGCGACTTATTAAGCATTTTAGATTCGCTCATCGCCCACTTCCGTTGTATTTCCAACCGATTTTATACTCTTATTGTAGTACGATAGAACCGTATTATCAAGGAGGTGGCAGCATGATACGCAAAATAATAGAAATCGATGAATCAAAATGCGATGGCTGCGGGCTTTGCTCCGATGCCTGCCATGAAGGCGCGATTGGCATTATCGGCGGTGTAGCAAAGCTGGTGCGCGAAGATTATTGCGACGGGCTGGGCAGCTGCCTGCCGGCATGCCCGAGCGGTGCAATAGCTTTCATTGAGCGGGAAGCGGATGATTATAACGAGCAGGAAGCCCGCAGCCATCTAATGGGGAATGCAGCCAATTCAAGTGTCCAGTCCGGCCCGAATTTGTCGAAACACTCAGATGCAGTGCTTTCTGAAGCGAGCAGCGATAACAGTTGTCTGGCGAATTGGCCGGTGCAGATTCAGCTGGCGCCTGTGAGGGCATCTTGCTTTGACAATGCGGATCTCCTGATTGCTGCAGACTGCGCAGCATACGCATCAGCCAATTTTCATTCGAAGTTTATGCGCGGCAAAACAACGCTCATAGGCTGCCCGAAACTGGATGGCGTGGACTACAGCGAAAAGCTGTTTGAAATAATCAAAGCCAACGAGGTTAAATCGCTTACCGTAGTGCGCATGCAAGTTCCTTGCTGCAAAGGCATTGAGCAAGCCGTGGCTGATGCAATAAAAAAATCAGCAAAACCATTTGAATTGCGCACCGTGGTTCTCGGGACGAAAGGCGATATACAAAAAGAATAATACCAAGGGGCTAAAGCCCATTAACTAAAAATTACAGCAAATGAAAGAAGGCATATAGCAATGGATAAAATGTTTTGCATGCAATGCGAGCAAACTGCAGGCGGCCAAGCCTGCACAAACGCCGGAGTTTGCGGAAAGACTGCAGCTACGGCAAAACTTCAAGATGAATTAACCGGCGCATTGATCGCCGCGTCAGCCAAAGGAATTCAGCTGCCGGATGAGCTGCTGCTTGAATCGCTTTTTGCTACACTCACAAACGTCAACTTTGATGATCGTGCACTGGAAAGCCTGATTTCAAAAATCGCCCAGCCGTTTTACAATCTATCTGAACTGCGCGACGCAGACGAAGACACGCGCAGCATGAAGACTCTTCTGCTGCTTGGGGTGCGCGGCGTAGCTGCGTATGCATATCACGCCCTTGCCCTTGGCTATGGCGTGGAAGAAATCACACAGTTTATACGAAAAGCTTTGTCTGCGATCGGCGAAGAGGCATATGGGCTGCAAGAGCTGTTGCCGCTTGTTATGGAGTGTGGCAGAGCAAACCTGGCAGCGCTTGAATTGCTTGACAGGGCAAACACAGAAACTTTCGGAATCCCTTCGCCAACATCGGTCAGCTGCTCAATAGAGCCGGGGCCGTTTATAGTAGTGAGCGGCCATGACCTTGGCGATCTGAAGCTTCTGCTCGAGCAAAGCGAAGGCAAAGGCGTTAATATATATACCCACGGCGAAATGCTGCCAGCGCATGCCTACCCTGAACTGAAAAAATATTCGAATCTAAAGGGCCATTTCGGAACAGCATGGCAGAACCAGCAAAGCGAATTCAGCGGAGCGCCTGCTGCATTCCTCTTTACGACGAATTGCCTGATGCCGCCAAGAGCAAGCTATTTTGAGCAGGCTTTTACTACCGCTGCTGTTGGCTATGCCGGCCTTGTGCATATCGGCAAGGACAAGGATTTTTCCCCTGTGATAAGCAAGGCCCTTGAGCTTGGCGGATATAGCGAAACTAAGGGAGGTGGCGAGCTGACAACAGGCTTTGGGCACAATGCTGTGCTATCGATTGCCGACACTGTAATCGATGCGGTTAAATCTGGCGCTATCAAGCATTTTTTCCTGGTGGGAGGCTGTGACGGCGCGAAAGCCGAGCGAAGCTACTATACTGATTTTGTGCAGCAAACACCGAGCGACACGGTTGTTCTTACGCTTGGCTGCGGCAAATACCGCTTCAATAGCCTTGATATCGGGTCTATAGGCGGCATCCCGCGAATTCTTGACATGGGGCAATGCAATGATGCCTACAGTGCGCTTCAAGTTGCCCTTGCCCTGGCAGAAGCGTTTGGCTGTGGCGTGAACGATCTTCCATTGACGCTTGTTTTGTCATGGTTTGAACAGAAAGCAGTCAGCATCTTGCTTTCACTTTTGTATCTGGGCATAAAAAACATCAGGCTGGGGCCATCGCTTCCTGCATTTATTTCGGAAAATGTGCTCAGTTATCTTGTCGAAAGCTTTGGGATAAAGCCAATCACATCGCCTGAAGCCGACTTAGCTGAAATGTTGGGAAAATAGCTATAATCTCGTGAAACGCATTATTAATGGCAAGGATCGCCAACTAATCCTTTTCGGCTTTCCTTGCCGGCAGCATATGATCTATAATGTTGTTATAACTAAGAGGGCTTAGTGCATGCATAAGCTTATGCTTTTCAGCGAGCGGATAGGGCTCTCTTGTAGAATGGATTTTTGAGCCTTTGGCTCCTCACTTTTTGGCAAAGAAATCGTTAAGGTGGAGCCAGCCGGCGAAGCTGGCTTTTGGCTGCCCGGCTATGCTGCTTTTTAGAATAATGCATGCTTATATTCAAAAATGTGAAAAGCAGCGCGAAAAGCAATGCATATTTCTTTATAGCAGGGTTTGGCATAAATTATTTCAAAGGAGCACTGGCGTGGTATATGAATTTCTTTCATCAGCATTTCCCTGGATCGCTATAGGCATGGCTCTGGCAATTTTTAGCGCATTATGGTCTGAAAAAAGCTCTGAGGCGGATCAAAAGAAAAAGGCGCGGTAGCCGGCCTTGAAAGGCTGCTGCCTTTCAGCGCGCTTTTTTGCGCCCGTTGATACCGACATAGCCCGCCAGGTTCAGGCTATGCTGTTTAGTTTTGAATAAAAAAAAACCAGCAAAAGCGCAAAAATCCGCTGATGTGGTTTTAGCCTTCGGGCTATTTTTTATTACAGTGGCCAAAGTGCGCTGGCATCGCGATAGCCAAATGCATTCCGGCTGCATTGCCAAGACGCCCCGGCAATGCCAGCAAAGCGCCTATCTGCGCTTTGCTCTTGACAAAAGCCGGTTTAAATGCGCTTTAAGCTCGCTAAAAGCGCTCCTTGGATCTATCTCGTTTAGCGTTGAAATCAAAGCTTTTGTCTCTTCATCGCTTAAGCTATCTTTCTTGCCGGCGATTAGGGCTGCCCTGCTCTTAACCACGAATACGATGATGTCGTCAACTTTTTCGCCTTCTGCCACCATTTTGGAAACAGTCTTGCTCTTTGAAGCAAACTGGATAAAATCCTTGTTTATAAGCGCGTAATTCAAGCGCCCTTTCTCATCGATATACCTGTCGAGAATAGCAATGTACTCGTCAGAATTGTACATTTCAATTGCATCTTCTTCCTCATCAGATACATCATCCTCTTCAGCTGTGGCTTCAACTTCTAGCTTTATTTTGCCACGCGCTGAAAATGGCATGCCAACAACAAGCTCTCTTGCCTCTTCAAAAGCCTCGTAAGGGAAAATCTTCTCATCTACCCGGGAGTCGAGGACTGGCTCGCCGGTCCCTTTGTCGATCTCTGCAACAGCAGATTTTTCAAGCTCCAGGTGTATAAGCTTAAGCCCGGCGCCTCCTGATTTTAGCTTTTGTTTATAAGCAATCGCAGGTATTGTTGTAAGCTCTACTGCTCGTGAGCGAATTATATTCATATAGCTACCTCCCTACATTCTATAGCAACCAGTACATTATTGCATATGAATGCTCCAGTTTAAAGCCTTTTCAAAGCTGTTCGGGCAAATAGCGCATTGGCTTTGTGTTATAGTGCAATTTATAAAGCTTTGCAGCGCATATTTGTAATTATTTCTAATAATGCACTCATAACCTAGAACGGGATTCGAAATCTGTTATATTATAACTAGACAGATTTACTAACGATTCGCATAGCCGAAAGGAAAGGGAGGTTGTAACCAATGGACAATTCACAGGACAAAATAATGGCTGCGCTTTCTTACTTTGCGCTGCTTGTCTTAGTTCCGTTCTTCGTTGCTAAAGATAAGCCATTTGTAAAGTTCCATATTATCCAAGGGCTTAATTTATTGATTATTGATACTCTGGTCGGTATTGGCGCAAGATTTTTCAGGCATGGCATTATTGGAATGGCTTTCGGCCTTTTAGGGTTTGTGCTTGGCATTTTATCTCTTTACGGAGCATACCTTGCCTTGACAGGCAAAGAGCAAGAGCTTCCGATAATAAGCCAGATTAAGCTTATTACCAATATCTGATAATAATCCGCTATTTAGCTCTCGATAAACAGCAAACAAGCAATAGAGCCTTTGCTTCTTAGCCGAGGCTCTATTGCTTGTTTTATAGCTATAGCTGCTTTTCTGCGAGTGCATTCTTAAGGCCGCTCCACCCAAGCCGCTCAAGCATAGCGCGAAGCCTCTCGCCTTTTTGTGCATTCTCACTGTAGTAGCCAATAGCAAGGCTAACAGCTCCGAATAAATCATCTTTGCTGGTGTAGGGCTCGCCAAGGCGAATGCCTATAGACGGGAAGTTGCCGAACATTCCACCGAAATACAGCAAATAGGACTCCTGTGCGTTTATAGATTCAAACTCGCACGCTTTTGCGCAGCGGCCGCAGAAAATGCATTTATCAGCATCATACTCAATCCCGTTTATGCCAAGCTCAATAGCCCCGTTTCTGCAAGCCTGGGTGCAGGAGCCGCATTCAGTGCATAAGCTGCTCTCAAAGCCGGGGATAGCCCCGCCTTTTATGCCTATGTCATTCTCCTCTGCTTTCAGGCAGTTGTTTGCGCAGCCTGAAACGCCTATCTTCAGCTTGTGGGGCAGCTGCATGCCAACATACCTTTCTGCGATTTCAAGAGCCAGGCTGTATGAGTCTATATTTCCGTTTGTGCAAATATTCTTGCCTTGGCAGGCAGTCACTGTGCGCACCCTGGCTCCGCATACCCCGTTTTCTATGCCCCCCTCTTTGAGCAGGGCAATAGCGCTCTCAATGTCCTCAAGGCGTACATTCGGAATTTCGATATTTTGCCTTGAAGTCAAATGCACATAACCGTTGCCATAGCGCTCCGAAGCTCTTCTTATAGCATCAAGCTGCTCAGCCTCCACATGGCCGCCAACAATGTTTAGGCGAATCGTAAACAGGGCCCCGTCAGTTTGCTGCATTATGCCTTCAGACTTAAGCTTTTTAATATCTGCCATATCGCCTCCAATATCCATTTAGCAGCATTATTTTATCACAGATTGTGACTTTCTGCGGTATTATTCAAATCTGCATGCTATAATTGTCATAAAGTTTTGACATTTTGCGTGATTTATTATTTTTGTTATTTCAAGGAGGATACAAAAATGCCAAGAAACGAAAAAGAAGTTTACTTAGGAATGGCCAAAGGCGAAATGCCGGATTACGTGCCTATTGGCATGCCCTACAAAGACAGGAAAGCTGCTACAGCCACAATGGGCCCCTGGCCACTGTTCATGGCAAGCGGAAGAAGCTTTCTGGGCCCGCCTAGAACAGAGCCATACGTTGATTTGTGGGGAGTGCCGTTCACGCCTACAACTGAGACAAACAACGCTGCCCTTCCTACTCCCGGGGAGTTTATACTTAAAGACATCACTAAATGGGATCAATACATAAAAAAGCCGGAAATGCCTGATGACTTTGACTGGGAAACGTTCACAAAAGACCAGCTAAAGGATGTAAACAGGGAAGAGCAAGCTGTTTCAATAATGTGGGCGCCACAGTTCCCGTTCCAGCAGCTGATGACATTTACCGGATTTAATGAAGGCCTCATGGCTATGTGCGAAGAGCCGGAGAGCGTTCTGGAGCTGCTTGACTACATGGTTGGGTATTACTATCCGATAGTTGAAAAATGCATGGAGTACTACAAGCCTGATCTGATGAGCATTGCAGACGACACCGCGACAAGGTACCAGACATTCTTCTCTGTTGAGCACAACCAGAAATTCTTTAAGCCGATATACCAGAAATTCGCTGATCTGGCAGAAGAGCATGGCGTAATAATGGTCCACCACAACTGCGGCCGCTGCGAAGACTTTATTCCAGACATGATGGACTGGCGGGTCAAGTACTGGAACCCTGCCCAAACAGACAATGATCTTGTTGGAATCAAGGAAAAATATAAGAAATATAACTTCAATATCTCAGGTGGCTGGGACTTTGTTCCTCCTACGCAAGAAGAAGTAAAAGAAGAGGATGTTCGCCAAAAGGTTAGAGACACCATCGACAAATATGCTCCCGGTGGCGGCTATATCTTTGGCGGAGGGTTCATGCAGCCTGCTGACAGGCAAGAGTATGCCCAAATGGTTAGTGGCTGGATAATTGACGAAGCTTATGAGTATGGCAAGGACTTCTACTCTAAGCCACAGATAATCTAGCAAAAACTGCTAAGCAATGCGCAGCAATGAAAGCAGGGCAGGCGCCATGCCAATGCCTTGCTTTCTTCTGTTATTGGCCCCTTTAGCCAACAGCTTTGTGCAGCGAAGCCTGCTAAAACGATGTTGCTTTGCTGCAATGAAAAAGGCTGCACGAGCACTTTCCCGCGCAGCCCCTATATGTTCCGGTTCCCAAAAGTTGCAGCTTATAGGCCGTTGTCAGCTATCCAGGCAGCAATGCGATCGTTTGTCCCTTCGTCACCAGGCCCTGCTATGCCAAGAGCCGGCTTAATTGCTGCGCCCTTGGCCCAAGCAGGCAGATCGCTTTCTGACTTGCCCAGGCCTCCCGTGCCGTGGGTAAGCAATAAAGCTACCGTTTTGCCGGCAAAGTCGCCAGCCTTAATAAAAGCTTCCGCTGGCGGGGAAATAGTGCCAAACCAATTCGGAGAGCCTATTATAACTTCGTCATATCCGCTTAGATCAGGCATTTGCGCAATCTCAGGAAGCTTGCCTTCCTTCTTATGGTCTTGAACAACTTTGATTACTTCATTGAAGTCTTCAGGATATGGCTCAACAACCTCAAGCGCGAACAGATCTGCTCCGATTTTTGCTGCTACATCCTCAGCTGCTTTCTTCGTATTAGACGACATGGAGTAATAAACTACTATCTTGGCCATCTTTGTCTCCTTTACCATGTATTATGGCTTTAGAATACATGTATTTGGCTTAAATTACAATCAAACGCTGCAGTTAAAGGCTATTGTCTGAAAGCCATTTATCGACATTTGCGCTTGTGCTTTCGTCCCCGGCTCCAGATACAGAAAAGAACGGCTTAATATCAGCTCCCTTAGCCCACTCAGCCAAATCTGCCTCCGACTTGCCCAGCCCTCCTCCGCCATATGTGAGGAAAGGCGCAATGCTCTTGCCGCTAAAGTCGTTCGCTCTAATAAAAGCCTCCATAGCAGGAGCAATTGTGCTGCCCCAATTCGGGCTTCCGATAAAAATCTGATCATATTCGCTTAGATCAGGCATTGCCTTAAGCTCTGGCAGCTTGCCTGCTTCTTTTGCTTCCCTTACTGCAGCTATTAGAGCTTGCTGTTCAGTCGGGTATGCTTCAACGGTTTCGATCTCAAAAATGCTTGCGCCTGTCTTTTCTGAAATCGCCTCCGCGAGTTTTTTGGTATTTGACGACAGTGAATAGTAAACTACAATTTTTTTATCTGGCATGAGGATCTCCTTAGCTATTTGATATGGTATACCAATCATATATCCTTCCTAAAATAAATTCAATTATTTGCCTGCGAAAACCATTAAAATTGTTTATAAAATTGCATGTTCAATAAAAAAATATAAACACCTATATATGGCAGTTATCTAAAATATACAATGGTGATTTACTTGTTGATTGCCTTAGATGCCTGTGATATATTAAAGGGCAGATTACTCACGGAGGTTTTTTTGTATGGCACATGTGATAAATGAATCTTGCGTCGCGTGCGGCACCTGCATCGATGAATGCCCTTCAAACGCTATATCTGAAGGCGATCCAATATATGTCATCGATCCTGAGCTTTGCACAGACTGCGGAACTTGCGCTGACACTTGCCCAACTGAATCAATAGAGGAAGCTTAAAAGGGCGCTCTCGCTAGAAGCATGCGCGCTTAAATGCATGCATGCTTTTTTCATTGCCTTCAATATAGCTAAATATGGATTTTATTCTATAAACTTCTCATTATAAACGAAAATATATAGTACTATCGCTTTAGAAATATATTTTAATAATGTTATAATAATAGCCGAAACAGAGATATTGAGAGCGCATGGATAAACAAAATAACATTACAAATGCATTTATTTCTATAAAGAGCGCTTTAGACGAAGCTGAAAGGCAGTTAAAAGCGCTTGTTCTTAATGCCCTCGATATTGAAGACGAGGATAACTCCAAAGCCTGGACAAACCAGGCTACCAAGAGCATTCGCGAAATTAAGAAGATGAAAGCAAGCCTTCTTGATATTGAGGAGGGCTTCAAGCCATTTAGCTCCTCAAGCAGCAAAGAGGCGCCGGATCCCCCTAACGAGTCTGCAGCAGAAATGCTCGCCAAGCTCAGGGCAATGTCATCATCAGGGTTTGCATTCAGCAAAACCCAGATGGGCAGCATAATGGATGTGGCATATAGCAACAGCGCTTTTGGCTTGCCAAACCCATTTGCAAAAAGCTTCAATGTTAAAGAGAGCTTAAAAGCCCAAGCAGAAGATGGGGCATACTTTCCCGAAGTATTTGTCTTCGGCCCAAACAGGCTCTTGGTAAGCAGCTTGTGGGATGTGTCTTCCCTTGCCAAATTCAATAGCTGGCTGAGCCAGCAAGCGCGCGAGGAGCCGGAATCTGCTACGATAGTCGGCTCTGCAAACGGTATTGAAAAAAAGCTGCCAAGCAGCAATGGCTCGCTTCCTATACCGATATCGCTGAGCGTATTTGGGAAATCATACCCGATAAAGGGCTGGGGTGACGCCCTTATCAGGCTATGCGAAATCCTCATCTCTAAAGACTCACAGTCAGTAGGCACTTTTGACAGCATTGACAGCCTGAATAATGGAAGCACCTTTTTTAGCTATAGAATCGAGGATATAGCCGGCCTTCCAAGGCGCCTGACTAACGGGCTTTGGGTCGAAACAGACAGAAGCGACTCTGAGATAATGCGCACCTGTGCAGCTCTGGCTGTTATCTGCGGATTTGAACCCGATGTTTTTTCAGTTGAGACGCTTAGCGATGAATCGTAGCCGATATATAATTGCAGTATGAAGATGTCGCTTAGCAGAATGCGAAAGGCTGTAAATGACTATGGCATGATCAATGCCGGAGACATTGTTTACTGTGCTGTTTCAGGCGGAAAAGACAGCATGCTTATGCTTGCATGCCTTGTCAGGCTTAGCAAGTTTCACCATATTCCCTTCACTGTTGAGGCTGTCCACGTTGACATGGGCTTTGAAGGCAGCAAAGCAGTTGCTGAAGGCATAGCAGACGCCTGCAGCAGCCTGGGGGCGCCATTTCACTGCATAAGCACTGACATAGCTAAAATAGTGTTTGAATTGCGAAACGAAAAGAACCCTTGCGCGCTTTGCTCCAAGATGCGCAAAGGCGCTCTCTACAAATATATTGCAGGCCTGGGCGGTTCAAAAGCCGCGCTTGGCCACCATGCAGACGATTATATTGCAACCTTTCTTCTCAGCCTGCTGTATGAAGGCAGGCTAAGCTCCTTTAAGCCGGTAACCTACCTTGATCGCAGCGGAATCAGCGTTATCAGGCCTCTTATCTATATGCGAGAGCGGGACATCGTCCACGAAGCCAATTTAAACAATCTTGCTGTTTTTGAGAATAATTGCCCGAATAGCGATAAATCCGAGAGGAAGGCAATTGCCCAGCTTGCCCATTCATTAAACAAGCAATTCCCCCATGCTGAAGAGCGCATTCTTAACGCTCTTTTCACTTCAGAGCACTTCAGATAAGCCCGGTATAATTAAGAGTGCGCTTTGCCATATTTTTAGCTGCCTTGCGTATGCTCTGATCGTTCATATCGGCTTTATTGCTACAGCAGCAGTTTTTATTATTCTTTTTGTTTCAATAGCGCCACATGGATTTTGCATGGTGCTCCTTCGGCAAGTTAGTCCCATGCCCGCTGTGCAGACGCCTTTGCCCGGCTCTCCAATATTGATCGATATATCTGTTTTTCCTGTTATATTAAGGCTGGAGGCTATATATGAAATGAAAAAGAAACTCCCAATAAGCACCGAAGACTTTATAGCTGTTATAAATGGCGGATATTATTTCGTAGACAAGTCGTTGTTTATTGCAGAAGCCTTGGACAATATGAGCGAGTCAAAGCTTATCCTGAGGCCAAGGCGCTTTGGCAAAAGCCTTAACATGAGCATGCTCAAAGCTTTTTTGGAGATAGGATCGCCTAAGGCCCTCTTCAATGGGCTTTCAATTGAAGAGCAGCATGGTTTGTGCGATGAGCACCAAGGCAAGTACCCAGTTATATTTTTGTCGTTTAAGAGTATAACCGGCAGTGATTTTCCAGAAGCGCTTGATGAGCTCGCTCTGATAATCAGCAGAGAGGCAGACAGG
>Ga0082212_10006364_pt1 | contig 15896 bp, 16 predicted proteins | sample TergutNt197P3_FD_71548 | JGI IMG/M metagenome (GOLD analysis project Ga0082212, IMG submission 71548) | Neocapritermes taracua P3 segment gut microbial communities from Petit-Saut dam, French Guiana - Nt197 P3 | ecosystem: Host-associated > Arthropoda: Insects > Digestive system > Gut ... | reverse complement strand
AGGCGGTCTTGCCGCGCACTCAAAACGGAACATCGGGAAAACCATCTTTTGAGGAAGGCAATTCTTCAAAAGACCAAAAATGATCGGACGGGAGCGACAATGGACATCTTTAAGGCAATGAAAGAACGCCGGAGTATCCGCAATTTCCTAAACGAGATCGTTCCCAAAGACCAGATCATGCGTATGGTCGAAGCGGCCTCCTGGGCGCCAACGGCGGTGAATGCTCAAAACTTCCGGTTTATCGCCATCCAGGACAAGGAGACACTCTTCCGGATGAAAGAGGTCGTAGACAAGACAGTGGAACACTTTACGGGAAAAAATATCCAGGAAGGAAAGCAAACCTACTACAATCTTTTCGCTTTCGCGCCCGTGGCAATATGCGTTGTCGGGCTTCCCTACGAATCGATAACAGACAATATCCTGCGGACAAAGGATACGAAGCGGTACAATCAACGCCGTTTCGCCGTAAATCCGGGGCTTCAGGGAGTTTCGGCCGGAATCACCCAATTCCTGCTGGCGGCCCACGCGCTTGGATACGGCGCCTGCTGGACAACAGGCCCCCTTATTGCCAAGGCGGAGCTCGAATTGATCCTTCAGATCCGCCAACCCGATGAACTGGCCGCTATCATCGCCCTTGGGAAACCGGCTTCCGACGTTTCCGCTCCGCCAAGAAAAGCGCCGGAAGAAATCGTAACCTTTACGTAGAGAGAATCTTATTGAACCGCGGCTTGGGTACGCGCCGCCCACGAGCTAAATATAGCTCCATGGATCTGGTATAGTAGCCGGGGTGATTCCATGAAAAGACTCGGCATCGTATATCATCCGGACTACCTCCTGCATGTGTCTCCTTTCGAGCATCCGGAATCGCCTGAGCGGCTGACCGCGCTTATGGAAAACCTGGAATCATCCGGACTTCTCGAAAAATCCATACAGATCACTCCCGACTTTGCGGACGACAGCGACGTCCTGGCCATTCACGACCAAAAGTATCTGAACCAGTTCGAGATGTCGTGCCGCCGGGGAGATATAATCCTGGACGCCGGCGACACTTATCTGTGCCGGCACTCCTACAACATCGCATTCCTTTCAGCCGGCGGCGCGGTCGCGGGAGCAAAAGCCGTGGCCGAAGGAACCGTGGACCGGGCCTTCTGCGCAATCCGCCCTCCGGGGCACCACGCAAGCCGCGAGATGGGCATGGGGTTTTGTCTCATCAACAACATCGCCGTAGCGGCAAAGTACCTCCAGTCCAGGTTCGACGTAGGCAAGGTGATGATTATCGATTGGGACGTGCATCACGGCAACGGGACCCAAAGCATATTCATAGAAGACCCGTCTGTGTTCTTCTTCAGCATCCATGAACACCCCACTTTCAGCTATCCGGGAACCGGGCGCAGATGGGAAGTAGGCAAAGGGAAAGGGGAAAGAGCAACACTTAACGCTCCGATGGCTCCGGGCTCCGGAGACGAAGAATACCGGCTGGTCTTCGAGCAGACATTGCTTCCCGCAGCCGAACAGTTCCGGCCGGACTTCATCCTGATCTCCGCCGGATTTGACGCCCATGACGACGACCTGTCATCGGACACCAAGCTTTCCGACGAGGGATTCCGGTTTATGACCCAGCACGTCATCGAGATGGCGGAACGGTTCTGCGGCGGCAGGCTGCTTTCCGTGCTCGAAGGGGGATACGAAATCTCCTCACTCACTTCCAGCGCTTTAATACATATCCGGGAACTCCTTGAGGAGTAATCCCGGTCAATGGAGGTAACGCATGTTCGTAGCCCGCAGCATGAATAAAAATCCCGTAACGATGTTACCGGCCATGTCCCTTTTCGAAGCCCAGGAGCTGATGCGGGCAAAAACAATCCAGCAGATCCCGATAGTGTCGGAGGAAGGCACGCTGGTAGGTATCCTTTCCGACCGCGACATCCGGGCCGCCGTTCTTCCCGTAGGGATGATACCGGGGTTCACGGCGGAGGAAGCCGAAAAATTCCTCAAAAATACGCCGGTAGACAAAGTGATGACGCGCAATGTTTACTTCGCCACGCTCACCGACACCCTCGAGGATGCGGTCGGTATGATGTACAACTTCAAAATCAACGCCCTTCCCGTCGTGGATGACAAAAACCGCGTCGTCGGAATCATTTCGAGAACCGACATTCTTGAAGCGTTCATCGAAACCATCGGGATGGGGAAAATCAGTTCGCGGATCGACGTGGTGGTGCCTGGCCGTACAGGCGCAATCGCGCAGATAGTCGGAATCATCAGCTCCTTCCATGTGAATATCACAAGCATCCTCACGCTTGGAGACATCGAGGGAGGAACGATGATGAGCTTCTTCCGGGTCTCCACTTTGAATGTCGGTCCGATCCGCAAAGCGATCGAGGAGGCAGGCTTCGAGATACTTGATGCTTCAAAGCTTATATCCATATAAAAACAGCGGGGGTTCAAGGTAGGGGCGCTCAAGTCAAACCTCTACCCTTTTCCCTTAACGGGAGTTGTCAGAACATAAAAACCGTACCTTACTTGATGCCTGCGCCGACTACACGGCGTATATGATCCGGGCTCCCGTCAGATACGGATATTTTCAAACCGCAACCCGCCGGAAAGACGAAACGGCATCACCGACATACCGAATGCGCGGATAATCGACTCCGCTTCAGCCCGGCCCGTGGGGTCGCGCAGTATCCCGAAAAGCATGCCGCCGTTACCCGCCCCACACAGCTTCGCTCCGGAAACCAGGCGGCGAAAACGTCGGTCGCCCAGTAACGCTTCAATTTTTCCCGGAGACACCTCTTTCGCAAGCGTCCGGCGGATGTTCCATTCGGCTGAAACAGCCTTTGCCAGCGCGTCCGGATCGGATGCCGACACCGCCTCCCACGCGTCCCGCGCGGCGGCCGCTATTCCGCGGAATTTACGGAGAACGGCCGCGTCACCATCAATGGCCCCCCGGATCATCCGCCAGTTTACGTCGGAGGAGCGGTGCGAGATTTCGCTGTTAGCCAGGATGCCGTAAGCCTGAAGCATCCGCCCATGTCCGCCGCCCGGCGAAAACCGGCGGATGTCGAGCCGCCCAGGCAAAAACCCGATCCCCTGAACCCCTCCCCGTAACGCGGCAACATGATCCTGCCGCCCGGCCAACCCTTTCAGGTGCGAAGCTTCTATCTCCATCGCCGCCAGAGCCGTTTCTTTCCATGAATTCCGCGCTCCTGTCACCCGGCCCATTGCCGCCATCAGCGCAACGAGCAAAGCGGAGGACGCTCCAATTCCAGACCCGACCGGAGCTTCATTGCGAACGACGATATCCAGCCCGGAAACAGCGGGAAAATGGCGCAGCGCGCGCGCAATAAGCCCCAGTTTGCCGCCGGACAAGATCTTGTGCGTATCCGCCACAACAACGGACACATTGAAATTTTCCGACCTGAGCCTTACGCCGCCGCGCTCAAACGGCCTGACCTCCACTACGCTGCGGATCGATATGGCGGCATTTACGGTCATCGCGCCGTCCAAAAGCAGATAAAGGGGATATATGTCCAGCGTGCCTCCGGCCAGATCAATCCGGTTGGGAGCGGTAACGCGAAAAGGGACGGATACCGCCGCCAAGGATTTTTTCTTCATACGATTCTCCTGACATCGGACTCTAAATGTTTTTATCACGCCGATACTGAAACCGGATAGAAAGCCTCCGGATAACCTTTACGGATTCCGTTTTCGTCACATCTGGTCAAAAATGGAAACAACTTGCCTGGAATACGGAGAACAGCAATGGCTTCGGTTCAAATTCGATGGATGGGACATTCCTGTTTCATAATCCGCGATGGCCAGACAGCCATAATCGACCCGTGGCTTGACGGAAACCCGAAAGCAGCCGCAAGCGTTGAATCGGCGCCCAATACGGATATTATCCTTCTCACTCATAATCATTCCGACCACTCTTCCGACGCGGTCGCGCTTGCAAAGCGAACCGGCGCTCTGGTCGTTGGAATCTTTGAACTCTCCGGCGACCTCAAAGCCAAAGGCGTGCCGGAGGAACAACTGTTAAACGGCGGCTCAGGCATGAACATCGGCGGAACAGTGGATATCAGAGGGTTCACTGTCACCATGACGCAAGCCAGCCATTCCTCCACTATGGGCGCTCCGGCCGGCTATGTGATTCGCACTCCCTCCGGAAAGACGGTATATCACTCCGGAGATACGGGGATCTTCGCGGGCATGTCGCTGATAGGCGCGCTCTATCCGATAGATTTAGCCATGCTTCCGATCGGTTCCGTATTCACGATGGATTACAGGCAGGCGGCAATGGCGTGCCGGCTGTTGCGGGCAAAGGCGGTTATCCCGATGCATTACGGCACCTTTCCGATCCTCGAACCGAACGCCGAACGATTTGTCGAAGAACTGGCGACGGCGTCTCCCGACACACGCCCGATCATCCTCGCGCCGGGAGAAGAGACGGAAATCTGAAAGCCTTTTGTTTTGCGGATTTGGCGCTCGTGTGCCGGATTACCGTTTTCCGACATCCCGAAACAGCAGCGTATCGGTCAGCTCACAGAGGATATGGCCGACCACAATATGAGCCTCCTGGATGCGCGGAACGCTTCGGGAAGGTATCTGCAAGGAAATGCTGGCAAGGGATGCGGCCTTGCCTGCCTCTCCCGTCAAGGCGATAGTGGTCATTCCAAGCTTGTTCGCCACGCGAAACGCTTTCAATACGTTGGCGGAAGATCCGCCGGTGGTGATTCCAAGCGCCACATCTCCCTTTTTTCCGAGCGCTTTTACCTGTTTGCTAAAGATGTCGTCGTAGGCATAGTCGTTGGCAATGCTTGTCAGAATGGAAGTGTCGGTAGTAAGCGCGATCGCCGGAAGCGGTGGACGCTCGATCAGGAACCGGTTCATAAACTCGGCCGCTATATGCTGGGCATCGGCCGCGCTTCCTCCGTTGCCAAACAACAGGAGCTTCCTGCCGGCTTTAAACGCTCCGGCAATAGCCTCCGCCGCCTCCGTAATGTCTTCCACCATCGACTCCGCCATTTTCAGACGAAGCTCTGCCCCTTCTTTGAGCAACTTGACTACCGATTCTTTCACCGATTAGCACCTCTAAAAAAGAGTCCGAAAACGATAATCTTATTCCTTAGTCCCGTCAAGAACGCTTGTGTTGCAGACTCTATTCCATTAAAGAAAAAATCGCGGTAGCATTATCCACATCTGACCAGCATCAGGTGAACAGACATGGAAGACCTCATAGGCAAGATTCTCTCCGACAGTAAAACAATTGCCGTCGTAGGCCTCTCCGACAAGCCGGAGCGGGCAAGCAACAGTGTTGCGCGCTTTATGAAAACCATGGGATACCGGATTATACCGGTCAACCCCGCAATCCGGGAGGCGCTTGGCGAAAAGGCGTACGCGTCGCTTTCGGAAATTCCCGAAAAAATAGACATGGTTAATGTTTTCCGGCGACCCGAAGAAGTCCTTCCCATAGCCGAGGAAGCTGTAAAAATAGGAGCAAAGTTTTTTTGGATGCAGGAAGGAGCCGGAAACGACCGCGCTCGTGAGATACTGGAGGCTGCCGGAATCCCTTGCGTAGTTAACCGGTGCGTCATGAAAGAACTATTGAAACGCGACGAATAAAAACTATCTTAAAGGAGAATGCGGCATGGCTGGAAACATCCTGGAGCTTACCAAAGACAACTTCAAGTCAACTGTGGACGGGCAACAGATACCCGTACTCGTAGACTTCTGGGCGCCTTGGTGCGGTCCCTGTAAAGCCATTGCCCCAATTCTTGAAGAAATAGCCAAAGAATTCGAAGGAAAAGCTCTGATCTGCAAGGTAAACGTGGATACCAGCCCGGATATCGCCTCCCAATTCAGCGTCCGAGGGATTCCCACCCTGATCCTGTTCAAAGGGGGACAGCTAAAGGAACAGATGGTCGGCATGAACTCAAAATCCAATATAGTTTCCATGCTGCAAAAAAACATTTGAGAAGGTTTGCCCTTCTATTTCTGCTCGTAGTCCCGCTGTTTTGTGGTTGCGGACCCAAAGCCATCACCGAAGGGTCCCTTCCTTTCTCTTCCGGTAAAGGAGGGTTTGCCGATGCGTCGGGGAGGGTCCTGTCGAACCTTCCCGATTCCGATGAACCTTTCCGTCTGGTCTTCCTTGATTTTACATGGTGCCCCGCCTGCCAAAGCGCCTGGAACTCGGTCCATGACGCGGTGGAAGCGGCGCCGCCGGGATCAGTGCGAATCTATCGTATCCTTTTCGACAAAGAAGCTCTCATAACCGCGTCCGGAAACACGGAAACAGCCCCGTTGCGCCCCGCGCCACCACCGTGGCCGGAGTTTCAGGGGGATACGGAAAACATAAAAATAACTACTTTGACAGCTCTGCCGGAAACCTTCCTGAATGAATTCCGGGTGAGCAAAACTCCCATGCTTTTACTGATAAACCGGGAAGGCGTGGTGAAAAAACGTTGGGATGGTTATTCGACGAACCTTAAAAATGATCTCCTGACCGAACTCAGTAAGACAGCTCCCCCCCACTAGCGCTTCCCAGCATGAAACGCGAGCGGGAAAGGTTGGCCGTAACCCCAAGAGCCAGCATATTAGTCAACATGGAAGACCCCCCATAACTGACAAATGGGAGAGGAATACCCACCACTGGAAACAGGCCGCACACCATCGACAGATTGATAACGATATGAGTCATGAAATAGATCGCTATTCCCCCGCATACAAACGAAGCGAAGCGATCCTGTGAGCGCACAGCCAGAAGAAAAAGCCTCCAGACCAAAAGCCCGAACAACACCAGCAATAACGCCGACCCAATAAAACCCCACTCCTCGGATAACACCGCGAAAGCAAAATCGGTGTGTTTTTCGGGAAGAAACCGAAGCGCTCCCTGCGTGCCTTGCAAGTACCCTTTTCCCGTAATCCCGCCTGATCCGATCGCAATCTTGGACTGTATGACGTGGTATCCCGCGCCAAGCGGATCTCTCTCCGGGCTAATGAATGTGAACACCCTCTGGCGCTGATAATCCTTCATCAAGTACCACATGACGGGAACAGCGACGGCGCCTATGGCCGAAAAAAGCGCGACTATTCGCCCCTTCACGCAAGCGATTATCGTCATTCCCGCAAGTATGAACATGAATACGCCGGCGGTGCCAAGATCCGGCTGCAATACAACCAGCAGGAACGGAACCATGACTATCAGGAAAGCCGGGATCGTGTCCTGGAGCCCGATGCCTCCGTACTGGTATCGCCCGGAGTAGTAGCGCGCCAGCACCAGAATGACTCCGATCTTTGCGAATTCGGACGGCTGGAAATTGAAACCGCCCATAGAAATCCACCTTTGCGCGCCTCCCGCAATCTTTCCCATCACGAGAACCACAACAAGCATAAACAGAACGATATAAGCAAATGTCATTGTCGTTTCTTCTATTACTCCGTCGCCGATGTAATAGACGACGAAGAACAAGACAAGCCCCATAGCAATCCAGAGCGCCTGCTTCGCGAACAGGACAGATGCCAGTTCCCCATGCACCCGCGTCCCGCTGAAGGCGTTCAACAAACCGACACCGCACAAAAGGAGCGTAATAAACAGCAACGGCCAATCCATACGGGCGATCTTGGAGATTCCGCTCAATTTGCGCCTTCCGCCGGAAGTTTTTCGGGAGGCTTGGCCGGCGTAGCAGCCGGGGGCGTAACAGCAGGAGACGCGGAAGCAACAGGAGGCGAGGAAGCAGCAGGAGACGCAGAAGCAGCCGAAGGCTCGGACGCAGCCTCGGTTCTGAAGAATTCCTGCAGCACCATTTTCACAACCGGAGCGGCGACCGCTCCGCCTCCTCCGCCATGCTCCACCATCGCCACAACAGCGATCTTGGGATCCTCGACCGGCGCAAAAGCGGCAAACCACGCGTGGTCGCGAATCTCGTATGGAAGATCTTCTGATTTAATCATCTTCCCTTTGATTTGAACGACCTGCGCCGTACCAGTTTTTCCTCCGACGGTAATCCCCGGCAGCTTCGCGGCCTTTCCCGTCCCATAATCGTTCACAACGCTGGCAAGCGACTTATGAACGAATTCCGTATTTTTCCTGTCCCATGAAAGCTTGCGAAGCGTCTCCGGTTCCCACTCCTTGACCTTTCCATCCATATTGACGGCTTTCGTCACCACAAACGGCTTCATCACTTTGCCTCCGGTCGCAAGCGTGGCGTATCCGACGACCATTCCCAGAGGAGTCACATGGACAGGGCCTTGCCCTACTCCCAAAAGAAGGCTTTCGTAATCCATCCACCGTTCCTTCGACACCGTACTCTTCCATTCCGGGTCCGGAATCAATCCTTTGCGTTCTCCCGGAAGGTCTATTCCGGTAATCGTGCCAAGCCCGACGCCTTTCTCCATATCAGCAATTCTGTGCGGCCCAAGGCGCAGCCCCATTGTGTAAAAATAGACATCACAAGACTGCACGATCGCCTGGTGCATATCGACAGGGCCGTGCCCAGCCCCCTTCCAGCAGCGGAAATTGTTGTTTCCCAATCTGAGAGCGCCGGTACAATTGACCCTGGCATTCTTGTCGATAATTCTGTTTTCCAGCGCGGCAAGCGCTATAAACGGCTTGATGGTTGACCCTGGAGCGTAGGTCCCCTGCAGCCCTTTGTTCTGCATCGGCTTCATGAGATCCGCGTTCAACGCCTGCCAGTTCAGCTTCGAAATGCCGCGGGCGAAGATGTTCGGGTCAAAAGCCGGAGCGGAATAAAACGCTAAAACTTTTCCAGTCTTGGGGCAAAGCGCTATCACCGAGCCGGCATGGTTTCCCATCGCCTCGCGCGCCGCCTTCTGGATATCAAGATCAAGAGTGGTGTAAAGCGACCCGCCGGTGATCGAAGGCACTTCTTCCACCAACCGCTGGTCACGGCCGGCGGCATCCACCTCCACCCTCCGCCCCCCGTTGGTGCCGCGGAGCGTATCGTCCATTGCCTTCTCCAGTCCATATTTCCCCACAAAATCACCCATCCCCAGCCGGCCGTCGTCACTTTTCTTGAGTTCTTCCTGGCTCACCTCGCTAACATACCCAAGGACATGGGCAAACGTAGACCCTTGCGGATAACTCCGCTTCGCCTCCGCCGAGACGGAAAAACCGGGCAACCCCTCCCGGTTGAACTCGATAACCGACACCTGCTCAAAACGCAAGTCTCTGGCCACGGTGATGCTGGTGTAGGGGTTTGTTTTCATCGCGTCTCTGATTTTATGAATGATCTCGTCTTCATCCGCATCAAACTCCACGATGCCCGACAGGAACCGGATCACTTCTTCCGGATCTTTCACATCGATGGGGGAGCAGACAAGATCAAACGACCCCTGCGTCTCAGCTATAGGACGTCCCTTGCGGTCGAAAATGGGTCCGCGAGGCGCGCGGATCGTGCGAATGCGGATCCGGTTGTTCTCCGAAAGCTCCCGGTACATATCGTAATCGACAATCTGGAGCCAGTAGAGACGGACAAAGAGGAGGCCCAACACGCACAACGCAAAGCGAAGAAGGATGCTTATCCTGTAGGCAATATCCGGATCCTGTTCACGTTTCCGGATTCGCTGCTTCAATCTTTCACCCGACGCCACTTTCTCGACAGATCCATGAACAAAGGAACGGCGATAAGCGAAGTCCATGTGATCCTGACTGCTTCCTGGGCGCCCCAAAGCAGGCTGAAGGAGCCGGCCCCGTCCAGCATAAGCATTGCGACAATAGACAGCGATTCCAGCGCCAGAAGAGCAACAACCATTGCCAGCAAGGAGTACTCGTCACGAATGATGAAGTGGCTGGAAATCTCGCGGGTGGCGAAATACAAAGCCATCGACCCGAAGAAAATGGACCAGGGCGACGCGGCGGTAGTGATTTCGCGGATGATAGCCGGGAAAAGCGCGCAAAAGAACCCAAGAGGCCCCTGAATAAACAAACCCGCGAAAACGATTGATAAAAACGAGAAATCCGGCAGAAGAAACCACGGCACGATTCGCGAGAGACCCCAGACGCAAAGAGAAGCGCCCAGATACGATATTGACAAAAGAACCAGGAAATATCTCAAATCATTCCTTCCCCTGACGAAAAGGAATCGTGGGCCGCGACAGGATAACCAGAACATCCTCGACGCTTTGGAAGTTCACCGCGCACTGAACCGTGATTTTCTGGAAAAGACTCTCCTTCGAGCGGTCAATGGTGACTACAGTGCCAAGAAGCATTCCCTTGGGCATTGCGCCGTCAAACCCGGTGAAGACGATGCGATCCCCCAACATGATGTCGTGCACGGGAGATATATACTTGAGCTGACAGAAATTCCCCCCAATTCCTTCCGCCACCGCGCGGACCCGGTTTCTTTCCACCATTACGTCCGCGGCGAACCTGCTGTCGGTGACCAGAAGGACTTCTGACAGACCGTGACGCGCCGAATGCACCCTTCCGACAGCTCCTTGCGGCGTCGCTACCGACATGCCTCGCTCGATCCCCGCCTCGGACCCGGTTCCCAGAAAGATTGCCTGAAACCACGGAGTAACATCATGCCCCACGACGCGGGCTCCGATGGAACGACGCTCCAGTGTGCCGGAGTATTTCAGAATATCCTTGAGACGCCGGTTCTCAAGCTGCGTTTCCCGGACCGCGTGCAGCTTCTCCTGCATATCGGCGATCTCCGCCTTGAGCCGCTCGTTCTCGCGTGAGACATTTACAAGCGCGATGTAATGATTCCATATGCCGTGGACACTTTGGCGTATGTAGTCGGTACCGAGGGACACGGGCCGGAAAAAAACCGTTCCGGCCGTGCTTATATACTCCGACTCCTCAATCGCAACCACAGGACGCATAAACAATTGGGTCGCGACGATGAGAAGCGCCAGGGATAACAACAAGCGCCACCACTTACGTAGGAAGAATCCCATATGTTCCGATAATAATCCTGGCCGCGCCTAAATGAGGCGAAAACGTTATAGTTTTGCCTTTATTGTTTAATAGAGAGCCACCTGACGGAGCAAGTCCAGTTCGTCGAGCGCCTTTCCTGATCCGAGCACAACGCAGGACAGCGGGTCCTCCGCGATCGAAACGGGAAGCCCCGTTTCCTCACGGAGCAAATCGTCCAGGTTGCGTAGTAGCGCGCCGCCGCCCGCCATGACGATTCCCCTGTCGTAGATGTCGCCGGCCAATTCCGGAGGCGTCTCTTCGAACACAGCCTTGACAGCGTCGACAATTATGCGAACTGGCTCGGACAACGCTTCCCGTATCTCGTCTGAATTGAGTACAAGAGCTTTGGGAACTCCTGACACCATATCGAGACCTTTGACCTCGATGGATTCCTGGAATCCGGGGAACGCGTTGCCTATGGCCACCTTGATGTATTCAGCGGTCGGTTCGCCGATCATGAGGTTATATTTCCGCTTCACATATTGCAAAATCGCCTCGTCCATCTTGTCGCCGGCGACACGAACCGACATGCTCTTTACGATCCCGCCCAAGGAGATAACCGCCACTTCGGTGGTGCCTCCGCCTATATCCACGATCATGTTGCCGGACGGTTCCGTGATAGGAAGTCCGGCTCCGATAGCCGCGGCAAGCGGTTCCTCTATGAGATATACTTCGCGGGCACCGGCGCTTTGAGCCGACTCACGAACGGCTCTGCGCTCCACTTCGGTGCATCCGTAAGGCACGCAGATGATGATACGGGGACGCACCAGCCTCCGCGGCGCTTTGTGAGCCCTGCGGATAAAATAACGAAGCATCGCCTCGGTAACTTCGAAATCGGCAATAACGCCGTCTTTGATCGGTCGAATGGCAACTATGTTCCCAGGGGTCCGGCCAATCATCCGTTTGGCCTCGATACCCACCGCGAGAACCTTCTTCGTCCCCCGGCTGTCGCGGTGTACGGCAACGGCCGACGGCTCGGAGCAAACAATTCCCTCACCTTTCATGTAAACCAGCGTGGTAGCGGTACCCAAATCTATGGCAAGGTCGTGAGAGAATAGACCAGCCAATCGATTAAATAGCATTTGCTTTCCTCCATGGAATCTCGAAAGCGTTTTTTATGTCTCTTTTCACGAGTTATGGTATCAGCCCACTTGACCCAATGCAATCAGCAGAGAGAGAATACATACATCTCTTTTTTTTCAGAACAGGAGAATTATTCGCCATGCTCAACGTGCTGCGTCGCAATGCCGGTTCTTGGTTCATAAAAGCAATCCTTTCTTTCATCGCTCTGACCTTCATCATATGGGGAGTCGGCAACTACGGCACGAAAGACCCCTATGTCGCCGCCGTCATCGGCAAAGAGTCGATCTCGATGGCCGAGTTCGCCGAGGCCGCCGAAACCCTCGAAAAGTCGTATAAGGAAGCGTACGGCCAGATGTTTACGCCAGAGGTAGCGCAGGCTCTCGGCCTGAAGAAACAGGCTATAAACATGCTGATCCGGCAAAAGATCATGCTTGCGGAAGCGGAGAAAATGGGAATCCGGGCGACAAACGACGAGGTGCAGCAGGAGATCGCCTCAATGCCCGACTTCCAGGTCAATGGTAAGTTTCATAGCGAGATGTACCGACAGCTACTGGCACAAAATCGCATGGACCCGTCCCAGTTCGAATCGGCAACACGAACCAAGATAATACATAACAAGCTCAGTGACGTGCTGGCCTACGGCGCCTCCATCACCGAACCGGAAGCAAAGTATCTATTCCTCCTTTCCGCCAGAAAGATCCGCGTTCTGGCGGTTGCCGCAGAGCCCGCTAAAATGAAGAATCTCCCCGCCCCCTCACAGGAGGAGATCGAGGCAAAGTACGAACAGGTCAAGGAATCCTTTCGCATTCCCGCTCGGGTAAAGCTCGCCGTCGCCAACTTCACGCCAGATCATTTTGCCCGTGGAATCAACCCTTCCGAAGAAGAGATCAAGGCGTATTACGATGAAAACACAAACCAGTTCCTCACCGAAGAACAGCGCCTGGTTTCACGCATCTTCATTCCATACACACCGCAAAACAAGGAAGACCTTCTTGAAAAAGCTTCACAAGCATTGATGGAAGCGGCTAAAGGAACAGCCGGATTCGAAGCCGTAGCGAAAAAACTAAGAGTTTCAAGAACTGCGGAAGCCTGGGTAACCCGCGCGGATGTCCCGTCAGCAATGGCAACCGCGCTGTTTCAGGCCCCCGCGGACACTATCATCGGCCCGATGGACCAGGGCGGCGCCTTCACGCTGGCGCATGTCAGCCGTATCCAGTTCCCAGAGATGATTCCGCTCGCGCAAGCGCGCAACAGTGTTGCGGAACAAATCCGCATGAGGAAAGGCAAGGATCTCGCAACGATAAAAGCATACGAAGCGCATCCTCAAGCCGTTGTATTGAAAGACATAGACAAGGCGCTCGTGACACACGGCATAAAGGCATCGAAAACCGGCTGGCTTGGCGAAGAAGTATCCACGGAAGCTTCGACCCAGATTGTTCAAGACGCGCTGATGCTCTCCGTCGGCGAGGTCGGCCCGATAAAGACCATCGGAGACATCCATTACCTGTATCAAGTCCTGGAAAAAGAGGATTCCCGCATACCGCCTTTGGACCATATACGCCCGCAGATCCTTGCGCTCGTGACAAAGGACCAGCAAACCGCCGCCGCGCGCGCCGCGGCGCAAAAGGTCCTTTCCGAATCAAAAACAGCCTCGGAACTCGAAGCAAACGCAAAGAAGGCCGGACTTTTGCTGGAAAACACAGGCTGGTTTGCTCCCCTTGTCGAAAACCTCCCGTGGACCCTGACTCAGGTGACTGATACGTATATACGGAAAGACCTGGCGTTGCTCTCGCCTCAATCTCTTCTTATTCAAAAAATCTACGAGACGCCAGGAGGAGTAAATATAGCCGTCGCGTTCCTGGAGGAACAGATTGCGTCGGAGGCGGATTGGGCTACCAGCAAGAACTACTTCATCCAGGGAATCCAGGAGCAAAACAGGAAAAACCTGATTGACGGGTTCATTGTCGACCGCATGAAACAGTACAAAGTAGAAATCATGCAGGAAGATTTAAAATAGCCGAAGCGGCCATGAAGGGACGTTTCCGGAGCGCTCCGCTATTTTTTCTGCCCGTATGCCTTCTATTGCTGTCGGTCTGCGCGCCAGAAGTCTTTACGGCGACGGAGACCGCAATCGTCGAGGAGGTTTTCGACGGCGACACGCTGAGAGTCCGCAGAAGCAGCGGAACCGATACTGTCCGGCTCATCGGGATAGACGCTCCCGAGCGCAGCCATCCGACGAAAGGGAAAGAGTATTACGGCGACGAAGCATCCGCCTACCTTTCTTCGCTTTGCCTCGGAAAAACCGTCCTTCTTGAAAAGGGAGAAGAAGAAACCGACAGGTATCACCGCCTTCTCCGGTATGTTTACTTGCCTCCGCCCGACAACCGCCTGCTTAACCTCGAGATGGTCAGCGCGGGAATGGCCCGCGCCTATACGCGGTTTTCTTTTTCCCGCCGGGACGAATTCGTCACAGCCCAGACAAACGCGCGAAAAAACGCAAAAGGACTATGGAAAGACGACGGCGCGGCGGAGGCCAGGTGGCTGGCCGCCGGCAACGGCCGCAGTGTGTATGTTTATCCCGCCAGCGGCGGGAAACACATCATCTCGCATAAAGGCTGGTTCCTCGGCGAAGTGCATCGGAAAGATCTCTCAAGGGAGATCGAATGGGTTCTCGCGGCCCGCACGGAGCTTTCAGAAGCAGAATTTTCCCAAAGAGCGTTAAAACGGGGGTATCGTCCGCTCGACGGTTCGGCATCATTGCCCGCCGCCTCCACGCCCGCGCCGAATGCCGCCCATCCCCTTGCCGAGAAACCAGTTTCATGGGAAGAAGCCAACCGGCACATCAACGAGCTGGTTTTCGTTGAAGGAACGATCGTTCGCGCATACCGCACCGCCACGGTGCTTTATCTGAATTTTCACAACAACTGGAAACGCTACCTGACGCTTGTCATCCACGAAAAAGATATCCATCTGTTCCCGGCGAACCCCGAAAACCATTTCAAGGGAAAAACAGTCCGTGTACACGGCGAAATAGTCCGAAACAAGGAACGGCTCGAAATGACCCTCCGCAATCCCGCTGACATTGTCATCATTCCTTAACTGTTACCCGGAAGCATTCAAGCCGCGCCGGGCCACGCAAGGAAAGCCTTAAACACAAAGACCAATTGGGTGTGCTCACCTGCCGTCGCCATTCCCCGCCGCGCTGCGCGATAACGCTCGCCCGCTGTCGCTATTCCCCATCCCTGGCTCACTTCAACTGCAGGCTTCCTTCGCTCTCGCCGTCATTGGCTTCGCTTGGAAGCCTATGCCCTCGTCGGAGAACCCCTTCCGCGATTTTTGTCCGCCGTGATTGATGTCGCCCGGATTTTCCTCCAGAAACGCTACAGAAACAGGCTTGAAACCATAATGAATCAACAGGTTGTTCTAATGGCCATCATTAGAAGTTAATGCTTGTTGACGCATCCGGGTTTATCACAAAAGCTTTGCGGTTTTGCGCCCGCTCGCCCTGCTCCATAGCGCCTTCTATCCGGTTCTTATGCATCGGTTCACAGTTTCGCTTCACACTTTCTCTCTACAAACCAGCCGCCCTTTTGCAATTACGTTTCGCTCGCTGTAATCAACTTGCGGTGAGGCTTGTACCAACTGGAATGCGACCATGCTGGCGCACAAATAAAAACGGGGCTCCCGAAAGGGAGCCCCGTGAACACGAAAACCAGCCCGCTCGTTTTAAACCATCAATCGTTTTTGATCCGCATCCCGTAGAACGACCGGTAAACGAAAACGACCGAGCCGATAAAGAATACAAGCGCCAGCGTATGACTTACGGAAGGGCTCAGCGTAATCGCAAGCTCTACCGCCAAAAGGCCAAACAACG
>Ga0082212_10006363_pt1 | contig 15896 bp, 14 predicted proteins | sample TergutNt197P3_FD_71548 | JGI IMG/M metagenome (GOLD analysis project Ga0082212, IMG submission 71548) | Neocapritermes taracua P3 segment gut microbial communities from Petit-Saut dam, French Guiana - Nt197 P3 | ecosystem: Host-associated > Arthropoda: Insects > Digestive system > Gut ... | reverse complement strand
AGAATCCGCTTCGGTTCGATGCCTCATGACAAAAACAAATCCGACTATCAGGGCCAGGCACATGATTTTTATGGTTTTGATGAGATAACAGAATTTTCCGAAGGCATGTTCCGCTTCGTTACGAGCTGGAACCGCTCTACTGCGCCAGGCCAGCGGTGCCGAGTCATATGCACGGGTAACCCGCCGACATCCGCCGATGGGGATTGGGTGATTGCCTACTGGGGGCCGTGGCTTGACCCCTCGCATCCAAACCCAGCCCAGCCGGGCGAATTGCGTTGGTTTACTAACGTCGGCGGCAAATTCATCGAGAGGCCGGATGGCCAGCCGTTCCAGAGCGGCAAAGAGTTGATAACAGTGTACTTGACCAGGCGCTTGCTGTAAACCACAGCGTATATCTGGCAGTAGTCTTACGAGTGAGTAGTGTACTTGACCAGGCGCTTGCTGTAAACCACAGCGCAATGCCCTTCAATCTGTCACCAACAGTTAGTGTACTTGACCAGGCGCTTGCTGTAAACCACAGCATATATTGAAGCAGGCACCGCCTCTTCGAAAGTGTACTTGACCAGGCGCTTGCTGTAAACCACAGCTCATATGATGTGGAACTGATTACAGAATTGAGTGTACTTGACCAGGCGCTTGCTGTAAACCACAGCATTCAAAAGGGATTAGATAATTTTTGTAATAGTGTACTTGACCAGGCGCTTGCTGTAAACCACAGCTACTGCACTGTGTGTCCATAGAGCAACCTACATGATATTGCTATGCCATCTGTGGTTTATGGCAAGCGCGAATTGCAGACTTATCAATTGTAGCCTGCATGGAAGACGTGCTTGAAGTTTGTCACCGCCCGTATGACCCAAATTGATGGTGGGCCAACATACGCCGAGTTTACCTTGGATGGTATTAAGGCATGTATACGAAGATTAGAAATTACTGCTGGCAAAAAACTGAATGTCGCTAATTTTCAGTAGTATCAAGTTTTTCTGGAGCATTTTTCCACCCTTGAAAAGCACATTCAACTATCAATGCCTCTTTTCAGCCCACTCAATCAGCGCGGCCCTCATGGCGGAATGTAGCGTCATCCCTTCATTGCTGGCAATGCCCTGGAAGTCTTTCCAGAAAGCCGGAGGCATCTTTACCGATTTTGTTTTCACTGGCTCTATGACCTCTCCATTCTTAGGACGGCCCCTCTGTGGCAGGTGGAGTAACAGGGATGGCATATCTGGTGGAAAATCTTCTTCTGCCTCTTTGACACTCTGCCAATACCGCGCCTGGAGTTCCTCTTCAGTGTGGCCTGTATTTCTGGCTCGCTTGATGGCTTCTTCCATCGTAGTGAGTTTGCTCAACACATCTGTCATCAATACCTCCCTCAGTTGATTTTTTTTCTGATTGGATAAGCGGTCACTGGATAAATCGCTCCGTTTTTTGAAATATCGCAAATCATCCTGTAATGCCTATCGTCAATCGTTGCCTCCATGATGTAGCGGTCATGGTATTTCCCCGGGTACATACCGTTCCATCCGGCTTCGACTATCTTTTCCGCCAACTCCGGTGTTATGCCATGTCTGGCAATGTGAGCAGTGTTGTTTTCATCCCAGAGAAACTTCATCTACAAATGGTAATACCATTTTAGTGCAAATATTTATTCCAATTCTGTAGTTTTTTCTCCATCTGCACATTTTTTGATGCATATTTTTTCAAAAACGCGACAATATTTCCTTGCCTCATTCGTCTTCCTATGTAGAGCGACAGAAAATGCTCGGAAGGAGAAACATAATGTTAAGACACATGCACAGACACTGGCTCAAGACACTCTTCGGAATGGGTGCGCTTCTGGCTCTGTTCAGCCTTGCCGTGATGCTGATCTGGAACGCCATTCTGCCCTCCCTGATGGCGGTCGGGAGCCTTACGTACCTGCAGGCCGCAGGTCTATTGCTCCTATGCCGCATTCTTTTCGGTGGATTAGGGATGGGTTTAAGAGGTCATCACATGCACGAGCATCTGCGGAACATGACTCCAGAACAGCGCGAAGCCATGATGCGCCGACTAAGAGAACGTTTTCCCGACAGAGGCGGCTTCGGTTCGCATCCCTGGGGAGATTCTCCCAGCGGGTCTGAAAAGAATGGCGAAACCCAAGAGAATCAAACCAGTGAAAAATAATGTCTACGCTTGAATCTGACAACAAGGACACCGAGGCATTCTTTGCGACATGCCAGAAACGGGTGCGCTCTTTTATATACAACCATCTTTCGGCCAAGGACTACGTGGAGGATGTGATGCAGGATGTCTTTTACCAATATGTGCGAGTAAACAGCCTGATGCAGCCAGTAGAACAGGCCGTTGCCTGGATGCTGAAAGTGGCCCGAAACAAGATAATTGACCTTTCCCGCAAAAAAACCGAACAGCAGTTGCCAGAAAATGCTGAAAGGAGTAGCACATTCTGGGAAGGGGACATCGCCGAAATAATGATCGGAGAGTCTTCGACCCCTGATGATGAATATATGGCTGTGCTTTTTTGGGAGGAGCTGGAGACAGCTATGGCCGAATTGGCAGACCCCTTAAGGGAAGCATTTGAGCAGACCGAATTGAAGGGGTTGTCCTTCAAACAGCTTTCTGAAACTACCGGAGTGCCAGTGAATACACTGCTGTCCCGCAAGCACAAAGCCGTGCTTTACCTACGGGCGCGCCTGGAGGAATTTTACGATGGAATGAGAGGCTTCTAGCCTATCCCTATTTCCAAGCAATAAAATTATTTATTAGGAGTGGCATTATGGCCATCGACAATAGTGAATACAACAGAACAGTTCAATACATTTCTAAGTTGAACAACACTAGCTATTTATTCGCGCTAATGGCAAAAATGCGTTACACTGTCTACTCAGCGCGGCTTGTCGCCCACAGGCGAACCCAAGCCTAAACTTTCAGGAGGAAGTTGCCATGTCAAACGACAAATACACGTCAATCGTTACGCTCGATTTCCAATACGCCCACAGGTTTATGAACTGGCCAAGGGAAGCAAAGCATCTTCATGGACATTCGGGTCTGCTGACCATTGAACTTGAGGACACTGTAGACCCAGTGACTGGCTATGCCCATGCGTGCAAAGACGGGTACAAAAAAGCCTGGGAGGTCTGCGACCACTTCCACCATGCGACACTGTTTCAGGAAGGAGATCCGCTTCTTGAAGCTGTGCTTGCGGTGTACAAAAAGGAAGGGATCATCAATGACCCCGAACACTGCGTTCCACTTAAAAAGATAGACCACGCCCTTGCCTGGTCATACCCCGAGTACAGGATCGTAGTCACCAAAAAGGTTTCTACTTGCGAAAATCTTTGCGAGCTGTTCCATGCGCTCCTCAAAGACAAGATGCCAATCAAAAAAATCACGTTCCGTTCATCTTCTATTAACGCGGCTTCAAAAGTGTTTATGTAAGAGCTAAAACCGCTTTTTACGGCACTATGAGCTAAGAAAGCTATGAGCAATTTTCCGCTGCCGATAATGCAAACCTAATTCACGAACGCAACACTAGACTTGCCCCCAACCCTCCGAGGCCATAGGCGCTCGCCACCCCTTTGGCTTGTCTTTGCTCCAATCTTCGGGATGTTCTACCTGCCATGCGAGCCATTGTTCTTCGCGGGACAGCTTGTCCAGCCTGTCTCTCAAGTATGTGGCCCACAGGTTGGGTCTATTTTTTTTTGTGCGTGCCATGGACTCTCTCAAACGCCAATGGGCAATGGCCTTGTGGTTACCGCTCGTCAAAACTTCGGGCGTGGCGATGTCTTCAAATACCTCGGGCCGTGTGTAGTGTGGATGATCCAGTAGGCCATTTGCATAGCTGTCTAGTTGAGCGCTCTGGTCATTGCCTAATACTCCGGGGAGCCAGCGGCATACAGCATCTATCAGGAACAGGGCAGGCAACTCGCCACCGGATAACACCGCTTCGCCAATGCTGTACTCCAGGTCTACGTACATATCTATTGCCCGCTGGTCAACACCCTCATAACGGGTGCAGATTAGTACCAATTGGGAAAATTCTGTCAATTCCAATACATTGTCATGGGTCAGATGTGGTGCAGCCGGATTGAAGTGTATGACCTTCCTGGGATTAATAGCCGGAACGCTTGCCAACGCGTCCCTAATCACGTTCGGACACAGCACCATACCTGGCCCACCGCCAAAGGGGGCATCATCTACGTGGCCATGTGCATTATCGGCAAAGTTGCGAAAATTGTGCGTGTCCAGACCGTGACCCAAGTCTCTGAAGGCCCTGCCAGTAACGCCTATACGGGCCATATCAAAAAATTCAGGGAAGAGTGTCAGAACATCGAACTGCATTTTAGAAGTCTATAATGATTTCCTGGTTTTCAGTTGCCAGTTTCCAATTGGTAATTTTCAAAACCTAAAGTATCTATGTCAGTATAGAATTGATTTTCTACCTCCTTTCAGCGGAGTTACTATGCGATTCCTTCTGGCATTTTTCACTGTACTGACAGTAATAACAGGCAATCCTGCCTGGTCGATACAGGTAACTCCCCAATCATCGAGCCAATCCAGGTCTCAGGCCCAGGCTAAGACCGATGATGGCCCATATGTCATGTGGGAAGGCAACAGGGCTACCGTGCATTGGATCAAGGGCGGAAAACATGTTTCAGAAAGCTTCCAGGCTCCCTTCACGCTCCAACTGCATGGCATTGGATATTCTCACCTCGTCTTGAATGATGGGCCATACACGGAAACCAAGAATGAAATATCAAATCCCCAGAAGATTTTTGCTATCAGTGATGTCCACGGTAACTTTGATGTTATGCGAGACCTCCTGATTGCCCACAAGGTAATTAACTCCAAAAATCGCTGGACTTTTGGCAAGGGTCACTTGGTCATAGTTGGAGACGTTGCTGACCGTGGGAATCATGTGACAGAGGCGTACTGGTTCATCCGTGCCTTGGAAGAAAGCGCAGCAAAGGCCGGTGGTGGTGTCCACCTGCTAATTGGAAATCATGAAGAAATGTTGTTGAGGGGAGATTATCGCTATGTGAATCCTCTATATGCCAACCGAGTAGAAGGTATGCCTGATTTGGCCCAGATATGGGGAAAAAATTCTGAGATTGGCAGATGGATAAGAAGCCGCCCTGTGATGATGAAGTTTGGTGACATACTGTTTGTACACGGCGGTGTCTCTGCAGAGTTCCTCAATAGAGGCTTGGATATTGCGACAGTCAACAGGGAAATACGCTTCGTGCCAAGGGAAGACAGACGTGAATTGGACAATTTTTTACTGGGTTCATCAGGCCCTCTATGGTACCGCGGCCTGATATTGGACAACCAGCCGGACTCTATTTCTCAATACGACCTGGACAGGTTATTAGACCATTTCAAGGTAAAACGGATAGCCGTAGGACACACGACAGTGATTAATGGGAGCATATTCCATGGTGGAAAAGTTGTTGCGGTCGATGCCGGAATCCAACACGGACGTAGCGAGGGAATCTTCATCCGAAAAAAGAAAGTGTTCAGGGCCATTGGAGATGGTTCTAAGGTAGAGTTGAAATAGCGGTGATACCAAATCGCAATCGCACCCAAACGGGAGCAACTTGGTATGAGTGGTGAGACTATGTCTATGGCAATTGCAACACTGGCAGGGGGATGCTTTTGGGGGGTCGAAGAACTCTTTAGGCAGCATCCAGGCGTAATGGACGTAGAAGCTGGCTATTCGGGCGGGTCTGTCCCAAATCCGACTTATGAGCAGGTAAAGACATCTTACACCGGCCACGCTGAAGCCGTCAAGATAGCCTTTGACCCATCGGAGACATCTTATGAAGCTCTGCTCCGCTTTTTTTTCAGAATGCACGACCCCACTACGCTCAATAGTCAGGGTGAAGATCGTGGCTCTCAGTATCGGAGCATGATTTTTGTCCATGACGAAACACAAAGACAAATTGCTGAAAAAGTGCTGGCAGAGGTCAATGCGTCAGGTTTCTGGCCGAGGCCCATAGTGACAGAAATAGTAAGCGCAGGCCCTTGGTGGAAGGCCGAAGAATATCATCAGGACTATCTTGTTAAAAACCCTGACGGGTATACCTGCCACTGGGTGAGGGAATGAATGTTGCAGTGGATTGAGGCGGTCTGTTGTATGGCGATATTATTTTTGGTCGTCCATAGTTACCATGTCTTCGATACCTACGATTGAGGTTTCTGTGCCTTCCACGAGAGTTCGCAATAATCTTTGTTAGCCATAAACTCGCCAACGGAGTGGTGAGTTTGGTCATCTTTGTTATGATTGAATTTGGAAGCAGGTAGAATGACACATGGCTAACCCAAGCAGACAGGACTGGGCCACCATTGGCGAATGGGCGATAGCATTCGCCAAAGACTGGGAAAACGCCAAAAGTGAGAAATCCCAAGGGCAGGATTTTATCAGGGCCTTTCTCCGAGTCTTTGGCCATACCAGCAACGTAGGCGAATTTGAAAAACCAATAACCACCCCTGATGGACGCACAAACTACATAGACTTCTACTGGAAAGGCAAAATAGCCATAGAAATGAAGTCCAGAGGCAAGAGGCTCGACAGAGCCTTTGAGCAACTAACTCATTATATGGAGAGCCTACCAGACGGAGAAACACCACCAAATCTTTGGATGGTTTCCGACTTTGAGCATATATACATCTATGACAACTCAACAAAGCAGGAAACCTATTTCAAGACCAACAAACTACGAAAACACATAAAGCACTTCGCAGCCCTAATAGGTGAAGAGCCTGAACCAATACACAGCGACAAAGGAGCCGTTGACCTCAAAGCAACAGCAAAGATGAACAAGCTCTTTGAAGCCTTGCAGGGGCACCGCTATCCAGCGCATGAGCTTGAAGTCTATCTCGCAAGGCTCTTATTCTGTTTGTTTGCCGATGACACTGGCATTTTCCCCCAGAACACCTTTTACAACTACATCAAAGAATCCAGAGAAAACGGCACAGACCTGGATGCAAGGCTATCACAGCTATTTCAGGACTTAAACGAACCTGAAGACAATCGCATGAGGAACCCCTATCTCTCAGATCAGATAGACCCCTCCCATTTCAGGCACATCAACGGTGGTCTTTTTGAAAAACAAATAAGACACGCCGCATTCGACAAAAAGATGCGCCTGACATTACTGGAATGTCTTGAATTCGATTGGTCAATGATCAACCCTGCCATATTCGGCTCCATGTTCCAAGGAGTCATGGACACCGACCACAGACGAGAAATAGGAGCGCACTACACAACCGAGGAAAACATCCTGAAACTTATTAATCCCCTATTCATGGATGAATTAAAAGACGAATTCAAGAAGGTAAAGAAAAAAGCCAGCCAAAAAACCCTCTCAGAGTTCCACAACAAGCTCGCAAGCCTCAAATTTCTCGACCCCGCCTGTGGTTGCGGCAATTTTCTGATAATTGCCTACAGAGAACTGCGAAAGCTGGAGCTTGAAGTAGTAAGGGAAGAGTTCAGGCTCACAAAAGGCAATGCCCACCAGCTTCTCAATATTGAAAGCCACTTCATAGTCAATGTTGACCAATTCTACGGAATTGAGATACTCTCCTGGCCCTGCCAGATAGCCAAGACAGGAATGTGGTTAATGGATCATCTATGCAACTTGGAAGCATCGGAAGAGTTCGGAAAGCACTTCGCCAGAATTCCGCTTGAAAAGGGGGCAGACATACGGTGTGCCAATGCCCACCGGATTGATTGGGAAGAATTAGTCCCCAAAGATGAACTGAGTTACATCTTAGGCAATCCCCCGTTCATCGGTTATTCAAACCAAAGCCAGGAGCAGAAAGAGGATATTCTACTGACCTGCCTTGACGAAAAGGGCAAACCAATCAAGAACGCCGGAAAGATAGACTATGTAGCTGCCTGGTACTACAGAGCATCCAAATATATCCAGGGAACACAAATCAGAGTTGCCTTTGTGTCTACCAATTCCATTACCCAGGGCGAACAGGTAGCCGCCGTCTGGAAACCCTTATTTGATATGTTTGGCATACACATAGACTATGCCTATAGGACATTCAAATGGGACAGCGAAGCAAAGGGCAAGGCGGCTGTGCATTGTGTGATTATAGGATTTAGTGCTGTGGGAGGCATAGAGAAAGTTATTTATGATGATGTTGATGCAAAAGCATCGGCAATGAATATCAATCCGTATATTCTGGACGCACCTAGTGTTTTTGTGGAGAGTCGCAAAAAGCCGATCTCAAATGTGCCAGAGATGATTACTGGAAACCGACCTGCTGACGGTGGTCATTTAATAATTGAAGATGAAGATTTCGCCGATTTTATCAATGCTGACCCCCATTCAAAGCAGTACATCCGCCAATTCATGGGTTCAGCAGAATTTATCAACAACAAAAAACGATGGTGCTTGTGGTTGGTTGACGTTCACCCTGATGAGTTGAGGCGGATGCCGGAAGTTATGAAACGCATTGCGTTATGCAAAAAAGATCGTGAAAAAGCACCTGATGAGGGGAGGCGAAAACTTGCAAAAACCCCCATGTTGTTTAGGGAACGGTTTGCATCGCCAAAGAATTACATTGTTGTTCCATGCACATCATCCGAGGTTAGGGAATATGCACCAATCGGTTTTGTATCGCCTGATGTCATTGTAAGCAATGCTGTTTTAGTTTTGCCAGAAGGCGATCTCTTCCATTTCGGCTTGCTCACATCCAGTGTCCACATGGCATGGACCAGGGCTGTTTGTGGGCGATTGAAAAGCGATTACCGCTACTCAAAAGACATTGTTTATAACAACTTCCCCTGGCCTGACGCTTCGGACAAACAGAGAGCAGAAGTTGAAAAACTAGCACAGGGCATTTTAGATGCAAGAGCCTCGTTCCCCAAAAGCTCATTGGCCGACCTCTACGACCCTCTGACCATGCCTATAGAGCTGCTGAAGGCCCACCAAGCCCTCGACCGCGCCGTGATGAAGCTATACGGTTTTGGCAAAGATATGTCAGAACCTGAGATCGTGGGGGAGTTGATGAACATGTATCAACGCCTGGTACATCGTTTCAGTTAGACAATAACTCATCGAGCAGATTTCGAAGCTGTTTTTGAGGACAGAGCATCGAAGTTTTTCCATCTGTGGACAACTGGTGCACAGTTTATACCAAGTTGCATCCAAACGGGATCAACTCGGTATTAGTATTATTCCAAACTTGTGGCTATTACTTTTTCCTTAATAAAGAATTCGAAGATGTCGCCTTCCTGAATGGCATCGAAGCCATCCAACTGGATGCCACATTCAAAGCCAGACCTGACCTCCGAAACATCGTCCTTAAATCTCCTCAGAGCCTTGATGGGGCCTTCAAACAATAATTCATCACTTCTCTTGACCCTTACAAGGAATGAACGCTTTGCGAGTCCATCCAGAATGTAGCTACCAGCTATGGCAGACTTTTGCACCTTGAATATCTGCCGGACTTCGGCATGTCCCTGCACGACTTCCTTCTCAGTGGCATCTAGCAGCCCTACCATGGCGTTAGTAATTTCTTCTGTTACTTTATAAATGATTGTATGGTTGCGTATATCGGTGCCACCTTCCCTCGCAAGGTCATCGGCTTCTCTCTCCGCATTTACATTAAAGGCGATTATTGTTGCATCAGATGCCTCAGCAAGTAGCACATCATTTTTGTTGACGGTGCCTACGGCAGCATGGATTATTCTGACACGGACTTTGTCGGTACTGAGCCGTTCCAGACTACCCAGTAGAGATTCCACTGAGCCGTGGTTATCGGCCTTGACGATGAGTGGTAACTCCTTGATTTGACCCTCTTTGAGTGTACTAAACAGGTTTTCAAGCGTTACCCTATGCTTGGCCAGCGCAGCCGCCTTTGCCTTTTCTTGCCGGAAAGTTACGATAGATCGGCCCTTGGACTCGTCCTCTACAATCTGGAAGTTGTCACCTGAAACTGGTACTGACTCAAAGCCCAGGATTTGGACGGCCATGGAAGGGGTGGCCTCGGCGATTCGGTTGCCCATATCATCAAACATTGCACGGACGCGGCCCATTGTGGCACCGGCAACGAATATGTCTCCGGCGTGTAATTTACCCTGCTGAACCAGAACAGTCGCCACGGCCCCTCGTCCTCGATCCAGTTTGGCTTCCAAAATACTGCCAGCGGCAGGGCAATTATAAACAGAGCGTAAATCCTTGAGGTCTGCCACCAGGAGTAGAGTCTCCAGGAGTTCATCCAGTCCAGTTTTGGCCTTCGCCGATACGTTGACACTGGGTACGTCGCCACCGTATGTCTCCACCTGCACTCCATGAGACATAAGCATTTGCATGACTTTATCGGGGTCTGCCCCCGGTTTATCTATCTTGTTGATGGCAACGACCATGGGGACATCGGCGGCTTTGGTGTGGTTGATGGCCTCAATTGTCTGTGGCATCACGCCGTCATCGGCGGCCACAACCAGAATTACAATGTCAGTTACTTTTGCGCCTCTGGCCCGCATCTTGGTAAAGGCTTCATGGCCCGGTGTATCAATAAAGGCAACATATCTGTCGTTGCCCTCTGCGTCTTTTACGTCCACACGGTATGCCCCGATGGCCTGCGTAATCCCACCGGCTTCACCCTCTGCGACACGGGATTTTCTGATGGCATCCAATAGGGATGTCTTGCCGTGGTCAACATGACCCATTATTGTGACAACAGGGGGACGTGTGAGCTTCTCACCCATTTCAGCACCGACTGTTTCCTCCTGGGTTATTTGCAGGTCTTCCTCAAAAGATACAATGTCGGCCATATAACCAAACTCTCTGGCAAGCTCTTTAGCAAGTTCTGTATCCAGTGGCTGATTGATAGTGGCAAAGATGCCTCTATGTAGTAGTTTTGCCACAACGTCTTTTGCTGGGCGGTTGCATTTTTCGGCCAGTTCCTTTACAGAAACACCTTCTGAGAGCATGACTATGCCGATTTCTTCTTCGATGAATTCCGCTGCAACCTGTTGGGCGCGAGACCTCGGCTGTCTGAGCTTCATTTCAAGGGCATCGTTGTCCTGATCGTGTCGGCTACGTTTGTCGCCTTTCTTTTTTCCTGTAAAATGTCCTCCGCGCCCTGGGCCTTTGGTTGAGTTAGGATCAGGGATTGGGATTGCACCCAGATTTGGAGGGCGACTAATTGAGCCACCCGGCCCACCTGGCCTTCCAGGTCTTGGCCCACCGCCCACTGGTCTCATGTTGCTCCCCGGACGGCTGCCTCTGTCACCTGGTCGTTTCTGCCCGGGCCGTCCACCGGATTGGTGTCTACTGTCACCAGACGGTCTTGAGTGGGACTGGGGCAATTGAATGTATCTCGCAGGTTCCTGGTTCCTGGCCGGTGAGGACGGCTCATCGGCCATCTTAATCCGCGTGAACCCTTGTTCAGGCTGTAGCTGTGAGATGCTGGGGGGAATATATGGTCTGCGGGAAGGGGGTGATGGGGCGAGGACCTCATGCCTTACCTCTCCCTTGCCTGTGTTTGTGGCCATTGGCAGGACTGTCTTTTCCTGCTGCGGCATTCCTGAGCGCTGAACCTTATGGGGTCTCTGCCCATGTGATTGCGGAATACCCTGCCCTTGTCTTTGAATCATTGGCTTACCTTGTTCCTGTTTTTCATGCTTTGGTACGCTCTCTGGCTTGGCTTTCTGAATAGGAGCCGCTGGAAGCTGGATATATCTCGCAGGTTCCTGTGGTTTTGGAGAGGCCGGAGGTGCTGCAGAGACACGCAATTTTGAAAAGCCTCCGTCAGATGATGTCGAAGATATTGGCGGCAGAATTGCCTTGATTGGCGATACGACAGGAGGCGCAGCCACAGGTTGCTCAGCTATCATGGGTGTGGACTCAGTGGCTTCCGTAGGCTCTGCATCAGTGACAACTGCTGGCTCGGGTTTCTTGACGAGTACCGTTGGCGGTGCAGGGGATGCGGTTCCTGGTGTGCCCTTTACGATGCGTACCGGAGCCGTAACTGGTCGGATTCTGCGCGATTCGGATTCGTCAATCCCTCTGGCCTTGGCCTCAAAATGTTGCCGGACCAGCGCAATTTGATCCCCGTTCAGATTTGAGCTATGGCTTTTCCCCGTGATGCCCAGACGCTTTTCAAGTACTTCCAGAATGTCAACATTCTGCACACCAATTTCTCTGGAAAGCTGATTGATTCGCAACATGTAGTGGAAACCCTCAAGTTGGGTAAATAAAAAACGGGGAAAAAACCCTTAATTTATATTGTCAGGTATCGAACCTTTCCTGAACAACATCAATTAACCGAAAAGCCAGTTCCTGGCTGCAACCCTCCACACCAAGCAATTGCTCCACAGTCACAGTGTACAAAGATTTGGCATCATGGAACCCTGCATTGGCAAGATTTGAAGCAATTTCTTCATTTAGCCCTTCCAGCTCTCCAAGTTCTTCCAGGAGGGTGGAAACCGGGAGGGCCTGTTCTGTATCAACTGGAACTGACTCCGGCAAGGCATTCCCAAGAGCTTCGACTGCTTCCTGGCGTTTTTCCATGTCACTTCGGACATCAATGTTCCACCCCGTCAGCTTGGCAGCGAGGCGAACATTCTGTCCCCTCTTGCCAATCGCAACCGAAAGTTGGTCATCCTCAACAATGACTTCGACCCTGCGCTTTTCAGGATCGGTGACCGTGACTCTCACCGTCCTTGCGGGGTTGAGTGCGTTGGAAATATATTTTGTTGGGTCTTCGTCATATCTGACAATATCTATTTTTTCATTTTTTAGTTCTCTGATGATTGCCTGGACACGGCTTCCCTTCAGTCCTACGCATGCTCCAACCGGGTCAACATCTGGGTCCAGGCTGTGTACCGAGACCTTCGCCCTGTCACCTGCCTCCCGAACACAGCTTTTAATGACTACGGTACCATCATGGATCTCAGGTACTTCGCTGTCGAACAAGTTAATTAATAGCCTCGGGTCTGTCCTGCTGACCTGAATCTGAGGTTCTTTTGCACTCTTGTCAACTTGCGAAATAACAACTTTTAATCTTTGTCCCTTATCGAATCTGTCACCTCGGAGGGTCTCGGAACGCCTTAACATTGCTTCAACGCGGTCAATTTCCAGCACGATGGCGTTATTTTCAAATCGCTTGACTTCTGCCACTACAATTTCGCCCAGACGGTTTACAAAGTCTGTAAAAATGCGATCCCTTTCGGCCTCCCTGACTTTTTGCACGAGGACTTGTTTGGCGGCCTGTGCAGCAATGCGACCTAACTGGGTTGTATCCTGCGGAAGCCAGAGGGTGTCTCCTTCGGCAGCGTCTGGACTTAAGGCCTGAGCGTCTTCCAGGCTTATTTCCAGGTCTTCTTCTTCAACCTCCTGGACAACATTTTTAAGAGCGTACACATGAAACTCACCTGTGTCCCTATCCATCTGCGCCTGAAAATTGCCAAAGAAGTCATGGGCCTGAAAATATTTTTCAGCAGCCTTGACAAGAGATTCTTCTACAGCATTAAAGACTTCCTCTTCAGGTATACCTTTTTCGGCGGAGATCATTTTGACGCTGTCAAAAAATGTGTTGCTTACGAGGGCCATCTATGCCTCCCTGGAGGTGCTTTTCTCTGCACCTGCCGACTCGTCTGCGGCATGTGCCGCATGTTTGGGTTTTGGTGAACTATCCTCATCAAAAGGAGCCAACCTGGCTTTTTGAATCAGATCGTAGGGGATATGTTTTAAGCTGCCATCTTCTTCCAAAGTGACCGATAAATCTTCCACAGTGGTAATCCATCCCTTAAATCGCTTTTGACCATTTATCGGGAGGCGGGTCTGCACTTTGCACAGGCGATTAATAAAACGCTGGAAATGCTCTGGGATTGCCAGTGGACGTTCCACACCAGGGCTGCTGATTTCAATCCCGCAGGTTTCACGCAGGGAAGGAAATTCAACATCCATCCATGCCATCAGATCACCACTCAGTGAGGCGCAATCATCCAGCGTTACAGGCTTGGCATGGTCTGAGTGGTCAATATACAACCTTAGCAGTTCATCTTTGCCGTCTCGGGCAGATTCAAGCAATATCAGCTCAAAGCCTAGCCGTGAAAGCTGGTCTTCGATAGGCGGCTGCAATTTTTTTAGATCCATGAAAATCCATCAATAAACACAAAAAAAACGGGCGAACCCGTTTGTTCGACTTGTGAAGCACGATACAAACTGATCGATTCGGTGTTCTACCTGATCCAAATCGATCTTGATCGAACTAAGCCGAATGTAAACGAAAATCATACCATCATAATTATTGAAATATTGGCTAATTTTAAGGCATGTTTTTTTATTATTGAAATTTCTATGGCTACTTCATTTGGGACTGACCCGCAAAACCCTTTCCAGCAATAATTCAGGTTCGGCCAACTTCTGAACTGCACGCGCAACAGCCTCTCGGCTTACACCTAGCCTTTCAGACCATTCGTCAAGGGGCAGATAGCCGCCTTCTGGATTATTGTTGACCCATTCGTCTAAGAATGTATGGAGCTTTTTCAAGTCAGGTTCCTGCCGGTCACGCCAATTGCGTTCCTGTGGTCTCATGGGCGAATAGAATTTTTGCCTGTTCAATTTTGGAGGCAAAAAGCTCTGTTCCCTCTCATAGTCATTATGGCTATAGAAATAACCATTACCATAGCCTCTTGCCTTACTGGTGGAGGTATGAGAGTCCCTGATGGATTCTGGCATCGGCTCATCCGGTGCGTCCATTGCCGCACTGATAGCCTGAATCGTTGCATTCGACTTGGGAGCGTTTGCTACATAGATGACTGCTTGGGCGAGGGGTATCCTGGCTTCGGGCCAGCCAATGCGCTCTACTGCCCTGCTAACACATTCAGCAAGTATAAATGCCTGTGGGTCAGCATTGCCAACGTCCTCTGCGGCAGTCACCATCAGTCTGCGGGCTATGAAGCGGGGGTCTTCGCCGCCTCTAATCATGCGGGAAAGATAGTAAAGGGCAGCATCCGGGTCGGAACCTCGCAGGCTCTTCTGAAAAGCTGATGCCATGTCATAGTGCCCATCGGCTCTGTCGAATAGCACTCGGCCCCCAAGGACATCCCGCAGGCTCCGCAAAGAGATTTCTGAATCTGGCAGGTCAAAGAATGTCTCCAGGCCAGCAAGGGCGGCCCTCAGGTCTCCTCCGGCCCAATGTGCCAGGTAATCTATGACCTCCGCATCTATGGGCTGCCCCGGATAAACCTGGAAACAGGCCCTGTCCAGCACTTCTGCAATATGACTCGGCTCAAGCGCATTGAGCGGCACGAGCTGGCAACGGCTACGCAGCGCAGGGTTGAGGTAAAAAGCAGGGTTTTCTGTGGTAGCCCCAATTACGACAACTTCGCCCTTCTCTACAAATGGCAATAAGAGATCCTGTTGCGATCGGTTGTATCTATGTATCTCGTCCAGAAAAAGAACAGGCGCGAGGCCGCGAAACAGTGGCGCGCTGCTGTTTTCCAGCAAAAACTTCTTCAAGTCTGCAGCAGAGCCGGTAATGCCGGAAAATTCAAGAAAGCCGCGCCCTGCGGCAGAGGCCAGTAGCCTGGCGATGGTGGTCTTGCCAGTCCCAGGCGGCCCCCACAATACCATGGAATGCAGTCGCCCTGAAGCCGTCAACCGAGTCAGGGTGCCCTTATGGCCCAGCAAGTGTGGCTGTCCTACGACATCATCAATTTTTTTTGGCCGCATCCGTTCAGCCAGTGGGATTAAATGTACGTTCATTATTCATTCCAATCATCTAATTATAGGTTATCGCCTATACTGGACAGGAGAGTATAGCGGTTCAACTTTTTGTAGTTGAACTGCTATATGCCAGGATTTGCCTGCAGTAAGAAGGTGAAGCTGGAAAAGAACCTGCTAGCGTGTCTCCAAGTCTGCCAAATTTATTGT